>ERZ1292633.5860-Hain-H41-02um-R1-5860-length-10942-cov-6_pt1 | contig 10942 bp, 4 predicted proteins | sample MGYA00564406_ERZ1292633 | MGnify/ENA primary metagenome ERZ1292633 (study PRJEB36523, sample SAMEA6512639) | groundwater metagenome | collected 2019-01-08 | study: AquaDiva: Metagenomics assemblies of 32 groundwater samples
AGGGGTGAGACGTCCAGTGCCGTCAAGCCGACACAGCCATCAAGGAAATAGTTTCCCAGTGTGCTAACGTGGGCAAGCGGTGCCAGATCCAACGCGGCCAAGTTGTGGCAATCACGCATAAAGTGGACTCCGATGCTTGTGACATGAACAAGCGGAGTCAGGTCCAACGTCTTTAGACTCACGCATTCCGCGAGGAAATAGTTGCCGAGCGCGGTTACGTTGGCAAGTGACGACAAGTCCGCGGCACGGAGGGCGCGATACTCGTGCACCACCAAATTGTTGTCAGGTGACGCGTTGGTCGAGTTTATTGGTCGGTCATGGCCAGGTACGATTGCGAGATTCGGCTTCGTTGCGGTTCCGTTCATTTAGTGTGAGAGACCCCTTTCCTGTTCTGTGTGTTCAATACAGTAGGGTTCGTGCGCTGCCAAAACAAAAGGGATTTAAGTTAATCTTGTGACCGTTCGACGAAGCTGCTAAGCACCAAGAAAAGGCCAAATTCCGCTTCACGGGGACAATACAATGCATTTTTGAATCGGAATCTGTCGTCAAAGACGAAAGTGGACGTTCTTGCTTCGCTTGGACGGGGAGCAAGGCGCGGCTGCGTCTACTCGCGTTCGATCGGCGTCATCGCCGCTATCGCCTCCGGTGTCGCCGTCTTCTTGGCGGTCGCCCGACGGCACAACCATATCCTCGCGCGCTGCCATTGGTTCGCGCAGCAGCGGCACCTCCAAGTCGTCCACAGCATCGCCTTCCGCCGACCGGTGGTGACCGGCGTCGTCGTGGGGCGTAATCGGCGGCTCGGCGGATGCCGACAGGAGGTTCACGAGGGGTGGGGCACACGGGGCAACCACCGACACCTGCGATGTTGCGCGACGCTGATCCTGCAGCTGCTGTCGCAATTGCCACAGGCGCAATTCGCTCTGCCGCCGCAGCCTTTCCACACTGTAGTCGCTTCCGAGCTGCGCTGCGTCGTGTCCGTATGTCCCACCCAATCCATCCTCGTCGTCGTCGTCGCTGCTGCTGTTGCGGTGCAGCAGCATCGGCGCGTAGGCGCAAGCCTCGAGCAGCGCGTTCGTCGCGTCCGCCACGGTGGCTGGGGGGTTCGACGTTCGCGAAACGTTTACGATTTGCGTCGACGAGCGATGTGAAGGAGGGGATGACCACTGCCCAACCCGCGCCAGCGGCCCCGCGATGGAGGGTTCCGGGGGAAGCGATCGCAGGCGAATCCGAGCGGCGGCCGCCGCGTCACCGACGGAACGTGCGGCGGTGAGTGCTTCTCGCGCGTCGCCGTCAGCATTGCTGGCGCGGATGGATTCGCTTCCGCTCTCTCCTCGACCGCTGCCGCCTCCTCCTGACGCCGCCGTCGCGTCTGCTGCTGCAGAGCCGCCCGCCGACGCTGCGGATGCGGCCGCAGTCTCGGCCTTTGCCCTATCGATGGCCAGAAAGGCGGCCGCAGTGAGGTCGGCGACCTGTTGCTGCAACGCGGTGACCCTCGCCACCATGGCACTGCTTGCGGCTTCGACCATCTCCGACAGGTCGCTCGTCGTTTCCGCTAAGTGCGTGAGCATCAGCAAGTGCCTCGCTTCGGCCGCATCGCCGCCCGACGCGACAACGGCGTTGAAGGCGTCGATCGCGTTGGCGCGGAGGCCGCCGACGCCGAAAGCGTCGGAGGAGGCGCCTGCGAATGATCCTCCCACGGAATCCGACAGCGACATCTCGTGGGCATCCAGTGAGCTCAAGTCAGCGATGTCGCCGCAAGAGCTAGCCGTCACGGACGATACGTCATCGTCCCGATCCCGGGAGGTGAGCGGACGGGGTGGGGAGGAGGCTTCATCCTTTCCTGCTTGGGTTAGAAAGTACTGACTGGACGCCGTCGAGGCCTCGGATGACGCACGGCTACCCGAGCGCTTCCTTCCGCGCGCGCGCCGCTGCCTGACGACGCCGAGCATGCGCAGCACGGGCTTCATCATGACCCACAGCGAAAGCACCTCGGGGTCGTAGTGCGGCGAGTTCATCGCCTTCTTAAAGGCGACGGTGAGGATAGCGGGCAGGATGTTCATCATGCACGTGACCACGACCGTCACGAAGCTCAGAAATAAGACAATCGCCATGGGGAGATAGTAGATCCCCTCGCCATCTTGCGTCCACTCAGCATTGAGAGTCATCATGCGGAAAGTGGCCAGGGCGCTCTTGCTGAAGGACCGGAATGACGGCACGGAGTCTCCAATGGTCACGTGAAACGCCAACGTGAAGGCGATAAAAATCACCATTACGGACGCCAGGAACACCGATACCGTCGGAAGACCGAAGAAGAGCACTCGTTGGAAGCGCGATAGGGTGCTCCCGCGGCACACGAGGCCGAACAGCCGCACGAACGTCAGGGCAATGCACACGGCAATGAGGTTGATACCGGAGCGGCTCAACTCCGTGACGCCTTCGAACGAAGCGTCAAAGGGGACGACCTTTTGCGGCAGCAGGGTCCAAATCAGTTGCACCTGCTCTAATGCGATGGGGGTCGTCAAGGACGTGAGGTAGTACCACACGATTAGCGTCGACGAGTTCAAGACGTCGAGAAATGTCCACGGGTTGTACAAGAAGCGGCGGATGCACTTGTGCATCAGCGACGGGACGGCGGCGCCGCATGACGAGCACAGCGTCACGTGCTGCTCCACGGGCGTCGGACAATGGCACTTGAGGCAGTTGAACATGATGATACGGGCCGAGGAACCGCTGCAGGCGACGCAAGCCTTGTTCGAACACAAACTCGACAGGACGCGCAACACGAGCACGAAGAGCTGACCTGCGGCGAAGACGACGATGAAGACTTGCATGACGCGCTGCGCGGTAGACTCAACCCCGATGGCCAGCACGCGCGCATCGATAGACGTGAAGACCCCACCCGTTGCGGGCAGCTCCACTTCGACGACCAGCACGGTCAGCGTGCGGTAGTACGGATTCAAAAGCGGAATTTCAATCGAGACGAATCGACAATCGTCGGAACGATCAAATCCAAGATAATCCAAGATCAAGTCGCGGCGCTCTTCAAGGGACGTAAACGGTTTGGCAAACGTTTGTGGCGACGAAATGGGCGCGACGCCGCTCGGTGTCGGGGAAGGGGAGGCCGCCTGCTGCGACGCCCCCCCACCGCTGCCGCCTCCTCGCTCCTCGACCCACCACGATCCGTTCATTGCGAGGAGGACGTAACCATCTCCAGGGTACCGCAGTTCGCTCACCGCACTCGTCGCCGGTTCGGCGCACAGTATTCCGACGCAAACCTTACGCTCGCGCAGGATGTCGAAGGTGACGTTTGTGCGCGGTCCGACGAAGGGTGCGGTGGCGATCGTGGCAGTGGACAGCTCCAACGCGCATGACCGAGGAACGGAATTTGAAAGGAAGGATCTGGCGATTGGGCTTGCCCCAGGAGTGGAAACGGGGATCATGGTCGTCGTGGTCATCGTCACCGACGAAACGTTCACGGAGGTTGGAGCCCTCGACGATGACGATGTGATGGACTGCGGCGTGGTGGTGGTCTCACTCCCCGAGGCATCGCGGCACGGCACTTTCAGCTGTTTGACGCGCACGCCACCCACGAGTAGCCACGACTGAGGCGACAAGGAAAGCATCACGTTGGGCAATTCGACGAGTGCGCCGATCAGTTCCTCCCGGCGGTCAATGCTCGTTGATAAATTGGCGTTCCGCGCGGCAAACAGTTTGATACCCTCCGCGCAGCTTCGAGACACCTCGGGCATGCGCTGGCGCAGCGCCGTGAAGGACAGCACCAGCACAAATCCAATGAACACCACGGACTCAAAGAGGAAGGAGATGCCCTTCGTGGCCGTCGGCAGCCGCAGGTTGTTGAGCATGTCGTCGCTGAAGACGGCGACGCTGAGCGACTGGTCCATTAGGCGCTTCGCGAGGCGGCGCCGATCTGCGGCGAGGCGGCCCGCTGATGAAAACAAGTTGATCATGGGGGACGGGAAAAAATCGCTCGCCTCGAAGATTCCCACTAGCTATCGTGTGTAGGTGTGGGTGTGCGTGTGTGTGAGTGGTCAGTTGAAGCTGGAAGACGAGCTGCACGAGAAGGAGAGACATTTGCCGAGAGAGATTGGGTCGGTGAGGTGAGAAAGAAAGGCTGTAGTGCCTGCCACTGACGAGCTCCCCTTCACACGCCACATGGCCCGTGTGTGAGTTTTGCCCCGTCTCCCCATTTTCAAAAAAGAATCCGGGAGGATGACTTGCCGTTGACTGCCTTCATGTGCTGCTGCTCCGCCTGTGCTTAGCCGTCGTCACAGACAAATAATGTCAACCGGCGACGGGCGCATCAGACCACCGGCGGATCGCATCGTTCCGTTGTTCACTGGCCGCCTGGTCGTCGTCCAAATCGTGCCCAGCGTCGCCTGCAGGGCCGTCTCCACCAAGTCGGTGGCGCTCGTTGCGTGGAGCTCGCAGCGCACGGAAGCGACGCACCGCGGTGACAGCGCCATGGCGGAATTCGGTTCGATGGTGTCGACATCGGCGTGCGGACCCTCCGCCGCCGCGGAATGCGCCTCCGCTTTCGTACCAGAACCTGCGCGTGCGCGGCTGCTGCGCCTGCCGCCGCTCGATTTGGCCACGCGGTGGCCGCCGCGGTCGATGCCGCACGCGATGACCACCTGGTGCGTGAGCATGGGCTCGAGCGCTTCCATGCACTGCGCCGCGGCGGCCAGCGTAAATCGGTCGTGAACGTCGTAGCACAGGACGATGACATGAGACGATGCCGCTAGGAGTCGCCAGATGGCCTTGTACCGGGGATGACCGCTCGTGTCGTAAAAGGTGGCCGTCACGGCCTTCGCAGGGAGGGAGGTCGCCTCGGACGCCGCCGCGTCGGGTGGCTGTGATGCCACATCGGTCATGACGCCGAACGCCTTGGTCAACGTGCGAACGCCCATCGTGGGTCCCCCGCCGCCCGCGAACGTGGTGGCGGGCACTGCGTTGCTCTGTCGGTTCAGGACCACGGCTCCCACGTCACCGCCGAAAGGAACGGACACGCAGCAGTCCGCCAGAGCACTCTTCCCAATATTCTCCGGACCGAGGAGGAACAAGGCGAGCCCGTTGGTGAACAAGCGCTGAAGTCGCGCGGCGCGGGTGGTCGTTTTATCCAGCCTTTCCTCGCAGAGCAGACGGACGTACTCCGCGAAGGCAGAAAACTGAAGTCGGTACCCAGCAGCAGCAGTAGCGGCTGATGCAACAGGGTCGCGTCGGCCGGGGGGTGAAATGTCAGTAGTTGACGGTGGCAGCGGCCTAGCGGTCGTGGGATTCGGCGTATTCCCCGAGGCACTCGTCAGTTGCTGCGATGAGACGAGTCCGTTGCCGCCCGTTGCGTCAACGAGCGGACCGCGCCGATCCATTTCGCGCGCGGAAAGCGCAGCGTCGGCGCGGTGACGGCGGCAACTAATCCGAGCGACTCGGTCTTCCCACACGCGGTTATCACGGGCTGGGAAGTAAAAATCGCTGGACAGGGCGCTGAAACTGTCGAGCGCGAGTCTGCCAAGCGGCAGATACGTCGCGATGCGCACCAGGATGCTGGAAGGAGTTAACTTGAACACGCCGCGCGACCGAGCCGAACTCTTTACTGCCGGAAGGCATGGCGCTGGCGCAGGTGAAGCCGTCACTGATGCTGGACCGGATGACGGTACCGGCGGCGTAGCGCTGCCAACCACAAGGGCCGACTGGGTCCGCTGATGGCGCGGGGCACCGGCCGCTGCAGCGACCAACTTGACGAACGACAATAACTTTGGATCCGCCCTCGAACGGCGGCGCGCGACCGCGAGGCCGTGGTCGAGATAGCACTGATGACACACGCGAATCACCTCGCCGGTTGCCGTCGTGGTGAGCTGCTTCGACGTGCAGTGGGAGCAGTAGAGGCGGCCGCACGTGCGGCAGTGATGGCGGCGGTTGAGGAGCGTGAACGGGTCGCGGCAGTCGGGGGCGGTGCACTCGGCGCTGCTGCTGTCCGGTACCCAGAATGCCGGAGGGATGGGAATCGGGGATAACGATGGTTTGGGGGCGCCGCGAGGAGCGGTCGTTGCGACGATGGCGGAGGGCGCCGCGGGCGGCAGCGGCGGCTTGGGCGCGACGCCTCGTGGAGAAAGCGGCATCGCAGCGCCGTCGCCGCCGAGGTCTCGATTTAACGGCCACCGGATGCGTAGCATGGTGTTGCTGCTGCTTGCGGCCTGGACGGCCCCGGGTGGAACCGAAGAACTCGGCCCCAGCGCCGACATGCTCTTTCCTTGCCTCGAACAGACAGTCCTCGATCAGGCACACAAAATTACCTCTCCCCTTCACTAGTCGTAAAAGCGAGTGGTGAAAACAGAAAACGCTTCTCGCGGCGTTCCGATGCAGGCAATTGGGTGCGCATCATGCCAAGAGTTTTTTCCAGGAGGTGTGAAGGGAAGATTTGCTGCAAAAAGTGTTGACCATTTTGCTTATTTTACCAACAGCGTGACGTGACGTACGGTGAGCGCGAGGAGTCACACGACGCCATTCCCAGTCACACTCGTACATTTAACCGGTGGGTTGATGCGCACACGCGAGAGTTTGATGCGAAGTCGAAAACTAGGCATATAAAAATGAACTCGACTGCGTGTGATTTTAGCAAACAAGGCGCATGCCGTAGTCGCATTCTCCGCAAGCAGCGTAGCTTCGCGGCGTAGACTGCGCGCACACGGTGGTGGCATTGCTGTAATAAATCCGCTTCGCGACGTACGAGCAAGCAAAGAGTTCGTCGAAGCGAAGCGAGCCGACCGTCCCTCCAACCGGAACGCAACCCGACTTACCGATGATCGTCTTCACGCCGCAGTACGAACAGTCCTCGTTGCACTGCACACGGCGCACCACGTACTCTTGCTCGGGGTGACACTCCCAGATGTACCTTGCCACCGTGGGATCAGGATCGTGAGTGCAGACGCCGCATGCGCCTTGATAGCGAGAGGTGTTGACTCCTCGGGAGCGGCACTTGTCATCATTGGGCGGGAAAAGACTGATGGTAAAGCAGGTCGCATTGTCCGTCTTGTCTGAGTAGACCACGCCGGTGTGATTATAGCCTCCGTTGTAGCACTGGCCCAAAGTGTAGGGCACTTTGTACGGAGTTCCCGTGCACGACGAATTTTGGTAAAATTCCGCAGTAATTTGATCGGCTGAATGAGCGGCGGCCGGCCAAACGAGGCAGCCCACCAACGACGCAAGCGCGAGATGCCAGCCAGGGAAGGTCATCAGTGAACAAACAAGGGGTGAACCTTCGGCACGGCTGCAGTTCAAGCAACGACAGCGTCTAAGAAGAAACAACAGAATCGAATCTCATTCATGACCACGGACGTGTAATCCCGATGCCCCCCCTTCCAAAGTACCCCCTGCCTCCACGAAATGGGTTTCAAAGGGAGGGCGGGAAGATTTGCCTAGTCGTGTGAGAGGTCAAGGATTCGAGGAGCTATTGAATCGATATTCGCTCCGCGGAGCGAATCAGGCGACGCTCCGCTGTTCCGTGGCGTTCATCACACGTCCGATCAGCACCGTGGTCGCTCCTGCCAGGCGAGGACGCCTCCTCACCGACGGCTGCCAATAGCACGAGTCGCGACGACCCACTCGGAGAGATCATCTGCCGCAACGCGACGACGGCGTACAGCAACGTGAGGGCGAAGAGCGCCAGCGCGACGCTGCCCACGGTGCGGTACCACCCCGTAGCTTGCAGCAAATGCGCCCCGGCCACCGGTCCAAGGACACCCCCGACGGACTGCGCGAGGTTTGCTAAGGCGCCCGCGACCGGCACCATGTCTTCGTGATGTTGAACCACTCCACTGTCACGCGGGGAGGGCGTTTCCGATTGAGACAGCAACGATCGTTTCTCGTTGGTCGCGTCGTCTCCTCCTGCTAGCTGCCTCTCAGTGCTACTCTGCGCACCCGTCGTTGCAAATGGCAGGCGCTGATAGGCCTTGGCGACCGCCATGGTCAGGACGCCGGACGTGACGGCACACAGCGCCAGTCCCCCACCAAGCGCCGCCATGGCGGTGATACTCAACGCCTTGCGGCTGTCCATGCTGTCCAGTGGCGGCGCAATGGCGTAGAAGGACCACGCACACGGCAGCGCGAAGAGGCCACACGCCATGACCACCACACCGACGCAGAGCGCGGCCGCTGCCCACGCCACGGACGCTCGATTCAATGCTGTCCCGATCGCCCACGCCACGATCGCGTACGTAATCGCGGCCCCAGTGAGACACAGGCCTATGACCGTGGGCGTGAGTCCATAGAACTGAGTCAGCATGAGCGGTCCCATGCTCTCGCAAAACGTGAACACCGAGACCGCCAACCCCATGAGCAGGATCGGGCCGAGAGCCCACGCGGCGTTGAACGACGTGACGTACCTCCAGGCACTGCGAAACGTGACGGGGGGTTTGATCGACACCGCCGTGAACAAAGCCAAGACGGCATCTTGTTGCCCGCTACTACCAAGGAGCCTCAAGACGCACGATGGGGACGTCATTACAAGCGCGGCCATGGCCACCAGCAACGTCATGCCGCCAATGCACAATTGAGGCGCCGCGAATCCTAGCAGGTCAAACAGGTAGCCTCCGAGAGGAGGCCCCACCACGACGCCTAAGCCCATGACGCCCTGCCACTCGCCGATCACGGACGCGACGTCGTCCGGGTACAGTCGCAGCACATACAGCAACACAAACACGTCCATGATGGCCACCTGACCTCCGAGGAGCGCGCGCCACAGTGCCAGCAGCCCTGTGAGCTGAGCAGAGACATCCGCACGCCGCTCGCTGGTGACAGATGCCGCGTTTAGGAACCACGGTGTTAAGCCAAACAGCGCGGCGACGCACGCTGACGAAGCGACCAGCAACAGAATGGCGACGCCCAGCCGGCGGGTCGACCAGCGGTTGTACGCGTCGCACGACGACATCAAGAGTGACACCGCGATGTAGCCGATGGAGAACGCACCAAAGACGTAGCCGATCTGAGCGTGGCTCATGTGGTAGTCACGGGCCGCAGTCGGTGCGAAAAAGGCCTGGATCGTAAAGCCCAAAACCGATAGCCAGAAAAGGGCCAGCCACAGAACGCGCCTGAGCCACTTGCATGCCGCCGCGACCGCCTCCGTGCGGTCCAAGCCACTGCGGGACGCTGTCGCGTTGGCTGGCGCACCCCCATCGTCGTCATCTGCGACGATGCAAACCGGTGACATCAAAGAGTGTTACACTCTGTGCGCGAAGGGGTGCGATAGCCAGTCAAGTGGACTAATTCAGTGCCCTCAACAAGGATCTCTCGAGCTGCGTCGACAACGTGAGGGCGAGATAGTAGTCACACACAAAAATGGCGGGTGGGAGACAATCCAGCGAAAGTGGAACGGTCACGGGAGGGCGAAAAATGCACTTGCCTGAATCACGGGTGGGTAAGAGATGCACTAACAAACCAGCAGAAGGCCTTCTGGGGAAGGTTCAGATCGCGTCGAAATTGAAATCCAAGTCTGTGGCCATGGCCGTTGTTCCAGCCGGAGGTAGTGGACCGCCGGGGGATGGAGCACTGAAAAAGTCGTCCAGCAGGTCAGCGGGCAGTCCTGGCAGGTCAGCGGGCAGTCGTGGCAGGTCAGCTGGCAGTCCTGGCGTCGGAGCGCTTGTCAGGAGCTGGTTACTGGTCGGTATGCGCGCGGGAGCGCTGAAGAAATCATCCAGAAATCCGGCGGTCACCGCCGCCGTTTCTTGGGAGGAGGGAATTGACGGCGGTATCGTCACCGGTGCCGTTGCGAACCACGACTCTAAGTCCACGTTGACCGGTGTGGCAGCGGTTGTCTGTAGCGGCCCCTTTGTCAGGCCGGATAGCGCGGTCCTCGCGTCGTGTCCATGCGTGCTGCTGACCGCGAACAGTGGTGGCGCATCGTTGCTCGTCGTCGCCGCACTCGGCCTTGACGGTCCGAAAAATGCGTCAAAGTCGTCTTGAAGAGCGGACGTCTTCGCCGCGACCAGTGCCGCCTCCAGCTCATCCAACTCCAAGCCTCCACTGGAAAACGACATATGCTTCCCCCGTGAAGAAGCGGGGCCCGCCTTGCCGGTGAGATCTCGCGCGATCTTCGCGGCCCGACCGGAAAAGCGATATAACACGATGAATAGATCGACCGCAACCATGAGCAGCGCGAGGTATACGACGGCCGAGGCCAAGGCGCCCGATGCGGCCATCCACCCATCGTCCCCCATTGCCTGCGCGATCGTGAGGCAGACTAGACTGCCGGTTGTGAGGCCGCCGCTCACCACCATGAGGAGGTTGCGCACTGGGGCGAAGCACGGTCGCGTCGCGGTGACAAGCACGAACCAGATGGCGTTCACGATCAACGCGACGATCGCGACGACGCGGCAATCGGCGAAGGCGGATGGTTTCAGCCCATCAAGCATCGCGCAGAACGCCGTCATGCTCATGTCGCACACAAAGAAGAGTCGGAAGGGGAACCCAGGCCACGACGAGGACGACGACGTACCGGCGGCGGAGGAGCATGCCGATGCGGTAGCTGTTGTGGTCGAGGAGGACGCATTGCCGGTCGTCGTAGTCGTTGTAGAAGGAGCAGCGACCTTCACCGCCCCGGTATCCAGAAGAAACAGTCGATGCTCATCCGAGCGAAAGTCCTCGAAAAACGGCCCGAACATGCGCTTGAAGTGCCTCGGCGCGTTGGGCCGTGTGGCCCAGGATTCCTTCCCCTCGATGACTGTCTCGAGCACGTGCATCGCTTTCGTGCCGCACGTGGCGTCCGCCGCGCATGGGGGCCGCGACGCGACCACAAGATCACCCGTCTCGTGGTCGCGCAGCCCGCGAATGAGGAACACACTGACGGCGCCCATGATGAAGACGCCGACGGCGGCTGCGATGACGCCGAGAGCGGTGTCCGACGCGCCGTTCGAGCCGTGGAGCAGCACGG
>ERZ1292633.5862-Hain-H41-02um-R1-5862-length-10941-cov-6_pt1 | contig 10941 bp, 8 predicted proteins | sample MGYA00564406_ERZ1292633 | MGnify/ENA primary metagenome ERZ1292633 (study PRJEB36523, sample SAMEA6512639) | groundwater metagenome | collected 2019-01-08 | study: AquaDiva: Metagenomics assemblies of 32 groundwater samples
CCACTCATCCGTTTTGCCACCGTGTCCTCTTTCACCAGTCGAGAGACCTGTGTTGATGCGACGCATCTGGATTTCCGCTCTCCTGCTCCTCCCGGTGCCGACCCTTGGCGCGCAGGCGCCGGTGATCAGTCCCGCGGGCGACCCGTCGGTCCGCGCGGATTCCATCTACAAGCTCGCCGTGAACCCGGCCGACTTCCCGGAAGACGCCTTCCTGTACCTGTTCGACGACGGTGTGGTCCGCCTTGGTGCCGACGGACGCGGTACGCGCACCTACCGCCAGGTGATCCAGATACTCAAGCAGTCCGCCGTCGCCTCGTTGTCCGAGCGTCGCCTTGGCTACGCCCCGGATCACGAGAAGTTCACGCTCAATTGGGCGCGCGTTGTCCGCCCGACCGGCGAGATTGTGAGCGACAAGCCCGCACAGATGCAGGAGTCCGATGTCGCGGCGGCCACGGCGAACCCGGTCTACGTGAACGCCAAGCAGATACGCCTGTCGCTCGGCGGGGTCGCCGTGGGCACGATTATCGACCTCAGCTACACCACCGAAGAGACAAAGCCGTACCATGAGGGAGATTCGTTCTCCTCCTGGAGCCTGAATCCCGCGTCGGTGCGCGTATTGCGGTCCAGGTTCATCTTCGACGTGCCGGCATCGTTGCGACCGGTACTCACCGAGCGAAATCTCGATTTCGAGGTGCAGGTGTCGGAGCAGGACGCTCGCAAGACGTACCTGTGGGTAAGGTCGGACCTGCCCAAGTTCAGCCCCGAACCTTTCTCGCCTGATACCAACTCGGTGCAGATGGCCGTCGTGGCGTCACTCCCCACCACGTGGACCGACATCGCCAGGTGGTACGGCGGCCTCGCGCTCGACCGCTACGCCCTGACGCCAGCCGTGGACGCCAAGGCACGCGAACTCGTGTCCGCCGCCAAGACGCGGCTCGACACGATCCGCGCCGTTCACCGCTGGGTGGCGCAGGACATCCGCTACGTCTCGGTTTCACTGGGGCTTGGGGGATACCAGCCCCGGCCGCCGGAGCAGACCGTCACCACCGGTTTCGGCGACTGCAAGGACAAGACGACGCTCTTCATCGCGACGCTGCGACGGTTCGGCATCGCGGCCCATCCGGTCCTGCTCAACAACAACGCCGCTGCGGCCCGCAAGGAACATCCATCCATCCGGCAATTCAACCACGTCATCGCCGCAGTGCCCGATGGGAATGGCTTCACCTTCACCGACCTCACCTCCGGATTCACGCCGTACGGTGAGCTTCCCTTCCCTGAGCAGGGGGGCTTCGCGGTGGTCGTGCTCCCGGAGGGTCGTTCGAGGGAGGTCGCGCTCCCCAAGGCGCCGTTTCTCTCCCGCAAGATTGAAACGCGGATCGTCGCCACCATGTCCGATTCAGGACTGATGTCCGGGTACATGGAGGAGATCAACAGCGGTGGAGGCTTCGAGGCGCGGCGGAGCGCGTTCAGTGTCCCCCTCGACTCGGCCCGGAAGGCGCTCTTGATGCGCGCCCTGCTCGGAGTGCTTCCCGGCGCACAGGGTGACAGCATCAGCGCATTCGACGGGCGCGACCTGTATGCCGCGCCGCGCTACAAGATCGTTTTCTCCAACGCCAGAGGGACGGCGAGTACCGGCGGACTGGAGCTCTTCACCTTTCCCTGGGGGGTTCTGCCTGGCGCCGCCCGTGTCAGCGCCATCAATCGCTACGGTGCGCGCAAGACGTCGATCAACGCCGAGTCAGTGCTGCGCGCTCCTCCTCCCACGTCGAGCCTCGTCACGATGACCGTCACGCTCCCCGAGGGGTGGCGCGTGCGCGTGCCCGCGAACGTGATTGTCCAAGGCGACTTCGGCACCTACTCCACCGAGTACAGCCAGGAGGGGCGCACTTTCACGATCGTGCGCCGGGAGATCTCCGCCCAGGGCGTCTATCCCCCGTCGCGCCTTGCCGATGTGATCGCATTCTTCAAGGCGACCAGCGCCGACGAGAACAACAAGACCATCGTGATCGACAAGAGTCCCAGGTGACGGGAAGGGGCTCGCCGGACTGGATCGTCCATCGAGCCCCCGCGACCGCTCGCGCTCACCACTTGCCGACACGCAATCGTCGATCGAGGAACTCGGCCGACGCCTTGTATGCCTCCACCCAGCGGTCCCAGCGCAGGAAGCCGTGAATCTCGTCGGGGAACACGAGCTGCTCCACCTCCACGTTTCGCGCGCGGAGTGCCTCGACCAGCGTGACGGTCTCCACGAAGCGCACGTTGCGATCGTCGTCGCCGTGGATGACGAGCACCGGGGAACGCCAGCCGTTCACCGTCGACATCGGTGAGGAGTTGAAGGCGAGCCGGGTGCGCTCCGGATTCTCCAGCGGGTTGTACGACGCCTGGAAGGTCGCGATCCCCACATTCCAGTCGTGCACTCCGTGGAAGTCGACGCCGGCCGCGAAGAGATCGGAGGCGCGCGAGAGCCCCATCGCCGTCAGGTAGCCGCCATACGAACCGCCCCAGAGCGCGATCTTCTTCGGATCGACGTCCGGGCGGCCGGCGAGGTAGAGCCCCGCTGCCATCACGTCCTGGTACTCGCTCCCGCCCGTGGCGCCGTAGTTGAGCGCCTCGCGGAACTCCAAGCCGTAGCCGATGCCGCTGCGGTAGTTCACCGCCAGCACCACGTACCCCTTGCTGGCGAGGTGCTGGTTGAAGGCGTACGCGTTGGCGTAGTAGCTCGAGTAGTTCCAGCCGAGCAGCATCTGCCGGCGCGAACCTCCGTGAAAGAAGATCGCGGCCGGGCGCGCATCGCCCGCCTTGGCGCCCGGCGGGAGGAAGAGCTGCGCATGGATCTTCATGCCGTCGGTGGACGTGATGAGCACCGGCACCGGGTCGACCATGGCGCGTTCGGGGAAGTCGGCGGGAATCGTGCCGGGCGCGAGCTCACGCGGCGCGGCACTCCCGACCTGGATCACCGCGTGCGCTGGCTTGCGCGTCCCCGACTTGAAGAAGGCGATCGCGCCGCCATCGCTGGTCACCGCCGGCTGCCACTCGATGTCCGCGCCAGTCGTCAACGCGCGCGGTGGCCCGCCGGCGACGCCCACGCGCCAGATGTCGCGCCGGTCGATGTCATCCTGGTTGGAGTTGTAGATGACATCGCGCCGGTCGGGCGTGAAGGTGACGTATTCCACCTCGAACGCCCCCGGAGTGAGCAGGAGAGGGGCGCCTCCATCGACGGATACCGAGTAGAGGGAAGTCCACCCCGTCTTCTCCCACGGGAACACCAGATGATCGCCCGCCGCCCAGGTCAGCTGCCGCCCGACGATCTCGCGGTACACCGAGCCACGGCCGGTGTCGGCGCGGAAGACAGTCTTCGCTGCGGCCGTCTCGACGTCGGCGACGAGGATGGACCATGGTTCCCCCCGCCGCTCGGGCGCAAACATCGCGCCGGAAGACGATGCGGCGAAGCGGAAGAACGCGATTCGCCTGCCGTCGGGTGACCAGATGGGATTGGCATCGGTATCGACGCTCGGCGCCATCCATCGCACCGTCTTCGCGGCGAGGTCGAGGATGCCGACGAAGGCGTGCGTGCCGCGGTTGCTCGCGAACAGCAGGCGGCCGCCGTCGGGCGACCAGGACAACGACCCGATGCCGCCGCGCACCGTCGCCACCTGAACGGCCGGCTTGCTGTCGTCCACTGGCCCGGTCCAGATGGCGCCGCGCCGGATGAACGCCATGGTCGCGCCGTCAGGCGAGATCGTCACCCCGCTCGCCGGCCCGACGCGCGTCGGTGCGCCTCCCGCGACCGGGATGCGCCAGAGCGCGATCTCGGCCCCGGCGGGATCGCTGATGGGGTTTGGGCTCTCGCCGGCGCGGTTGGGCCCCTGCCCTCGCGTATAGAAGAGCGTGTTCGCGTCCTTCGACCAGACGATGCCACCCACTTCCTGCCCGTCGGCCTGTGTGTAGGAGGTCAGCTTGCGTCCGCGATACTCCGGTGGCGCCGCCACCCAGACGTTGCGCACGCCGCGGTCGTTGAGCACCCACGCGACGAGTCCGCCTGACGGGGCGGCCGACATGCCGCCCGGATACGATGCGGACATCAGCTGTTCGATGGGGATCTCGCGTTGCTGGGCGCGAGCGGGGAACGCCAGCAGCAACGCGGTAGCGGAAGCGATCAAGGGCAGGCGGACGGAACGCATGGCAACCATCTCCGGATGGCGTGGGAACTCCATTTCCTATTCAGCAGCACGAGCGCGACCTCATAGTGGCGCCGCCAACCGACGTTCGCCAGCAGCGACGCGAGTGCGCGGAGCGCCGAGGCTCGAACAAAGGGCCCACCGCTGCCGGTGCGCCCTCCGTGGTCCTCCGTGACCTCCGTGACTCCGTGGTGTGCAGTTCCCTACCCCGCCCCCAACAGCACCTTCTCGTCCCGCGCCGTCGCCGAGGCGTAGATGAAGTCGCCGTTCATGCGCTTGATGAAGTCGATGCTGATCCCCTTGGGGCATGCCGCCATGCACTCGCCGAACAGGGTGCACCCGCCGAAGCCCTCGAGGTCCATCTGCGCCACCATCTTCAGCGCACGGCGGTACCGCTCGGGCTGACCCTGCGGCAGCAATCCCAGGTGACCGATCTTGGCCGCCGTGAACAACGACGCCGACGCATTGGGGCACGCCGCCACGCACGCACCGCAGCCAATGCAGGCCGCCGCGTCCATGGACTCTTCGGCATCCTGCTTGGCGATCGGCAGCGCGTTGGCGTCCTGCGGCGACCCGGTGGGCACGCTGATGAAGCCGCCGGCCTGGATGATGCGGTCGAACGCGCCGCGATCGACGACAAGATCACGCAGCACCGGGAACGCGGTCGCCCGCCAGGGTTCGATGGTCAGCGTGTCGCCGTCCTTGAACGACCGCATGTGCAACTGGCACGCCGTGGTCAGCTTGTTCGGCCCGTGCGCCGCGCCGTTGATCATCAGCCCGCACATGCCGCAGATCCCCTCGCGGCAGTCGTGGTCGAACGCGATGGGGTCCTTCCCCGCCATGATCAGCCGCTCGTTGACCACGTCGAGCATCTCGAGGAACGACATTTCGGTGCTGACGTCGTGCGCCGCGTACTCCTCGAACTTCCCGGGAGCCGACGGGCCGGCCTGCCGCCAGACCTTGAGCGTGAGATTCAGGTTTCCAGACATTCGTCAGTCACTCACTTGTAGCTGCGGGTGGCAAGATGCACGCTCTCGAATTCCAGCGGCTCCTTGTTGAGCACAGGTGCCGAGCGGTCGCCGGTATACTCCCACGCCGCCACGTAGCAGAAGTCCTCGTCGTTGCGCTTCGCCTCGCCCGCTTCCTGGTACTCCTCGCGGAAGTGGCCGCCGCACGACTCCTCGCGGTGCAGCGCGTCCAGGCACAACAGTTCGCCGAACTCCAGGAAATCGGCCACGCGCCCGGCCTTCTCCAGCTGCTGGTTCAGCGAATCGCCGCTCCCCGGCACGGTGACGTTCTGCCAGAACTCCTCGCGGAGCTTCGGGATCTCCTGCAGCGCCTGCTTGAGGCCGGCCTCGTTGCGGGCCATGCCGCAATGCTCCCACAGGATCTTGCCCAGTTCGCGGTGGAACGAGTCGGCGGTGCGCTTGCCCTTGATGCCCAGCAGCGTCGACGTGCGCCGCTCCACGCCCTCCAGCGCCGCGCGGAACTCGGCGTGGTCGGTGGTCACCTTGTCGAGCTTGTTCGACGCGAGATAGTGGCCGATGGTGTACGGCAGCACGAAGTAGCCGTCGGCCAGCCCCTGCATCAGCGCGCTGGCGCCGAGCCGGTTGGCGCCGTGATCACTGAAGTTGGCCTCGCCGATGACGTGCAGCCCCGGAATGGTGCTCATCAGGTTGTAGTCCACCCAGAGCCCGCCCATCGAGTAGTGCGACGCCGGGTAAATGCGCATCGGCACCTTGTACGGGTCCTCGTCGGTGATCCGCTGGTACATCTCGAACAAATTCCCATAGCGTTCAGCGATCCCCTGCACCCCAACCCGGCCGATGGCTTCGCTGAAGTCCAGGTACACGCCGCGACCGCCCGGGCCGACGCCGCGCCCGTCGTCGCACACTTCCTTGGCGGCGCGGCTCGAGATGTCGCGCGGCGCCAGGTTGCCGTAGCTGGGGTACTTGCGCTCCAGGTAGTAGTCGCGATCCTCCTCGGCCACTTCGCTCGGCTTCTTGCCGCAGTCCTCCCGGCGCTTGGGCACCCAGACGCGCCCGTCATTGCGCAGGGACTCGGACATCAGCGTCAGCTTGCTCTGGTGCTCCCCCGCCACTGGAATGCAGGTGGGGTGGATCTGCGTGTAGCAGGGGTTGGCGAACGCCGCGCCCTTCTTGTACGCACGGTACGTGGCGGTGACGTTGCACCCCTGGGCGTTGGTGCTCAGGTAGAAGACGTTGCCGTAGCCGCCGGTGCCCAGCACCACGGCGTCAGCCACGTGCGCCTCGACCTTGCCGGTGACGAGGTCGCGCGTGATGATGCCGCGCGCCACGCCACCGATGGTCACCACGTCGAGCATCTCGTGCCGGTTGTACATCTTCACGCCGCCGGCGGCGATCTCCTTTTCGAGCGCCTGGTACGCGCCAAGCAGCAGTTGCTGTCCGGTCTGGCCGCGGGCGTAGAACGTGCGGCTCACCTGCGCGCCGCCGAACGAGCGGTTGGCCAGCAGGCCGCCGTACTCGCGCGCAAAGGGCACGCCTTGGGCGACGCACTGGTCGATGATGTTCACCGACACCTGGGCGAGGCGGTAGACGTTGGCCTCGCGGGCGCGGAAGTCGCCGCCCTTCACGGTATCGTAGAACAGCCGCTGTATGCTGTCGCCGTCGTTGCGGTAGTTCTTGGCCCCGTTGATGCCGCCCTGCGCCGCGATGGAATGCGCGCGGCGCGGCGAATCCTGGAAGGCGAAGCAGCTCACGTTGTAGCCGAGCTCGCTCAGCGAGGCCGCGGCGCTCGCCCCGGCCAGGCCGCTGCCCACCACGATGATGTGGTATTTCCGCTTGTTGGCTGGATTCACCAGCTTCATCTCGAAGCGGTGCTTGTCCCACTTCTCGGCCATCGGCCCCGACGGGATCCTGGAATCGAGTTTCATATGCGTCTCCGCCTCAGCGCACGACGCCGAGCGCAACGCCCAGCGGCACGAGACTGAAGCCCACGGTCACGACGAGGGCGATGATCAGCGGCAGGCGCCGCTGCAGGGGCTGGGCCGAGGCCTGGGCGACCCCGAGCGTTCGCAGCACGGCCCACGCGCCGTGATACAGGTGCAAGGCCAGGAAGAACATCGCGCCCAGGTACAGCACCACGAACTGAATGCGTTCGAAGGCGAGCACCACATTGCCGTAGGCGCCATCCGCCGTGTACTCGGGCAGGAGCCACTTCCAGCCCAGCGTGAACTGGCCGATGTGCAGGATGAGGAAGATGAACAGGTAGACGCCACCCCAGCGCATGGTGCGCGAGGCATAGGTGCTGACCTGCGGCTCGCGGATGGCGTAGTCCACCGGGCGCGCCGCCCAGTTGCGCCTGGTCAGCTGGTACGCGGCGGTGACGTGCAGCACCACCGAGACCAGCAGCACGATGCGCACCAGCCAGGTGATCTCGATGAGGTCGTGCTTGAGGAGCTTCGCGTACCCGTTGAAACGCTCGGGCCCCATGAACACCTGCATGTTGCCGGCCATGTGGCCAATGACGAAGCCGACGAGGACGAGCCCCGTGACCCCCATGACCACCTTCTTGCCAACTGAGCTTTGCCAGAACTTGAGCATATGTGCGCGCCGAAGGGTCGGTGATGAATAGAAGCTGTACGCTCTACGCCGTAAGCTGTAAGCTGTAAGCTGTAAGCCGTACGATACGGACGCCGTACTGTTGGAAACGGACGGCGTACAACGTAGAGCGTACAGCTTACAGCTTCATTTCAATGCAATGACATCACTCGGATCAACTACAGCTTCACCACCGACATCGGCTCGCGCACTGCTTCCGCGCTCTTGGCCAGCGCGGCCTTCTCGTCGGCCGTCAGCTCGATCTCGACGATCTGCTCCAGGCCCTTCCGGCCCAGCTTGCACGGCACGCCCAGGAAGATCCCCTTCATGCCGTACTCGCCGTCGAGCCACGCCGAGCACGGCAGAATGCGCTTCTGGTCGTTGACGATCGACTCGACCATCTGCACGGCGCCCGATGACGGCGCATAGTATGCCGAGCCGGTCTTGAGGTACTTGACGATCTCGGCGCCGCCGTTGCGCGTGCGGTCGAGGAGCGGCTGCAGCTGCTCGTCGGTCATGAACTGGCGAATCGGGATGCCGCTGATGCTCGTGTAGCTGACGAGCGGCACCATCGTGTCGCCGTGGCCGCCGAGCACCATCGCCTGGATGTCGCGCACCGAGACGTCGAGCGCCTCGGCGATGAACGAGCGAAGACGCGCCGTGTCGAGAATGCCGGCCATGCCGATGACGCGCTCGCGCGGGAAGCCCGTGACTTCCTTGGCCACCCAGCACATGACGTCCAGCGGGTTGGAGACGACGATGACGATCGCGTCGGGCGACGTCTTGGCCACCTCGGCGGCGACGGACTTCACGATGCCCGCGTTGGTGTTCAGCAGGTCGTCACGCGACATGCCCGGCTTGCGGGCGATGCCGGCGGTGATGACGACGATGTCCGAGCCCGCGCTGGTCTCGTAGCTCGTGGCGCCACTGACGCGCGAGTCGAACAACTCGATCGGCGCCGATTCCCACTGGTCGAGTCCCTTCCCCTGCGGAATGCCGTCGGCAACGTCCACCATCACGACGGTGCGGGCGAGTTCCTTTTCAGCGATGCGCTGTGCAGTCGTGGCGCCGACGTTGCCGGCACCGACCACCGTGATCTTGTTTACCATATGGGTAGCAGAGAAGAAGTGTAAAGAACGATGCAGCGCGAACACGGCAAAGTTACGACTTGTTTGCTCTCCTGTAAACGCGTTGGTGCACTCGAGTGAATCGGTTCATCTCTCACGAAGACCGGAGGAGCGCGGAGGGCGCGCAGCAAACACATAATTCAATAGGGGTTCGGCGGACAGACCCGTCCACCAAACCCCCATAGAGTCGTTTCCTCCGTGCAACTCCGCTCGCTCCGGTCTTCGTGAGAGCTCCCCTTATCCCCCAACCTGCGACAGCGCCTTCAACCCACCGGTGCGCAACTGCAGCAGCTCGTGTTCCTTCGGCTTCTCGGCCAGCGCTTGCCGGAACAGCGGCTCCAGCGGTGCACCGGCGCGCAGCGGGTCGCGCAGGTTCACCTCATGATCGCCGTACAGGCAGGTGCGCAGGCGGCCGTCGGCCGTCAGTCGCACGCGGTTGCACGAGCCGCAATAGGTGTGCGTCATCGGCGTGATCACACCGATGGACCCCGCCGCCCCGCTGATGCGCTGGTAGCGTGCCGGGCCGTTGCCGCGTGCCGGGCCGTCGGCCGCCTCCAGCGCGCCAAAGCGCGCCGCGATGCGCGCCAGCAGTTCGTCGCTCGGCACCACGGGCGCGAACTCGGCCGCCGCCATGTCGCCCACGGGCATGATCTCGATGAAGCGCACGTGCCACGGGTGGTCCACCGTGAGCGCCGCGAAGTCCTCGATCTCGTCGTCGTTGACGCCACGCATCACCACGACATTGATCTTCAACGGATCGAGGCCGGCATCGGTGGCCGCCTGCGCCGCCACCACCGGATCGAACGACAGGCTGCGGCGGGCGATCTCGGCGATGCGCGCGGGGCGCAGCGAATCGGCGCTCATGTTCACGCGGTCCAGCCCGGCGGCACGCAGCGCCACCGCCATCTGCGGCAGCTTGACCCCGTTGGTGGAGAGCGCAATGTCCTCGATGCCCGGCACGGCACGCAGCATGCCGATGAGCGTCACGAGATCGGGACGAATCGTCGGCTCGCCGCCCGTGATGCGCAGTCGCTTGAGCCCGAGCGGCGCCAACTGCTGCACCACCGCCGTGATCTCCTCGTAGGTGAGGATCTGCGGCTTCGGCAGCCAGTCGAGTCCCTGCTCCGGCATGCAGTAGACGCACCGGAAGTTGCAGCGGTCGGTGATGGAGATCCGCAGGTACTCGATGCTCCTGCCGAACTGATCAAGCATCAGAGAGCGCCCGGACGGTAGACGGTAGACGGTAGACGGTAGACGGCAGTACACCGAACATCCTCGTACGGCTTACGGCGTACAGCGTAGAGCTCACGGCTTCTTTTCATGAGGTCTGCCCTGTCCATTCCCGCGTCCCATCGACGTAGTGCTCCCGCTTCCAGATCGGCACCCGCACCTTCAGCTGCTCGATGATCCAGCGCGACGCATCCATGGCCGGCGCGCGGCGTGCGTGGGCCACGGCGATGGCCACGCTCGCCTGGCCGAGCGCCACGTAGCCCGTGCGATGCTCGATGACGATCTGCGTGGTGCCGAACTGCGCGGCCGCCTCGCTGGCGATCTCGCCCATCTCGCGTTCCGCCATCGGCGCGTACGCGTTGTATTCGATGGCCTCCACCGCGCGACCGTCATTGACGTCCCTCACCGTTCCGATGAACAGCGAGAGCGCGCCGTTGTGCGCGGCGGTGACTTCCGCCACCAGCGCCGCCACGTCAATCGGCCGGTCCACCACCGCCGTGCGCATCAGCCGCCCGCCACGGGTGGAATCAGCGCCACCTCGTCGGTGGGCTTCACCAGCTGGTCCGGCTTGGCATAGCGGTGATTCACGGCGACGAGCGGTCGTTCGGGCAGCGTCGCTCCCGCGGAAAGCGCCCGTACCGCCAGCACGACGTCGGCCACCCGCGCATCGTCCGGCACCGAGACGCGCACCGCCGGAGCGCCGATGGCGTCGGCGTACGAGGCGAACAGGAGGACGTCGAGGTTCATCGGTGAGATCAAGGTAACGAAGCGGCTCCGGGAGCGCGTGGCAATACCGGAGCCGCGGCCAGCAGGTGTATCCCCATA
>ERZ1292633.5864-Hain-H41-02um-R1-5864-length-10938-cov-6_pt1 | contig 10938 bp, 3 predicted proteins | sample MGYA00564406_ERZ1292633 | MGnify/ENA primary metagenome ERZ1292633 (study PRJEB36523, sample SAMEA6512639) | groundwater metagenome | collected 2019-01-08 | study: AquaDiva: Metagenomics assemblies of 32 groundwater samples
TTAGGCGCGGGCGCCGCCTTCGCGGTCTTTCGCTCCGCGACCTCGGTGCGTGCGGCCTTCGCGGCCGCCGAGCGGTCCTGCTTCTGGCCGTGCTTGGCGCGGACCTCCTGGATGAAGGCAAGATCGGCACCGACGATGGCGCGCTGAACCCTCGCCACCTTGTAGCTGCGTCGCTTGACCGCGGCATCGGACGCCACCTTGCGGTTCAAGCGGCGGTAGGTACGCGTCCACGGCACAGAGCGCGGGTTCTTCTTACGCATGTAGAGTGCGAAGCACTTCGGCCGAGCGAAGCCGAGCACGGGTTTCGTCGAGATGAACGCAAACGGGATGTACTTGCGGCCCTTTCCCGGCTGGATGGTGAAGTGAGAAAACTCACACTCCTCCTTGCGCATGGTATGTAAACTACGAAGGAGAAGAAAAGGATGCTGTCGTGTGCACCGGCGACAGAGAGAAGAGGGTTCTCACAATCCGTCTCGACCATGACGCAAAGAAGCAACATCGCCCCACGGCAAATACCGCGCGGTACCCACCCACAGGCCGGGCCCACACAGGGAGAGACGGGTGTGGGCAGGGAAGGGGGGGAGCATGGAATGGGGGAGCCGGGAAAGGGGGATAGAAAAAACATGAAAAATGAAGACGTGAAAAAAACCTTTTCAGAAAAAGTAGGGAGGGGCTTGGCCATCGCCCCAGTGGCGGGGCTCGCTTTGTCTACCCAGAGTCCGTGATGGTGCCGGTTAACGTGACCGCCGCCGCCGAGGTGCCACCGCAGGCGCTTGACGTGGAGAGCCGACCGGATGACCTGCGTACGACGTTGCCGTCTGCGTCAATGATTTCCCGTTGTCGCCGCTGCCGCGATTCCAATGCTTGTCGGCGTGTTTGAAGTCCGGCGTCGACCCAATCAAAGAAAAAACTTGCGGAGAGGGAAGAGCCGATGTGATCCATCCGTCCTCCCACTTCACCTCCACCAGACGACGCCCACCATATTTGGAGAATTGGCAGGCGACCGCACAGCGAAGGGATGCGGTGTGGGAGCCATGACGACAGTGACGACCACTCGTCGGTAGCAGAAGGCCGATCCCCCTGCTGAATCGCGAAGTGGCGACATTGCTCGACCGCCGATAGCATGCCCGCGAAGATGCGGGATGATGCACTTGTCGCATGATGATCATGATCATTCTCCTGGTGCGCTTGAGACGCGAGCAGCTCGAGCAGCCGGTGGCCAGCACCACGCACCACGGGGCGCCGGTACGCGGCCGCCTTACGACCTTCTTCATTGCGCGATGACGTCTTTGCCTGTTTGGTGCCTCCTCGATGGACATCATCATACCGCCTTGCCGCTCCGCGTGTCAACAAGCCATCTCGTTCGAGATATCGAACAATGTCTCCGACAATGACTGCCGCGACGTTCCACTTTTCGGCAAACGTCAACGGCGACGTATGTGCGGAAGGTGTCGTTCCCGAACCGGGAACGGCGTCGTCCTCAACTGCTTCTTCCTCTTCGTTCTGTCGAGCGGCAGCCCCAGATGGCACGTCGTTCCTGGCAGCGTTGACGTCGTCCTCATCATCCTTCTGTGCCTGCCGGCTCGATGATGAGAATGACGACGGTGCCGGCTGCCGCTCCCACCGAAAAAGGGCGAGTGACTTCCATCGCTGCAGGGTCGCGTCGAGCCGCTCTGTTTCTCCCCAACTGCCTTCCCCTTCCGCCACGGCGACGCCTGTTTCTTCCAGCGGTTGCGGATGCTTGTGCACGGCAGCCACACCTGTCCGTGTCGCCGCACGTTCCTTTCCGGCCTTGTCGTCGCCCAACGCCGACTGTCGTCGTCCGCGTCCTGTTGTTGCCGCCACGGTGGCATGCCTATGCGGTCGTGCGGCAACCGGCGGTGATCCATGCGGGTGATCATCGTCGTCACTACGACTCCCGCTACTGCTTCTATTCCCGGGTCCTCGTCGTGCCCTTGAGCCATATTGTGGATCCCTCCCGTCATGATCCTCACGACGACCCTTTTGATGGATGGCGTCGGTCGCCTTGGCACACGACGATCGATGGTGGTGACGAGGAGGGGGGCGAGAGGAGGACTGCCATGCCAAGAGTGACACCGTCGCGCGTGCAATCCGCTGGCCGACGTCTCGGACCACGTTTCCCAGGGATATGCGTTGCCGCGGCGGCGGCCGATGCGGCGAGTGGTGGGAGGCAGGCGATTTGACAGCAGATTTCACGAGAAGAGCGACACCATTGGGGCTTTGCGAACTCATCATCGGCCTTTTCTTTGCGGCTTCTCTTGGCGTTTTCATGATGGCGGAGATGGATCGTCGTGTCGAGTTCGCGCCGCCAGTTCCCAGAAAGCGTGGTGGAGACCGTCGCGGAGGATGGACCACGCCGTGGTGGCCCTCCTCTTCCGTGATGTCGGAATCGGACTCGGACGGCTTCCTTGCCGGTTCGCTTCGAAGAATGCCATCGACGACCAAGCTTCCAACCAAATGGACAAGGTCGGGGAAGTAAAAGGGTTCCGGCATCAACACCGAGGCGGCAAGACACACTTGAACGTAGGCAACGGTGACGGGGTGCAGTCGAGGCGGAGCGTCGCCAACATTCTCAACGCCGCCGGCGGCGGCCGTTGCTGCGACGTCATCGAGAGGAGCCTGCAGCCGCTGAAGTCCTTGCGCAATCTCGCGGCAACGCACGCGGCCATCCACGAGCCAGGGGCCGTGCGGCTCGTGCCGTCGACCCCCTTCACGGTCCTTGTTGGTCGCGCCCGATCTCCGCCGGCCCTGGTCTTCCGGCGAGGCGTGTGCGCGGCGTCCTCGTCGATGGGTCGGAGCCGTCGACGTTGGTGGGCCGCGCGGAGACATTGATCTCTCTTCGGATACTGCGTCATCGCTGTCGCTCGTCGTCGTCGGCTCTCCGTTGGCCACGAGCGCCGAGACGCGCCGCCATCGGCGCAGGTTCGCACGAGCAGCAGCCGCACGAGCGGCTTCCGCTCCCCCCTGTGAGCTATCATTTTCGCCTTCATCGATAGTTGACACCGGTCCACGCGGTGGTGCGCTAGTAGGATGACGACGACGAGAAGACCGCTGTGACAGGCGATCCGCGTCGCAGAACGACCACGCAAGCCACGGCGCAGTCATCACCTCCGTCGATCCGCCGATTTCGAACTCGTCACGACTCATCGGATCCGAAAAAGGCCAAGCCGCACTACTGGCACTATCGCGACTGGGGCCTGGCATGACGGCCGCACTCAGATGGATCGAGACCGTGTGAAACGCGCCTCCATCGAATCGTGCGATGGGCGGAGCGCCGGCGAGGATGACGTCAGCGGCCTCTTCGTCCTCCTCCTCCGTCAAGGAATCCTCTTCTTCCTTGTTGTCGTCGTCGTCGTCGTCGATGGAGAGTCCTCTGTCGTTGTCGTGTGACGAAGTGATGCTATTGGACCCCTTTGCCGTCGTGGTCGCCGCCGGACGATGATGATGATGAATGGTTGAATGACCCGACGATGACCCATTCGGCTCCCATACCATCGTCCTCGCCGCCCCGTCGTCGTCGTGTGACTCACCACCGCCTCGGCCGACGCCGCGGTGGAAATGCGGGACTCCTCCATGGGGAAAGGGCCGCGGTGCGAACGCGGCGGCTGCCGCTGCTGGTGGGGTGCGCTCCGAGTAGTACTGCATCGTCACGCGAATGGCAACGCATGACGACGATAGGCGGCGCGGCGGCGGCGGTGCGACGGGGGCGGCGGATGGCAGCCCATCAGGTTGTCGCGGAAGATGGAAGGAGGACAAAGAAAAAGTCGAGGAGGAGGACCCCTTTTCCTCCTCCTCCCCTTCTTCGAAATGAAGACGACGACGACGCCGACGATTGACGCTGTGAAGAATGAGGGCCTCGATCCCTCGCACATGAGCGTCGTCATGGTACGTCTCATGGGCGACCGCGAGGTCGTGCAGGGTCTTGCCGTCATCATCGCCATTGGTGACTGCGCCGACCCCACGAGGACGGGTGTTATCTAGATCGCGCCGCGATGACAGTCGTGACGATGGCACCGCAGTGTGAGGAGACGACGCCGTGGCCTCCTTGGCGGCGGCCATGAACAAGATCGCGTCGTCGTACTCGATCTCGAAGGAAATCGATGTCCCTTCTTCGTCGTGCACCAGCAAGGGGGGTTCACCAATAAGGTCTTGATAACAGCGAAACAATGGCGTGAAGGTTACGGAGCGTAGATACGTCCGTCGAAGCGCGAGGACTAACGGGCTGCTACGCCCCCCGCGGTCGTCCGATTCTGTCTGACTTAATAGGTCCGCGAGCTGTGATGCCACCATCGACGGATTCACCGCCTGATCGGGGGGAACCAGCAGCGTGACCACGTGCTGTCGACCGCGGTCCGCCGCTCCACGAGCGAACGCCGTGGCATTGCCATCCCGATCAGCATCGTCGCCTTCGCGTGGCATCTCGTTGCTGTTGCCTAGCGACGACGCGGAGGCTGCTTTTTGTGACGATAGATGTGATTGGCTCCTCATACCACTGCCTCTCACTTCTTCTCGGACGAAGGCCGCGCCAGACGAGGAAGCGGGAGTGGTGACCGTTCGATACCGCCGGAAGCTGCTCCGCGGCAGCCAGCGCTGGTGATACGCCACGGTGGCGACGCCGTGCCGGATGCACTCCAATGCGTAGTGATAGCTGCGCTCGTAGGGTAAGGCAGCAGCGGTGGCCTTCGACTGCGCCGCCGCGGTGCCCAAAGGAAGCGGATCTTCCTGAGGTGGTCGTGATGACATGCAGACGTGTGGTTTTTTTTGTGACAAAGGGGGAGAAAAGGTCGGTGCCCTGTTGGGTAGGCTGTTTTCTGAAGAGAGACGACACGCTCGGCTCTTACGACCGTCGCTCGCCATTTTTTTTGCGTTGGTGTTGCGGCACACGAACGTTCCACAGGGCACTGTATTTTCTCCCCGGCGCGCTGTACTTAAACAATGAAATGGAGAGGTACTTTGAGGCAGAGGCATGCGAGAGGTAGAGAGAGAGAGAGAGAGAGATAGAGAGAGAGATGGAGAGGGAGATGGAGGAGAAGTAGAGAGAGTCACGGGACTATAAAGGGGGGAGACAGAAGCCGCTGATGGGCACTTCCGATCAATGCAACTTGGTGATGTTGAGCCTCTTCCTCCGCCGATCGGCGATCTTCATCCACATTTCGAGACTGTCGAACTCACCTCGCGTGCACTTGTACCGGAAGCAGCCGCAAATCTTCGTACATGGTAAACCCAGGTGTCGCGGATCGGCGTTCATCACCGCGTCCAACGCCGGACCCGTCTCGTCGGGTTCCTGAACCACCGTGAGTGTAGGATGACGGCAGTTTAGTGGTCCGCAGTGCGCCCCATCGTCGTCGTCGTCGTTATCGTCGCCTTCGGTGATGCCACCCGTGTCTTCCTTCTGCTGACGGGCGGAGGTAAGCGATGCCGGCGGCAACCGCAGTGGCCGGGGCGACGGCAGCACCCTGGCTTGCGTGGTCGCGAGAATTTGCTCACGGCACTGCGGGGCGTGGTTGACGTAGAAGATGTACAGCGGGATGCTGAGGTCATCGAAATGCGTCCCGTCCCACGCCATGCACCGCTCGGAGAACCTGCGCGACGTCATTTCCCAGGGGTCGAAAACACGGAACCCACGGGGCGGGTGTTGCACGGTCGATGTGTTGTCTTTGATCCTCACTCGCACAGAGGCGGCAACTTTATACGGGCGATCGTACGAAAGATGTGTGCTCGTCGGCTTCGGGGAGACGACGTCTTTTGGGTCGTCGACGTCGACTCCGGTGCCCATGACAGCGGGAGATGGCGTAATGGCCACAACGGCGGCACGATGATGTCGGCGGAAGGCGTCGACGGCACCACAGTGAGTGGCCTCCCGGAACATCCGCACACGGTACTCCTCCATGCACACGTCCGTCAGGTTGCCGTCCATGGGCCGCGCATAGTGCCGCACGTCGGTTTGAAGTACCGTTTGTATTTGATCCGGGCGGCCCAAGGTCCCATCGGCGTACAGGAAGTCCACGTAGCGCTGCGGTCCGGCTGCGACTTCGGCTGGCAACACGTCCTGTAGGATCGGCCCTTGAACTTGACTGCCGAGAACAATGTGGCTAAATTGCCTTGCGAACGGTCGCGCGGCCTGCACAAAGGGTCGATTGGACGGCATCAGCTCGGGATCCCAGCGGTATTCTAACACCGAGCGCCCTTCGAGCGTCACGTGCAACTGGTCGTTGTGGGGCTGCGAGTAGGCGTAGCCCGCATAACCTTCGACATCCTGTCGTGCGAGTTGGTGTCGATGGCCTCGGGGCAAGAGGTGCTTTGGTGCGGCAAGCCGGCGTATTGATACGAGCACCCAATGATCAAGGGACGAATGCGGTTGGCCGCAAAGCAGTCGTCGAGATCGACGTCAGGGTAGTTGTCCGCATCCGTCACAGGGTCCAAGCCGCGACGGCTGAAGAAGATCATACACCTCGGTGTCCCAAGCGGCTCGTCGATGTGATCCGCCGGGAGCTGAACGTATTCGTGGCAAGGGTACTCGATGTACTGCGGCTTCAGCGGCCACCGCGTCTCGATTTGACGGATGATCCACTCATGGCCATAGTCGAATGACCTCGGCACGGGGCCGCAAGGACTGCCTCGGTCTCGAAGCGAGGAGCAGTTGTTGATATCGGCGGCGCATGATTCGCTACGGTTCCAGAAGTTCGACATGTTCGTCGCAAGGTCCTGCGTCCGCTGTTGCTGCAACTCACCCCACAATCGGCCTTCGACTACGTCCCCTTCAAGTACGAGGTTTAACGGTTCGATCCGCCGCGGGGAGCGGATGTCGGGAGACGCGGCGGTGTCGTTTTCTTCGTCGGCCACGGCAGTAGCATCGCTCGTCCCAGCACCTCCGTCTAATTGCTGTTGCTCCTCGCCGCTCCGCGTTGTTTGCGCACGGGGTCGTCGTCGTCGTCGGTGACTGCGGTTCCATAGCTGCGTGCCAATGGTGGTGCGGCGCCGCTCGTCGTCCGCGCACCAATGAGGATGGTAGCGAGCGCAGTTGCAACTACGAAGCGGCGTGGCCCATTGGCTCCTCGGGGCCCCGTCTTCTGGAGCATCCGCGTCATCATTGAATGAGGCTGCGATGCGTTCAGGGGGCAGTGCCTCGCCCGACTTTACATCGAGCAGCCGCAAGAGGCGCCGCAGGACCAAACCCGCAAACGCTTCCGCGTCTTGCGCCCGAATGAAGCCCAATCCGCGCCAGTCGAAGCGCGCATGCGGCCATCGCCGCGTGTCGGGAAACGGATCGATCAACGCGATGGAGGCCGCCGCCGCCGCGGTGGGTGGTCGCAGAAGGCGAGCTGGTTCGAGGGACGAGGATGTCGTCGATGACGTCGGGGGGTCATCTACGCCACCACCCCTACCACCTCCCAAACTGTCTATGTTTGACACGTTTTTGGCGGCCACATCAGCGGCCGTTGTGGGAGGAGCGATCGTGTTGTCGAGAAGGACGATTCCCTGCAACAGCGCCCTCCGCAGTTCGAGCTGCCTCGAGGCGTTGACGCAGCGCACGTGCGGCGGTCGTTCGACAACGAACCTGGGCAGCAGGAAGAAGAAGGGCGGCGGCGGAGTGGAAGGGGAGGAGGCAGAGGAGGAAGATTGGCGGCGGTTGCGGTTGCCCACGCCGATGCGACGCAAGGAGGCCAGCATGTCACGCACCTCACTGGCCACCACGAGCGGGGCGGTGTCGTACATGATCATGTCCAGGATGCCACGTCCAGCGAGCACGACCGCGCGTCCTGGCTCACGCACGGCGATGGGCATCGTACCAAAAAAGAGCGCACCACCCTCCGACGGCGCTCCAGACACTGAGACTGGGCCCCGAGCCCAGTACAGAAACTGGACGAGCGTCGACCCGTCGGACCGTGAAAGGATTCGCTCGTCATTGATGTGATCACCGTAACGCGGACACGACGACGACGTTGTAGGGGCCCCTCCTCCTTCCACTCTCTCTTTCCGTCCTGTGGAAGGATCCGCCTGATGATAGGTAAGGCACAGCGCCGTGAAGACGTCGGCCGCATCGCCCGCGCCAACGATCAAGAGGGACGGCAGCGATGTGGTGCCCAGCCGCTTCGCCACCTCGGCGACCGTCGATCGCAGGGCCGCTTCGTTTCGAATGAAACCGACCGGCGTTCCGTCACGGCGGCGGCGGAGGGACTCATCATCATCGACGAGCCTCCTCCGCTCGGACACGACGACCGACCGTCTCACGGCGCGGCTCACCGTCGTCGTCGTCGGCGTCAGTGATGCCCCCGCCATCCCTGGCGATGATGAGATGGCAGCAGTCGTAGTGACGGACAAGGCGGCGGCGTCCTCGGAAGGCGGTCGGGTTTCGCTCCGCTCCCCCCCGCCACCCACAACGACGTCGCGCGTTTCACCGCCTTCTAGTGTCATGCTACCTCCACGGCGTCCAAGGGGCGGCATTAATGTCCATATCACTGCGATCAATATTAACAGCGCTCCGAGGAGTGCCCTGGCGTGGCGTGCCACGACGCCCCTGCTGCCGCTGGTCAGCCCCTCTCGTATGATGGTGGCGGTGGGCGGTGAGGTCGTATCGGTGGACATCGGAACTGTGTCAGAACGGAAAGGAGTGATGGTTCATGATATTTTACGAAGGATGCGTTTGAACCCCCCTCCCAAGCAGCTATCTTTCCACCGGCTGTCGTCCCTTCTGGCAACGGACAAATAAATTTTCATCAAGATGCCCGCGAGGTTGAGCCGAGAGATTTGGACGTTTCAGCAATTACAAACACCGATGGTCCGGCGCAACAGTGTGAATGTGCTGACCAACCGCGGCGAGGTCCGATCCGCGGAGCGGATCAGCGCTCAACTTTCGTGATCCCAAGTCGGGTACGGCGTTCGCCGGCAAGCCTCTGCCACATGTCTACCGTCTCCTGCTCCGGACCCGTACACACATATCGCCGACATCCGCACAACTTCGTTTCCGGCAAGCCAAGATGCCGGGGATCGGCATCCAGCCACGACGAGAGATCGCTCGCGGAGGTGCCATTGGGGAGCTCCTGTGACACCGCGATGGCCGGGTGGCGGCAATCCAAAGGGCCGCACAATCGTCGGCCCCTACCGTTGCCTCCTCCGCCATCCCCACCTCCGCCACGTCCCTTTCGGGCGAACGGTGGGAGCTTTGGTCGCCCGGCTGCTTCTGCCTCTTTTTGGGTCGCCGGCGCGATGCGCTCCTCATCATCCGTCGTCGTCGTCGTGGCTTGATGATGCAGCGGACGCACGGTGGCGGTGCTGGCAATGAGTTGTTCTCTGCAGAGCGGTGCGTGCGACGCGTAAAATAAGAAAAAGGGCACAGTGAAATCATCGAAGTGGCTGCCATCCCACATGGAGCAGAACTTGGCGTACGGCCGGGACGTCATCCACCACTGGTCAAAGACGCGGAAGCCGCGGAATCGGTGCGGCGCCGTCACCGTCGCCTTCTTCTTTTTCTTCGTGCTCGTCGTGAGCGGCTGAGGCGCCGCGACTGACGGCGATGCCCCATCACCAGTGTCGCCACTCGAACGCGCGGTCGATTCCATCCCCGTTGTTGTTGTTGTTGCGCCCGCACGTGTAAACGTTTCCTCCCCATTTTCGTCTCGAAGGTCTTCCTCATCCTTTTCCCCTTCGACATCGTTCACTGACGGAAGCAGCTTCAGCTCGCGCAGCCGCGCGTAGACCCCGCAATTTAGCGCCTCACGAACTGCTCGCACTCTGAATTCCACGTGGCAGACATCCGGGCGACTGCCCATGGGCCGCTGATACATGTAGGTGTTGTGCTGAAGCACAATTTGTAACGACGCGGGCGACGCATCCGACTGCTTGTCAGCGAAGAAATCGACAAAGCGCCGTCCACCTTCCGCGACCTCGGCGATTTTCCAGTCGTCTAGCACTAAGCCATGCACACCCGTTCCAAATACAATGTGCGTATATCCTTTGGCGGCGATCGGCCGGTCCTGCACGACGAGCGGTTTGGCGGCCGTTTGGGCCAACGGATCCCAGCGGTGATCAACGACGGATCGCCCAGCGAATCGCACGCTGACTGACTCGGTGCCAATGCGGTCCCATGCGAACCCGGTGTATCCCTCATCGATCTTGTTCAGCGCTTCGACGTGGCGCTGCGCCTTAGGGATCAAAATACTGTACATGGGCAAGCCGAAGAGCTGATGGGAGCTGCCGATGATGAGGGCGCGGATGCGGCCCGACGCCAAGCACTCCTCGAGGTCCACGTCCGGGTAGTTGTCCGCATCGGCAACGAGGTCGAGCGAACGGCGGCCGAAGTAAATGAGGCACCGCGGCGCCCCCATCGGCTCTTGATCCGCCAAACGCGCCGGCATCGCGACGTAATCGTCGCACGGCACCTCCAGGTATTGCGGCTTCAGCGGCCACCGCGTCTCGATTTGGCGGATGATCCACTCATGGTCGTGGTCGAACGACGTCGGCACGGGGCCGCAAGGGCTGCCAAGGTCCCGCAATGTGCAGTTATTGGAGGCTTCCCCAGGAGGCGCTGTCGTGGACGGGTAACTGTTCGGCAATGGAAACGCGCAATCAGGGCGGCGAGGCCACTCGGCGGAGACGTTCAATGCAGCAACGGGCGGAGCGGTGCTCAGCGGCCCCGCATGACGCTTGCCGCTGAAAAGGATGTCCCCTTCCAGGAAGGCGTTGACAAATGGAACCCGTGGAATACCTTTCTGTTGCGTGGTGACGAATCGCGTGGTCGTGATGGTATCAGATGAGCCGCTGACGACTGATGCCGCGGACGGTTCCGTAGAAACATCGTTGCGGTCATCGCCGGAGGGTGGCGCGGTGGCTGTCGTGGATGTCGTCGTCGCCGCTGACGAGGCGGCCGAGGGTGCCCACCCAAGCGATCGCTGCCAGAGCCCCGTTGGCACCTTGCGC
>ERZ1292633.5865-Hain-H41-02um-R1-5865-length-10938-cov-5_pt1 | contig 10938 bp, 8 predicted proteins | sample MGYA00564406_ERZ1292633 | MGnify/ENA primary metagenome ERZ1292633 (study PRJEB36523, sample SAMEA6512639) | groundwater metagenome | collected 2019-01-08 | study: AquaDiva: Metagenomics assemblies of 32 groundwater samples
TTGCTGTTAAGATTTTCCATCAAATTCGGCGATCTTTGCCAGGGAACATCTGCATCCTTGCAGCCGTGCAAAATATGAACGATGCCATCATAGTCGATTGATTTGTTCAATATCGAATTATTTCGGCCATCTTCTATTAGCGCTTTGGTAATAGGATAGCCCACTGCATCATAAGGGCTTGGACGCATCCAATAGCCTTGTTCCATTATTTCAGCTTTGACTCCGTCGCTGAATGTCACCCACATTAAGTCTTCGGTAAAATCGGGGGCGGGGGCAATTAGAACCAAAGCTTTAACACGCTCACAGTTTGCCATCGCCAATAGAATTGCGAGCCAAGCGCCCATTGAAGATCCCACCAAAATCAAATCGCCATTAGTATTGACATCAATCATTTCTTGGCTTTCACTCAACCATTTAGAAATTGTCCCGTCTTCAAATTTGCCATCCGAAGTGCCAGTGCCAGAATAATCAAAACGCAATGAAGCGAGACCATTTTCCCTCGCAAACTCGTCCATAGCGGTGGCTTTTTGGCCCGCCATATCGGAATGAAACCCACAAAGCCAAACCAAAGTTGGACTTTTGCCTTCGCGTTTTTTGAAACCAAGCCGATTGCCCGATTTTGATGCTAAATATTCGATTTCAATTTCACTCATGCAGCTAGTGACTCCTATGACTACATGATTTATTGCAAACTAATGAGCAAGACAATTCTTCAAGTCATTCCCGAATTGCAAACTGGCGGCGCTGAGCGCACTGTATTAGAAGTGTCGCAAGCAATTATTGAGTCGGGCGGGACGGCAATTGTGTTCACAAATGGTGGCCGAATGGAAGCCGAACTTGCGGCAATGGGCGGGACTATTATTCATGGCGATGCAAAATCAAAAAACCCATTTGTGATTTTGAAAACCAATGTCGATAAATTGGTCGAAATTATCAAAAAGCATAAAGTTGACATTGTTCACGCTCGCTCGCGCGCGCCTGCAATTAGCGCTTGTTTGGCTGCAAGAAAATGCAAAGTGCCATTTGTTACGACCTATCATGGAATTTACAAAGCCAATAATCCAATAAAGCGCTTTTACAATGGGATTATGTCCAAGGGCGAAATTGTAATAGCCAATTCGGAATTCACCAAAGCCCATTTATTGGCGGAGCATAAAATTGACCCCAAAAAAGTTCAGGTGATTTATCGCGGTGTGGATTTTAATCGTTTCGATGGCGAAATGATTAGTGCATCAAGGCGAGAAGCGCTAATTTCATCATGGGGCATTGGCCAAAATGACAAGCTGCCAAAAATCTTATTGCCTGCGCGCATCACCGCGTGGAAGGGCCAAGAAACCTTGATTGAGGCTGCAAATATCCTGAAAAATAAGAATGTTTTGGCGCATTATGTCCTTGCGGGTGATGCCCAAGGACGCAATGAATATGTAGCTGCGCTATTGACGAAAATTCGGCAATTTGGGCTTGAAAAATATGTTCACCTGGTTGGGCATTGTAATGATGTACCCGCCGCAATCGCAATTTGCGATATTGTAACAACGCCGTCAATTGAACCCGAGGCTTTTGGCCGAACTGCTGCCGAAGCAGGGGCTATGGGACGACCAGTCGTTGCGTCAAATCACGGTGGTGCGCGCGAAGTTGTTGTGCATGGTGAAACTGGATTCTTGATTGAACCTGGCGGTGCGCCTGAGCTCGCTAAATGGCTTGAATATTTGATTGAAATTGGCAAATCTGGAAGAGATGAAATTGGAACAGCGGGAAAAAGCCGCGTCCAGAACATGTTCACCACCGCAAGCCTACAGGCAAAGACCTTGCAAATATATGATGAATTGATAAGTGATACGCGAACGCCTAATTAAATTGGACGAATAATGAAACAAAATGCTGTGAGAAGCGACATTGACAGAGTACTTATTATCGCCTTGGGCAGTATGGGCGATATTGTGCTATCGCTAGCCGCAATTGAAGCCATAAGGAATTATCATAGAGAAGCGCATATAGTGCTTTTCACCCAGCCTGGGCTGAAACGGTTTTTGACGCCCTGTCCTTTTATTGACGAGCTTGTTACAAATTGGGAGCCGCACGGAACTGGTGAGGCCCTAAACAATATTGGTCAGATGCAAAGCGCCAATTTCGACATGGTCTATGATTTGGTGGGCAATGAAGTCACAGCCGCCATTTTCAAGCGTTTTTGGCCAAAAAAACCCAAATGGTCTGGCGTAGTGCCCAATTGTTCGCACCCTCACATTGATAGAATGCGGCAAAAATTGCATTTATTGGATCGTCACGCCGAACAATTATGGTTGTGTGGAATTGGTCCCGCCCAAGGATATTCAGTTGGCGCCAGCCCTTTGCCAAAACTCAATTGGTGTGAAGACGAAATCGAAAAAAGTGAATTTGGGCCAAGATCAATAAAATTAGATTTCCCATATGCAATTATTGCCCCCGAAGGTCCAGCAGATGAGCCGCACAAGGCATGGCCAATTGGTCGCTATATTGAGCTTGCAAAAGCTGTGTTAGAAATGGGGTTAAAACCAATAATAGTTGGCGGGCCGCAAGCATTTTCGATGGGAAACGGAATTAGGGGCAGCGTGCCCGAGGCTTTGGATTTGGTAACTCGCCTTGATGTTTTTGGCTTGATTGGAATAATGAAAGGCGCGAGCCTGATTTTGGGTTCAAACAGCGATTACACAACAATTGGTGGTGTGTTGGGCGCGCCGGTGGTAAGTATTATTAACCCAGTGGGCGCGAATATTAAGACGCTAGCCCCACGCGGGCCTTTGACGGTAAGTCTAGTCGCCCGAGATTTCAAAGACATACGGATTGATCAAGTAATGGCGGCTGCACGCGCTGTTATGGACTAGCGCGGTTTGCGTTTAGTTATCACTAAACGCAGGCGCTAGATTCTTTCTTGGTCGCGCATTCTTGCTTATTAAGTCTTAACAACTTAAACGCAATGCGCTCTGTTGAAATCGTATTTTGGCAAATAGCGCGACTTTTGCGCTACATTTCGGTAATAATATTGCTATAAGAAGTAGAGAACACTTGAAGCATTTGAATTGAGTGTTAAAGCAGAGTGCTTGAAGCCTAAAACACTGGTTCAGGCGTTTAATAATGGAGAGAACAACATAAGACGACCAACCGCTGCACAGCCCGCCGCAAAAGATGGGCCCCGCGTAAACGAAGAAATACGCGCTTCAACTGTTCTATTGATTGACGAACAAGGCGAAAAACAAGGCGAAATGTCATTGGAAGCAGCTTTGTCGCTGGCACAAACGGCAGGGCTCGACTTAGTTGAAATAGTTGCCACCGCCAATCCACCTGTCACCAAAATAATGGATTATGGTAAATTCAAATTTCAAGAGCAAAAAAAGCGCAATGAAGCACGTAAGCGGCAGAAAATTGTTGAACTTAAAGAAGTTAAGCTTCGTCCGATGATTGATATTCACGATTATCAAGTAAAAACCAAAGCGATGCACAGATTTTTCGCCGAAGGTGACAAAGTTAAAGTCACTATGCGCTTTCGTGGACGCGAAATGGCGCATCAACATTTGGGACTGGATCTTTTGGTTCGCCTCAAAAATGATTTTGCTGACACCGCTAAAGTCGAGGCTGAACCGAGGCTTGAGGGTCGGCAAATGACAATGGTGATGGCGCCAAAAAATTCATAATTGCCACTAATTTCATCATTTGAAAACGGTTGCCAAAACGAAAGCCTAATTCTAAATGGCGATTTTGCACAAAGCCAAGTCAAAACGCGCAGACTCGAAAAAAGATGAGCTTGCTTCAACAAGTCTGCATGAAGACAAGTTGAAACGTGCCAAATTAAAGCCGTGGAAAATCGCCGATGTAATAGATGGCAGGAATCTGCGGGTACAACTTAGTGCCGCAGCACAGGATTTGCGCGGTAATAATGATGCATTGAGGGCGCGCGTCTTATATTTGCTCAAAGGTGCTTTGTTTCGTGGACGCCTAATTGCGCACGAACGGCTTGATGCTGGTGCGGGCGGCATTGATTGCGCCGAATTATTATCTGCGGTGCAAGATGAAGTTATCGCCGCGCTTTATGACTTCGCCGTCACTCATGTTTTTCGCGTTCATAACCGAAGCGCAGTTGAACGAGTTAGTATTTGCGCAACTGGCGGTTATGGGCGTTACGCGCTGGCGCCATCTTCTGATGTTGATTTGCTATTCATTCGGCCCACGAAAGATGCAATTTGGGCAGAAAGCGTAATTGAATATATCCTTTATATGATGTGGGACATGGGCTTAAAAGTCGGCCATGCGTCCCGAACCGTGCCGCAGTGTTTGCGCAGTGCCAAAGACGATTTTACAATCCGCACCGCAGTGCTCGAGATGCGCTTTATTTGTGGCGACCAGCCTTTATTTGATGAATTAGAAAAGAGGCTCAAAACCGAACTTTTCCACAATACTGGCACCGAGTTTATCGCCGCGAAATTGGCAGAACGCGATCTTCGCCATGCGAGATCTGGCGAAAGCCGATATATGGTTGAACCTAATATAAAAGATGGCAAAGGTGGCTTAAGAGATATCCATACGATGTTTTGGATTGCCAAATATATTCACGGCATTAATGACCCCCAAGATTATGTTAAAAAGGGCCTGTTTTCAAAAGAGCAAATCAAAGCGTTTGTGAATGCAACTGAATTTCTGTGGACGGTTCGTTGTCATTTGCATTTCCTAACTGGTCGCGCCGAGGAAAGGCTGACTTTCGATCTTCAACCCGAAATGGCAAGATTGATGGGATATGGCGACCGCGCAGATAATCCGGCAGTTGAACGATTCATGAAAAGGTTTTTTCTTGTTACCAAAGAAGTGGGTTCATTGACACGGATAATGAGTGCAAAGTTGGAAGTCGATTATCTCAAGCAAGCGCCAAAAGGGCTTTCGCGTTGGTTTGGGGCGCGGCCAAAGCGATTGGTTGATAAGAGATTTATTGTCGAAACGGGTCGGATTGGTTTTGCCAATTTGGACATTCCTAAACATGATAGCCTTGCCATGATTTCGTTGTTTTTAGAGGCCGATAGATCCAATTTGGATATAGACCCCGCGAGCTTGGCAATCGTCGCCCAACGCGCCCCGCATGATTTGAAATTGGCGGGCAATCCGCAAGCCAAAAAATTATTCCTGCAAATAATGGAATCGAAAAATGGCCCAGCGCCGATGCTTAATTTGATGAATGAATGCGGGCTTTTGGGGCGAATGGTCCCTGAATTTGGACGTATCGTCGGGCAAACTCAGTTTAATATGTATCACCATTACACCGTCGATGAGCATACATTACGAGCAGTGCAAATATTGGGTGAAGTCGAACATGGCAAATACAAACTGGAACTGCCGTTAGCGACCGATATTTTCCCAAAAATCCTTAATCGCCGCGCACTTTTTCTGGCTATGCTGTTGCACGATGTCGGCAAAGGCGAAGGTGATCAGCAAATATTGGGGGCCAAAGCAACAAGATTGGCGTGCAAGCGCCTTGGTGTTGATGATGATGAAACCGAATTGGCCGCATGGCTGGTTGGCCATCATCTAATAATGTCTGATGTCGCCCAAAAACGTGATTTGGGCGACCCAACCACCATTGTTAAATTTGCCGAAGCCGTGGAGAGCCTTGAAAAATTGCGACTGTTACTGGTTCTAACTGTTGCCGATATTCGCGCGGTTGGCCCTGGGGTTTGGAATGATTGGAAAGCGCAATTATTGCGCGATCTCTATAAAATTACAGAAGCAGTTTTGCGTGGTGGGCGCACCGATGAAGCAATGGCCCATGGCGTGTTGGCGGCGCAAGCGGATATGACGCGCAGCGCTGTATTGAAAGACCCAACAACGTCCGAATGGTTTTCTACGCTTGATAATTCATATTGGCTTGGCTTCGATGAAAACCAGCATTTATGGCATCAAGCGGAAATAAAAACCGCGCTCACAAGCGAAAAATTAAGTTATGTCGGTTCACGCTTTGCCAATAATCGTGGCGCTACCGAAATTCTGGTATTAGCGCCAGACCGCGCGGGTTTATTTTCGTCAATCGCGGCAGTTTTTGCAAGGCATGGCGCGAATGTTCTTGACGCCCGTATTTTCACTTCTCGCACTGGGCAGGCATTTGACGTATTCGCAATTCAAGATAGCCAAAATGCGGCATATGGCGCGCATGACAATAGGTTGATTGAGGCGCTTAAGAAAGAAATTTTATGCGCTTTAGACGAAAATTATCAAGCTAAACCCTTGCCCGAATCCTCACCCACGCGCCGCCAAGCAGCATTTAGAGTTGAACCTTTTGTCTTGATAGATAATGAAGCATCCAATTATGACAGTGTTATCGAAGTTTCGGGGCTCGACCGCACTGGCCTTTTGGCTGATTTGGCACAAAAACTACATGATGAAGCGCTTAATATTACCTCAGCCCATATTGGCGGCATTGGGGAACGCGCCCATGATGCTTTTTATGTTCGAACTATTGACGGCATGAAATTGCTTGACAAAAATCGCCAAATTCGCCTTATCAAGGCACTATATGATGTTTTACGCGCCTATGAACCCGATGCGCCGTTGATTGTTGCAAAACGAAAACTGGCACGTGCCCGTGCTTCAACCCGAAGATAAAGGTCAAAATGTCACTCGTTCGCAACACTTTTGTTCAAGCCAGTTTCACGCTTCTAAGCCGTCTATTCGGCTATATTCGCGATAGAATAATTTCGAATTATATGGGCGCAGGCTATATTGGCGATGCTTTTGCCACTGCGCAGATGTTCCCAAATTTATTCCGCCGCATTTTGGCCGAAGGCGCATTCTCACAAGCATTTGTTCCCATTTACGCGAGGGCGACCACCGAGCGCGGTAAAGATGGCGCAGAAATCATGGCGACCGAAGCTTTTTCTATGCTTACTTTGGTATCTGTGATTATTACAATTGTCGCGCAAATCGCCATGCCCTGGATTATGCTGCTGATACATACTGGCTATAAGGATGATCCCATTGCTTTTAATTTGGCGATTATTTTGACGCAAATCACTATGCCATATTTGGTAGGTATGGCGCTCAGTTCTTTATTCGCTGGCATATTAAATACTGCAGGCAAATTTGCACTTTCCGCCGCCGCGCCAACCCTTTTGAACATTTCAATTTTGCTTGCGGTTATTTTCACCAAAACGCCCGAGCAAGCCGCCCTAAATGGCGCGATTGCAATTGCTGTGGCCGGAGTATTGCAAGCCGCCATGCTTTATTGGGGTTGCCGAAATATGGGTGTGAAAATTGCTTTTCGTGTGCCAAAAATCACTCCTGATGTTAAGTTAATTTTGGGAGTAATGGGGCCAGCTGTCATCGCAGGGTCGGCAACGCAGATAAATGTTTTTGTGTCCCAAGCGCTTTCTAGTTTTGAAGTCGGTGCAAAATCTTGGCTTTACGCCGCCGATAGGCTCTACCAATTGCCACTTGGCCTTGTTGGGGTTGCGATTGGTGTCGCTTTATTGCCGCGCCTTGCCAAAGCGGTTGCTAATATTGATGAAAAGCGTGAGGACATTGATGCAATAAATGAAAGTTTCGTGCTCTCAATGTCACTTACTTTGCCAGCCGCCGCCGCACTTTTATGCATTCCGTTTTTTCTTATGTTCGGCTTTTGGGCGGGCGGTGAGTTCAAGACTAGCGATGCACAAAATACCGCAAATGCGCTTTTTCATTATGCTTGGGGCGTGCCAGCCTTTGTACTTATTAGAATTCTCGCGCCGCCATTTTTTGCACGCCAAGACACCAAATCGCCAATGAATTTCGCGCTTATTGGTGTGGTCTCTAATGTTATTATTGGGGCGTGCCTTTTCTATTTTTTCCATAAAAATAATAATAGCGGCTATATTGGGCTTGCAATTGGCACTAGTGCTGCGGCATGGATTAATACGATTTTATTGGTGGCTACATTGATAAATCGCAAATGGTGGCGTATTGATAAATGGGTAGTTGGGCGAATTACTCGTGTATTTTTGGCAACCATCATAATGGCTGGATTTTTGCTTTTTGCGGGACAAAATCAAGATTTGATAATTTTATGGTTTTCGTGGGCAAAAATATTGGGCAAGTCTATATCTAAGGAACTTGCGATTCTTGTCGTATGCGGTTTGGGTTTTGCTGTTTATGGCGTGGCTGCGCTTTTCACCAAAGCATTGACAATTTCTGATTTGAAGGCTTTAGCAAGGCCATGAATGAGACATTAGCAACCAGCCATCCACAGCATAGTCCGCGCGTATTTTCGGGCGTGCAGCCAACTGCCAATATTCACCTTGGCAATTATTTGGGTGCGATAAAGCGATTTGTGAGCGTTCAGCACGAAATGGAAAGCCTGTTTTGTGTTGTCGATTTGCACGCCATAACCATGCCGCAAGACCCCAAAAAGCTCGCTGCACAAACCCGTGAAATTGCAGCAGCATATTTGGCAGCTGGGATTGACCCTGAAAAGTCAATTATTTTTGTGCAATCATCAGTTTCGGCACATGCCGAATTGGCTTGGCTTCTCAATTGTGTGGCGCGTATGGGTTGGCTTGAACGTATGACCCAATTCAAAGACAAATCGGGCGAAAATTCTGAGCGTATGTCGGTTGGCCTGTTTGACTATCCAGTCTTGATGGCAGCCGATATTTTGGCGTATAAGGCTACCCATGTGCCCGTAGGCGACGATCAAAAACAACATTTGGAACTCGCGCGCGATATTGCGCAACGCTTCAATTCTGACTTCAAGGCCAAAGGGTTTTTCCCGCAGCCAGAGCCCTTAATTGGTGCCGAAGCTTCGCGGATTATGAATTTGCAAGACGGCACGAAGAAAATGTCAAAATCCGATGCCGCTGAAAATTCCCGTATTAATTTAACCGATGATGCGGAGCAGATATCCAAAAAACTAAAACGCGCGAAAACCGATTTGTTTCCGATGCCAGACGATGTGGCAGAACTGAAAGCCCGCCCCGAAGTTGATAATTTAATCGGCATTTACGCGGCCTTGGCGGAAACCACGAAAGAAGCAGTTGTTAAAGAATTTGCGGGGCTTGGTTTTGGCGCTTTCAAACCCAAACTCGCTGATTTGGCAGTTGATAAGCTATCACCAATAAGCGCCGAAATGCGCAAATTTATGGCCGACCCTACACAAATTGATAAAATCCTTGAAAAAGGTGCTATACGGGCGCGCGAAATCGCCATGCCAATTTTGCAAGAAACTAAGAATCTAATCGGTTTTTGGGGCGCAGATTAAGCTTGTTTCAATTGACACAAAAATGCTTTAAGCTGAAGCTCTACATATCGTGTTGAATTAGGATATTTTCTATGAGCTTAGGGCAGTCAATTAGAGGCATTGGGGCAAAAATGCGCAATTTGTTTGGCCAAAGGCCAAATGATAAATCTGATATTGCTGCCGACATTGGTTATGGCAATCTTGGCAATCCTGATTCCGCGAAACCAAAAGCAAATAGGGGCAAGAATTTTTGGCTGGTGACAATTTTGCTGGCAATTGTTCCGCTATATTATCTGGTCGGTGCTTGGCTAACTCACCGGATAAATGATGATTTGAATTATACAATCAATGACCCTGGCGCTGGCAAATCGCATACTGTGGCGGTAGTTGCAGAATTGATTGACCGCGAAGTTAACCAAACCAAATGGTCGCCAAATATTCAGGCTTTTGAACCTGCTGCTTTATTGCGGGTCGGCGGCAATATGGTGAATTTCCAAACTGGGGTCGTGAAGGGAATTTCGACCACGGTTTATGAAATGGAAAACCGCCTTGCACGGATGCGCGGCACTTCTTCTGCCGATGTTGACATGGCATTGGCGCGTGAGGGGCTGGCGCGCTCGGCGGATACTTGGCTTTGGGCCGGCGCAGATGGCGAATATCGCAAGGCCAAAGATGCACTTATTCGTTATAATGTGCGCTTGGCATCGGGGCAGGCTAATTTTGAGCAACGTGGCGATAATCTTCAAGGATTGCTTGACCATGTAGCGTTTGATTTAGGCGCTGCGTCAAATGAATTGGATCGTGAAATTTTGGCAGGTCGCCACAAATTCATAGATTTTAAGGCCGATAAAGTATTTTATTACGCCAAAGGCCAAGCCTATGCCTATTTCATTATTTTGCGGGCGCTGCGTGAAGATTATGGCCAAGTGATTACTGAACGCCATATGGAAAAAATTTATGAGGAAATGTTAATTGAGCTTGCATCAGCAGCTGAGCTTCAGCCGCTAATTGTGCAAAATGCGAAACCTTCGGCGATGATTATGCCAAATCACTTGGCAGCAGAAGGTTTTTATATTTTGCGTGCTCGCGCTCGATTGCGCGAAATCACGGATATTCTTCAAAGGTAATTTGGTCGTGGGCGAACGTAAACTTCTTTGTATTGCTGATGAAAGCCCAGAATGCAGAAATGCAGTGGTTTTTGGCGCCGAAAGGGCCAAAAGAACCAATGCTACTTTGATAATTGTGCGCGTGATAAGGCCGTTGGACATGTCACTCTTGGGTGCAATAGGCGGCGGCATCATCGACGAAGTGAGGGCCGAAGCGATGGAGGATTTGGGGCAATTTGCAGCTCTCGCCAAAAATACATCGGGCGTTATTGCTGAAACTTTGGTATATGAAGGTGCAGCGCACGATGCCATTCGGGCGCAAATTGATGCTGATGAAGGCATTAAAACATTGCTTTTGGCCGCGTCTGGCTCGCGCAATGGTTTGGGTCCCTTGGTCAGTTCGGCATTGCGCGAATCCGCAGTTTTTGGCAAACGTAAAGTCGCAATAATGATAGTCCCCGATGGCCTTGATGACACCCAAATAATCGAGTTAGCAAGTTAAAATAGGTTCAATAATGTTCATTCAAACCGAAGCCACTCCCAACCCTGAAGCCTTAAAATTTATCCCCGGAAGGCAAGTTTATAGTGAAGGTGTTTTGGAATTCCACA
>ERZ1292633.5867-Hain-H41-02um-R1-5867-length-10937-cov-8_pt1 | contig 10937 bp, 10 predicted proteins | sample MGYA00564406_ERZ1292633 | MGnify/ENA primary metagenome ERZ1292633 (study PRJEB36523, sample SAMEA6512639) | groundwater metagenome | collected 2019-01-08 | study: AquaDiva: Metagenomics assemblies of 32 groundwater samples
CCGTTTAGCCAAATTTATAGGCTCAGAGGTGTCTAGTAAACTGGGGGCGATTCACTACCCGCTTCAGTTACTTTATAAAATGGGGTGATTTGTTCAAACTAATAACGATTAAACGTAGATACATTTTGACTAGGATAAAAAAGGCGCCATTTCGGAGAGCGGCTGTGGGCTAAAAGTTCCGTCGCCATTTGCTTTATATCCCTGCCTGAAGAGCGCCTCCTGATTTTCGTCAACGACTACTTCACAGATCACTGGGCCTTTGGTCGCCACTAGCCTTTCAACGACTGCGTCAAGATCATCGGACTTATCCAGCCGCATAAATGGAATATCAAATGCGTAAGCGATTTTTTCAACCGATGGCATTGTCAAATTCCAATCAGGGTGGGTCCCAAAATACCTACCGCCCAGGAATTCTTTTTGTGTATGTCTAATCGCCAAGTATCCATTATTATTTATCACACCGATCGCAACGTTGATATTTTGCTGTCGTATAGTCTGCAGATCTTGGACATTCATTAGAAAACTGCCATCACCAATGATGCATAGGAGTTTCGCGAATCTCTTCGAGTTTGACGCGCCAACGGTCTCTGCAAACCCTGTTCCCATTGCAGATATCGCGGAGGAGCAGATAATTCTGTCATTCTTCTTTAGCACGGAACTCTGAAATCCGGCATAAAGCGCTGTGCCACCACCATCGACGACCAAGCAGGTTCCGTCGGGTGACTGTTTAGTAAGAGCCCGAACAAACACATTTGAATTTGGTAAATTTCCTGGCTTAGGGTCATACCAGTTTTGGCCCTTGAATACATCGAGATCTGGCCAACTAAACTTCTTGATGGTTTTCCCCGCAAGCCATTCAAGATACACATTGACGTCCTCGTTAATTCTAAGATCAAACTCTACATTTAGATTATCGAGCTGATCAGCATCGATATTGACTGCGATTTTTTTCGCTTGCGGTGCATAGCTATCGAACAAGGTCGTGGTGTGTGGAATCGACAAATGCGTACCAAGACAGACCAACAAATCCGCATTAAATACGGCTCTGTTTGCACCTCGCTGGCCGCTCATGCCGATAATACCGAGATTTAGCTTATCGTTTGTAGGGAACAGGTCTGCGCCAGTCCAGGTAGTAACGAAAGGTAGATCATGTCTTTTGATTAATTCATCCACATGTGCTGACCGCCCAGCCAACCGGATACCGTAACCCAGAATAAGTAGCGGCCGTTCCGCCTGGTTCAGAAGATCAACTGAAGCGCAGGCCCCTTCATGATCTCTAATCGAGTCGGCAATCCGTGGGGGGGGTTCAACCGAATCGGTTTCTTCAAAAGGGATGTCGGACCATTGGTAGTCCAGAGGTATATCCAACCAAACTGGTCCTGGTCGTCCACTTCGTGCGATTTCTACCGCACGTCGCAATTCATCGACGAAGCTCTCTTTTTTGTCGATGAACTTGCAATACTTAGTGATTGGTCTAACGATATCGCAAATATTGACTTCTTGCGTTCCCACCTGCCGCACCTTGCGACCGTAGGATGTGTGTTGCAGCCTTACCTGCCCGCTCACGAACAGGCAAGGAATGGAATCCTGCCAAGCAGCCAGCAACCCGGTTAGCGCATTCGTGGAACCTGGTCCAGTAGTTACAACCGCACAGCCGATATTCTCGGTCGCCTTCGCATAAGCGACAGCCGCAAGTGCGGCTGATTCTTCATGATGCGTATAAGTCACGCCGATCCCAGCTCGCTCCAAAGAATCAAAAATATGTACAACGGCACCACCCTGCAATCCAAAGACGTGATCAACTCTGTTAGTCTTGAGAATATGTGCTAATGCATCTGTAAGCTTCATACTTTCTTACTCTAGTGAAAGCAGTAGTGAAAATACCCGCTCGAAATCAGTGGCTGGTAGCATATTTACACTATTTTTAGTTGAGGTAATTGAAATACATGTAACTTCTCGATTGACCTGCATCGACCGGTACAATTGCACCGTGAGAGAAAGAGGCCAGCTCTGAGCAATAGAAAGCAACCACTGGCGCAACTTCACTCGGAAGTCCAAAGCGACCTAGTGGGCACCGATCCTTCAGATATCTATCAGCATGTTCCGGATTCTCCTTTAGCACCTTATCCCAATGCCCTCCTTGAGTTAAAACAACGCCAGGGAACACCGCACTCATAACAACAGCACCACCTTCTGTCGCCAGAATACGGCCCATTGTTCTCGTGTATGCGGTTAACGATGCTTTAGCCACACCATACGTAACAGGCCCCATATTCTCAAGCCCTGCACAGGATGTAATATTAACGATACGTCCCCAGCCGCTGGCCTTCATTCGCGGTATTACCAAGTTGCAAATCCTTACCGCTGTAAAAAAATTTAAATCCAAAACCCTATTCCAATCCTCCATCGAACAATAAGGATCTGTCACATTTAAATTATGGCCAGCATTGTTGACTAATATGTCTATTGGGTACTCATCTAACTTTTTAGTGAACTCATCAAACCAATCTGACTTCAAAAAATCAACTTCTATACCTGTCACTTTCACAGGGAGGTTCGCTAGCTTCTTTGCTAACTGCTCAATCGGAGCTCTCGTTCTGGAGGTAACGATTAAATTGACACCTTCTGCCGCCAACTGACTGGAGATTTCCTCGCCAATGCCGCTAGCTCCGCCTGTCACAAGCGCCCATTTGCCGCGTATCTTAAGATCCATAGTTTAAGTCACCATAGTTGGAATGCAGATGTCTCTTATGCCGCGCGACACAAGTTTTGAGAATATAGATCGAGCGGCATCTTTCGTACTTATTGACGTTATCAACACAGGCTTTGTTAAGTCAAGATGCTCTGCCCCCTCGATTTGTGGCCTTAAAGATATAAAGCGTTTACCTATTCGTGCCGGGTTTTCATCGATGATCCTAGCAAGCCGATTGATTAACGGAAGATGATAAGCAAGTGTTGGAACCATTAGCCCCGCACCAAAGCCTTGACCCTCATAAAAAACCTCCTCCATCAAAGCATTTAAATGCTCATAATACTTCCTAAAGTTTTCAAATGAGTCGCTCAAATATGAGCTGCTGAATTTCTCAGGCACAATCATATTGGTTCGCTTACGAGTGAGCATCAGTCGTAATGTGCCGAAGTGACTCGAATCGAACTCAAAATCATTGATTTGCAAACCCTCTCGCTCCAGCACTGTAGCAATAGACTTTAGCGAGAAGTAATTTATGTGCTGATGGCATATCTGATCAAATCTTTTTTGCTTGACCAACATTTCAAGAGAAGGAAACTGAAGGTATAGATAATCTCTTTCACCGATAACCTTCGAAAGATTGGCAAGCAGTTTGACCGGATCTTCCAAATGTTCGATGGTGTGGCTAGAAACAAAGATTTTTGGTAGGCCATTTTCGAACTCAGAGAAATCTACTTGCTCAAGAAAATGCCTTCGTAGTTCGATGGATTTATTTCTCGTGGATGCGTTAGGATCAATGTTGATCAAGTTTTTGCACTTAACCAAAAAATACTCAAGCAAGGTGGAGTCATTCCCGCCGATATCAATAATCGTAAATGGACTCAAATCGCCAATCGCTTTTTCTATAAACCTAACAAAATTCTCAATACATACAACAGCGCCACGACTTGATATCGAAGACGTAATGTAATTTCTGTATATTTGACTGGCATCTAAGACGCTTTGCAGAAAGAGATGGTTGCAGTCTATGCAAAACCGCGCCACCTGATCTACAAAACCGTATGGGTTCTGTGAGTCTTCAGAATCTCGGAAAAACTCTGTTAATGGATACCCTGGAAGGTCCATTACACGCAAAGCAGAGCCACCACAGCATGGGCAGTTAACTTGCTGACTCTTTACCATCTCATCAAATTTAATATTTTCCATACGTGATACCCAGCCCTCTTTCTGTGTAAGGTCTAGCGTGAGCCCAGCATATTCTTGATCCTACAGAGTGCCTCAACGATTTTCTTATCCGAGTTTGCATAACAGAACCTTACATGGTTCTCTCCAGCTGACCCAAAATAATTACCGGGACACGTAGCAACCCCCGCCTTCTCGAGAACAAGGCTGCTGAATTGTTCACTTGTAAGCCCTGTGCCGCTAACATTAGGAAACACATAAAATGCGCCCCCAGGCTTCAAGCATTGAATACCTTTGATTTCATTCAAACCTTCGACAATCAGATCACGTCTCCTTCGATAAGCAGAAATCATGCTATCAACGTACTGTTGGCTTCCAGCCATTGCCTCTATAGCTGCTAGTTGCACAAAGGGGGAGACGCACGAAGTAACTGTCTCGAGCAGCAATCCCATTTTGCTCACGATACTCTCGGGACCCGTGATAGCACCAATTCTCCATCCAGTCATCGCGTAAGATTTGCTAAACGAGTGAACAAGCAGTGTACGTTCCTTACAGTTATCAAGAACACTGGGAGAAAAGAACTGTGTTTTTTCATCTGCATATACCATCCTTCCATACACCTCATCACTGAGTAGATATATATCCGCTTCTTCGGCAATTTTATATATTTCTCTAATCTGCGCCTCACTCATCACAGAGCCAGTCGGATTGTGTGGTGAATTGATCATGATCATCCGTGTATTTTTTGTGACGGCTTTTCTTAAATCGTCAGGGTCTAGTCTGAACTCATTTTTTTCGTACAGCGGCACTTTCACCGCTTTCGCCCCACATAGCTCTATTATCGACGTGTAACTAACAAAGCAAGGGTCTGTGATTATTACTTCTTCGCCAGGATTCACTGTACAAGCGATAGCGAGATAGAGCTGCATATTCCCACCGGGTGTTACTAATATCTGGTTTATCGTAGGCAAGAATCCCCGTGACCGTTTGGTCATCTTTGCCGCCTCCTCGCGGAACTCCTCCATCCCAGCAGATATTGAATAATGTGTGTAGCCTTTACGCAAAGCAGTGCATGCCGCTTCAACTACGTTCGGCGGGCTGTTGAAATCAGGGTCTCCAATTTCCAAATGAATTATATCCATCCCCTTCTGCTCAAGCTTTTTTGCCTCAGCAAGAATCTGGAACATCTTCTGCCCCTGCAATCCACTGGCTATCCGAGATATGTTTTTCATAATTTTAATTTGGTTGCGACCGAATAGATCACGCTAATAAATCATCGCTTAGAATAGACGCCATCGTGAGTGTGCAACTCACTCAGAATGGCCCTTTAAACCAATCACCCGGCACATCATGTGGCGCCGGTTCCGGCAACTGCGAGGAAACATCGCCGGGTTCGCGGCCCAGCATTTCCAGCGCTTTGGACGCCACATTGCCCGCACGTATATAAAAGCCTTTCGTCGCCCCAAAGCTGGTGGGCTCGGGCACATCCGGCATGGTCAAGCGGGCTGGCGCGCACGAGAGAAAAGTCATTCGCTCCATCGCGATTCGGGCGACGATTTCGCCAGCGACCGAGCCGGTAGCCGAGCCGGGGTCCAGCACCAGAAGCTTGCCGGTTTTTTCGACCGAGGTAAAAACCGTGCTCCAGTCGATTGGGTTCACCGAGCGCAAATCGACCACCTCGCAATCGATGCCATGCGATTCAAGATACTTCGCTGCGTGCAGGGCCTCGATGGTCAGATAAGACATGGCCACAATCGTGATGTCTTTACCGGCACGGGCGACCCGCGCACGGCCGATGGGTACCCGGACATCACCTTCCGGCACCTCGCCTACCGCGTTGTGCAGCCAGCGGTGCTCGAGAAAAACCACTGGGTTCGGATCAAAGATCGATGCAAGCAGCAAACCCTTGGCATCTTCCGGTGTCGATGGCGTCACGACCTTGAGGCCGGGAATATGCGCGAACCAGGCTTGTAGGTTCTGCGAATGGGTCGGGCCCTGCCCCCAACCGCGGCCGAGAATCATGCGAATGGTGATCGGCACCGAGCGCTGCCCACCAAACATATAGTGCCATTTGGCCGCGTTGTTCACCAGTTGATCCATTGACAACAAAGCGAAATCCAGCCGCTGGTGCGTCATCACCGGGCGCAAGCCGTAAAGCGCGGCACCGATACCGATACCGGTCATTGCGTTCTCGGCGGTGGGCATGTCGAATACGCGTTCGGGGCCGAATTGTTTTTGCAAACCCAGCGTCGTGCCGAAAACGCCCTTGGGATCATCCACGCCCAACCCATAGCAAACGACATTCGTATCCTGGGTCATGGCGACTGTCAGCGCTTGATTGATCGCTTCGGCGAAAGTCATGACCGTCACGACTGACCCTCCAGGCATGCCGACATGACACTGGGTGCCGCTGATTCAGCATAGACATCCGTAAAAGCATGCGCTGGTTCTGGGAAAGGCGAACGCTCCGCGAACGTGAACGCGGCATTGATTTCGCGCTCGATCTCCGCATCCATCCGTTCCACCTCGGTTGCCGATATCACGCCGCTGTCACGCAACGACGCCTCGAACCGGGCAATCGGTTCCTTTGCCTTCCATTCGATAAATTCGGCTTCGGTGCGATAACCGATATCGTTGTCGTATGCCGGACCACAATGCTCGCGCCAGCGATAGGTAGAAAACTCGAGAAACCGGGGTCCGCCACCGGCACGGATCGCGGCAAGCGCCGCCTGCGTCATCTCATACACTTCGGTCACATCATTGCCATCGCCGCAGACGGCTGGCAACCCTAAGCCCTCGACCATACGTGCGATGCTGCGGCCTTGCGGCTGCCGTACATGCAGGGGTGAGTACACCGAGTAGAGATTGTTCTCGCACACAAACAACACGGGCAATTTCTTGAGCGCCGCGAAACTGACGGACTCGAAAAACACGCCCGCCTCAACAACCGCGTCGCCGTGAAATACACAACTCACCTGACTGGAGCGTTTGAACTTCATGCCATACGCCAGCCCGACGCCCACCGGAACCGTACCCGCGACGATTGCGGTGCTGCCCATGAAGCCGGCCGATTCGTCGATCAAGTGCATAGAACCGCCCTTGCCATACGAGCAGCCGGTCAGCTTGCCGTATATCTCTGCCAGCATGGCTTGCAAGTCCCCGCCCTTGCCGAGATAGTGTGCATGCGCGCGGTGCCCGCTTACCGCCAGATCGTCGCGCCGCAGCGCCAAACCGACGCCCGCTGCAACCGCCTCCTGGCCAATGGAAAGATGCACGGGGCAACGCATGGTGCCTGCTGCATAGCGCCCGGCAATGCCTTCCTCGACGGCGCGAATGCGCCGCATCTGGAACAAAAGCTGGCGGGCGAGTTCGGGTGTCATGGCACAAACCAAAAATAATCTCCGGTATAACCCACTTCGTCGAAGAATGCTTTCCACTCATCGACATGCATGATTGTCTTAGCAGTCAAATTCCAGGCGAACATGCGCACCCGCTCTTCTTCGGTGCAATAGGCATCGACAGTGATGTAGGATTTTCCCCGGCTGACTCGCTCGATTTCGCGCAAGGCCTGCGCGCACTCCGCGCGGTCGAGATTGTGGATGGTGTTGATCGAAATCACCACGTCGAAAGAATTATCGGGGAAAGGCAGCTTGCGCGCATCACCGGCCTGCACGTGTGGCCTCATGTCTTCAATCGCATTCGCGATCGCGTACTCCGACACATCCACCCCTTTCACCGTAATGCCCGGTATGAGTTCGGCCAGGTCGTGCAACATGAAGCCTTTCGCGCACCCCACATCGAGCAGCGAACTGCTCGCGCTCAATCCAAAGTGCTGTTGCAGCGTCGGCACTACCGGCTGCCAGAAGCGTGGAAAATAGTTAAAGCCGCCATAGCCGTGGCGCCGGTCACCGTCGAAAAATTCCTGGCCGAACTGGCGGGCGATGGCACGATCCGCCTCGGATTTTTCGGCCCCCCGTTCTTCGACGTTGCGCTTGGTTTTGGGGTAATTGACGAGCAAATCAATTTCTTGCTTCAAGTGTGAAACTCTCCCTGTTGGATTATGGTTTATGCACGTAGTTGAATTCTTGCCGGCTGAGGATGGCAAGATTGCCGTCCACCCACTTGATCACCTCGTCGAGCCCGGCTTCGAACGAAACCGTATCCTGCCAACCAAGTTCTGCCCGGAGTTTTTCACTATCTAACAGGTAGGCGGCATCTTTGCCGAGCCGTTCGCCGACGATCTCGACGTGATCATCAAAGGCAACACCCATTCTTGCGCAAATCATTTCGACCAGCGCACGAATCGTGATCGCCTGCTTGGTCGAGATATGATAGACCTCGCCAACCCGACCCTTCCGGGCGATGCGCAAGGTGGCATCGGACACGTCGCGAATATGAATAAACGAACGGCTCGATACGCCGCCTCCATGCAACTGGATTTTGCGGCCCAGCCGGATGAACAACATGGCACGCGGAATAATGCGATAGAGTTGCTGGCCCGGACCATATACATTCGCCGCCCGCGTCCACACCACCGGAAACCCGTAAGCCCCCTGAAACGAGCGCAAGCTCATATCGGCGGCAGCGCGCGAGACCGCGTACGGCGTGGTGGGATTGTAGGGCGCGTCTTCCTTGACGAAGCCGCTGCAACTCCCATACACCTCGGGAGTCGACACATGCACATACTTCTTCAGGAAATCAAAGCGGCGCAGTTGCTCATGCAGCTTGACCATCGCAACCACATTGGTCTGGAACCAGTGCTCCGGGTTCTTCCAGCTTTCGGCGACCATGCTCTGCGCCGCGAAATTCACCACGAAATCCGGTTTGACCTCCCTCACCAGCTCCACGATATGATTCAGATCATTGTTCAGATCGAGTTGGTGAAACTGGAAATCGCTGGCCGCCTGCCAGCGATAGGGCAAGAAAGCCGTGTCTGGCTCCGTTGAGCGACTCAAACCAATTACCCGCGCCTTTTCCGCGAGTGCCGAGGCAACGAAACTCGCTCCGGAAAATGAGTTGCTGCCAATGACGAGAAAAGTCTCTTGCATCTCAGGCTCCCACCTCCGGTGGGTTCTCCCACAACCACTGCATTAGCATATGCCCGACGATCAATTGCATGTCTTCAGCGATCTGCATATCATCCAGCGCAAAGTGAATCGACATATCGGCCAGGGATTTGCTGCGCCCTCCTGAGTAAGCAACGATAGCGCAGGACTGAATACCCATGACTTTAGCCTGTTCTAGCACGCTGATGATATTGGCCGAGTTGCCACTACCGGAAAGGACAATCAGCAAATCACCTTCCGCCCCCTGTACCGCAAGTTGCTCGGAAAATATATGCTCATAACCGATGTCGTTGGCCAGACAAGTCATTACGGCAGGATTAGCGGTGAGTGCCAGCGCTTTCATACCACACCCAGTACGCTTAGCAATGCCATAAAGAAAATCGTTGGCCAAGTGCATGGCATTACCGGCACTGCCGCCGTTGCCGCAAAAAAACACCTGTCGCCCTGTTACCCAACACTCACGCATATTCTGCGCCAACCGTTCAACGACTGACCAATCTGACGTGGTCAGCAAATCCTGCAGACGGTCAGCGTATTCTACGAAAATACTTTTCGGGAGTGGGGTAAGCGCCATGTCTATTTCCCCACAAATACAGTCTTCTGCATCCACTTTAGATTGTAGAAGCGCTCCTCATCTTGTAGAGCGCCACTACGGTACTTTTCGATAATTTCGCGTATTGCATCCTCTACTGTTTTTTTCGGTTTAAAGCCGGTCGCCAGCAATTTATCTGAATTGACTCGATAGGAACGGGGGTCATTGGAAGCTGTGACGACAATCTCGACAGGCACATACGTTGTGACTAGATTCGCGATATCTATGATTGAAATGTTCTCAAATCCGGCGTTGTAGATACCCGTCACCTCAGGATGATCAATCAAATGCAGGTAGCTGTCTGTAATATCATCAATGTGGATATTGGGTCTAACCTGTGCGCCTCCGAACACCGTGATCTTGCCCTTGGACAAAGCCTGCATCGTCAGCAAGTTCACCGATACATCCAAGCGCATACGCGGCGAATAGCCGCATACTGTCGCCGGACGGATGATCTGGATTGCCATTTTATCGGCATAACTTAGGAGTACGCGCTCCGAAACCATTTTCGTTTTGTTGTATTCTGAGATTGGCTTTAGTTCGAGTTCCTCAGTGACCTGCTCTTCATCTTTAATGCCATAAACACTTCCCGAAGAGGCGTAGATAAATTGTTTGACGCCACTACGCGCAGCCTTATCGGCAAGTTGCATGGTGGCTAGTGCACTAATCTCCCATGTCAACTTTGGGTCTAGATCACCACACGGATCGTTGGCCACTGACGACAGGTGGATAACGGCATCTGTATCATCGAGCGATATCTGGTCAATATCACGAACATCCCCCTGCTTCACCAATAGCTTTTCATGAGGTTCAAGAAAGTTTCCAAACCACATGGTATCCAGCACCCGAACGTGATATCCACGCGCCAGGAGCTTCGGTACAAGCACTGTGCCCTTGTACCCGCATCCACCAGTTACCAAAATATTCATATTGCTTCCTACCAATAAATATCGTTATCAATCCAAGAACGACGATTTATATCAACAAGGCCCCGAATATTAGATAGAAGCCTTAATCTACAAGATGACGTCGTTTTCTCATTAAATCCTCATCCTTCATGAGGGTTTCATCAGTCTCTCAGCAAATCAATTCACTTGTTGGCGCAACTGAATTACCACAACACTCTGATCAGTTGGTTAACAAAAAGTAGCGCATCGTTAAAGTTGCGTACGTATATCCTGTAGCAAAGACCAGACCAGCTAGGTAGCGGCAGTACCTAAGTAAAACTTGAGGTCTCTTTGATGTATTTCGTTATTTTTTAAAATATGTCGGCAATTTTTGCAGGCTTTCGGGAAAAATTGCCGATTCTGCATAAGAAAAGCAGGTCGTTGAGCATCATAAACATCTAGCCATATGAATCGCCCCCGATTTCCTAGACACTCGTCAGCCTCTCTTCGTACTGCTTCTC
>ERZ1292633.2966-Hain-H41-02um-R1-2966-length-16904-cov-4_pt2 | contig 10936 bp, 12 predicted proteins | sample MGYA00564406_ERZ1292633 | MGnify/ENA primary metagenome ERZ1292633 (study PRJEB36523, sample SAMEA6512639) | groundwater metagenome | collected 2019-01-08 | study: AquaDiva: Metagenomics assemblies of 32 groundwater samples
GGCACCTCCAGCATTGACGGCGTGCCGATTCGGGGCGAACTCGGTTTGTTGTGAATTTGATATTGCGCGCCCCGCCAACTCTCGTCGGGAAATCATCCTCTTCACCGCTGGCTTTAACCGCCTCGGTTCGGATGGCGCTCCTGCTTTGGGGAACTTTTCTAATTTTCGCTCCCGCCACATTCGCTGCGACCCATAGCTTCACCACTGTCGCCGACACTTCCCTGCTTGAAGTCGCACCCAACAACAACCACGGCGGTTTCTTCGGCATGAACGCTGGCACCACGCAGAATTACAAACTCACCCGCGCCCTGTTTCGCTTCGATCTGAGTTCCTTGCCAACGAACACCGTGGTGCTCTCGGCCGCCGTACAACTGGTGGTGACCCGCGAGCCAGATGAACCGCCGCCCACCATCACCTTCGGGCTACGACGCATGTTACGCCCGTGGGGGGAAGGCGATAAAAATCCGCCACCTGTTTCGCCTGGTGCCGGCAGTGGCCTGCCCGCCAGTCCCGGCGATGCCACGTGGAATCATGCCTTTTTCCCCACCAACGCCTGGAGCACTCCCGGCGGCGCGAGTGGCGTGGATTTTTCCGCCACAGAAAGTTCCTTCAAAGAAGTTTACGGCGTTGATCAATCACCCTATCTCTTTCAAAACACTCCCGAACTGATTGACGACGTGGTCGCCTGGATCGCCCAACCGCAAACCAACTTCGGCTGGATGCTGCTTTGCAACGAAGAACATCTGAACTTCAGCGCCCGCCGCTGGGGCACCCGCGAAGACCCAAACAATCCACCGCTTTTGGAACTGGAATATCTCGTGCCTCCCGTCGTGCAAATCGTGAAGACCAACTCCACACAAACTCGTCTTCAGTTCACCGCGTGGGCGGATCATACCTACGACGTGCTCTACCGCAACTCGCTGACCACCGGCAGTTGGTTGCCCCTCACCAATCTGGTCGTGGCTCCGACCAATTACGCTGCCGTAGTCTTCGATTCCGCCTCCGTGACGCAACGCTTCTATCGGGTTAACGCTTACTAAAATTGGTTTCAAAATTCTCCGGCGGGCTGTGGGCGACGCCGTGAGGAGCGAACCCCAGGGGAAATGTAGCAGTTACGACTCGTCACCTCGTTGCTACAATTAAGAAACCACTTCTAAAGAAAAAGGGCATCCTTGCGGACGCCCTTTGCAGTTTGAATTTCTATTCGCTTAAGCAGCGGCAGCTTCGCCGACTTGGAAGCGGACAAAGCGGCGGATGACGATCTCGTCACCGAGTTGCTTGCCGACTTCCGCCACGTGATCCTTCACGCTGATCTCGGAATTACGCTTCACGAAACCTTGATCCACGAGGCAGTAAGTCTGGAAAAATTTGTCCAGCACCCCCGCCAGAATCTTCTCCATCGCCTGTGCCGGCTTGCCTTTGAGGCGATCCGACTGCGCGGCGATCTCGCGTTCCTTCGCGACGACTTCCGGAGCGACCTGCTCGCGGGAAACCGTGTGCGGATGACCCGCCGCAATCTGCAAGGTGATGTCCTTGACCAGTTGCTTGAACTCATCGCGGTTCGTTGTCTCAGCCTTGCCCGCGCCCACTTCGACGAGCACGCCGACTTTCGCGCCGGTGTGGATATAAGCCGCCACGAGGCCGTTGCCACTCACTTCAAGCCGCGCGTTGCGGGGAATCTTGATGTTCTCGCCGATCTTGGCAACAGCCGCTTGCCGATCCGCTTCGAGGTCCACGGCGGGATTCGCCGCAACCTTCTTGGCAACCTCATCGCAGAACGCGCGGAAGCCTTCGTTACGCGCCACAAAATCGGTTTCGCAATTGATCTCCACGAGCACGCCGGACTTGCCGCCGGGCGTGATGTGCTGGGCGATGACGCCTTCGCGCGCATCGCGCAAGGACTTCTTCGCCGCGCCTGCGATACCGGATTTGCGGAGATTATCCACCGCTTTTTCCATGTCGCCGCCCGCTTCCACGAGCGCCTTCTTACATTCCATCATGCCGACGCCGGTCATTTCCCGGAGTTTGCCTACGTTGGCAGCAGTGATTTCAGCCATAAATTAGTTGATAGTTCTTGGTTGAGAGTTGATGGGCCGGAGCCCAGAGAGCCTGACCCAGGAAACGGCGGCGGTGTTCTTCAGCGGCACCGCCGCGTTTCCCGGAAATCAATCAGGCCGCCGGAGCAGCTTCGACAGCGGCAGGCGCAGCAGCTTCCGCAGGCTGGCCTTCTTCCGCCTGTTTGCGGCGGCTCGACTTGGATTCGTATTCCGCCTGTGCGCGGGTGACGACCTGCGCGACCGTGGCCAGAATCATGCGCACGGAACGGATCGCGTCGTCGTTCGCGGGGATCGGATAATCCACGAGATCGGGATCAGCGTTGGTGTCCGTGATGGCGACGACCGGGATGCCGAGCTTGCGGGCTTCGGCCACGGCGTTGTGTTCGCGCTTCACGTCCACGACGAACATCGCGCCAGGGTTTTTGTCCAAGGTGCGGACGCCATCAAAATACTTCACGAGGCGCGCGGCTTCGCGGCGGATGACCGCCTGCTCTTGCTTCACGTAATTGTTGATGGAGCCGTCGGTTTCCATCTTTTCGATCTCGCGCAACCGGGCGAGCGATTTCTTGACCGTGGCAAAATTGGTGAGCGTGCCGCCGAGCCAGCGTTCCACGACGAAGTACTGATTGCACTCCTTCGCGGTTTCCTTCACGGACTGCTGGGCCTGCTTCTTGGTGCCGACGAACAGCACCTTGCCGCCCTTGGTGACCGTCTTGGCGAGGAAGTCGCAGGCGGTTTCGAGGCGCGCGAGGGACTTGCTGAGGTCAATGATGTGGATGCCGTTGCGCGCGTCATAGATGAACGGTTTCATCTTGGGGTTCCAACGCTTGGTCTGGTGACCGAAGTGGACGCCTGCTTCCAACAATTCTTTTACGCCGATGCTTAACACGATATTTCCTTTTGGTTAAAACCCCGATGTTCGGAGCATCCCGCGGAACACGGGATTGATTTCGATGTTGTTATGGCTCAATCACCGCTTCCACGCGGAAGCGAAGAGCCGTTTTCCCACCGCCAGTTGCCCGGCGAAAGGGACGCAGAGAGTAGCAAAGAAAGCCCCGGTGGCAATGGTTTATTTTGGGTGAGCAACAATCGAATCCAGTAATCTGAAATCGCCCGACTTCAGTCAGGTTTGGTATAAAGACAGACGTGAAACATTATAAACTGATAGCCATTAAGCTTCTTTGCTTGGTTTTACTCTGTGGTTGCGGCTTGGATGAATCCTTATGCCGTTCTGATAAGCCGGTTATACGGGCTATGGCTACAAAAGCGATTTCGTTTCCATTTCCCTCTTCGGCTAAAGAAATTTATTATGTCCAACACGCGGGCGGAATGCAGGAGTATCAGCTTTTGATTCGTTTCGTAATGGATGCTGGTGATCTGGAGAAGACTGTTGAAGCCCTCGTTGCAGATCACAACAAGCAAATGCGCCAGTTAGCTCTTTACGCGCCACTGCCAATCGCCGAGGCGCCGCGTTCACCAGAGTTCAAACAATTGTTGCCAACTCCTTGGTGGACTCCAAGCGCCATAACGAATGGCTACTACTGTGGCAGTACTACGAGTCGTCCTTTTCATGTGTGGGTTGATGTTTCTCAATCCACGGTTTATCTGTGCACGCACGACTAAGGAGTTCTTCATGAATACGCTTAGCGTGTCGACGGTCCTGTTTTGACTTCCGCCTGCCTTGCTGACCTGTTACAAACCGCGCATGTCTGCGAAGCTCACTATCGGTTTTCTGGGTGCGGGGAAAATGGCCACGGCCCTCGCGCGCGGTCTCGTCCGCGCCAAACTCGCCGCGCCAGCCCACATCTTCGCCAGCGATCCCATCAGCGCCGCCCGCGACGCGTTTGCGAAAGAGACCGGCGGGAAGTCCGCCGCTTCGAATGTCGAAGTGGTCAAATCTGCCAAGGTCATTTTCCTCTCGGTCAAACCCGATCAGACCGCCACCGTGCTCGGTGACGTGCGGGAGAATTTTTCCGCCGACCACTTGCTCGTCTCCATCGCCGCTGGTGTGCCGATTGCCAAGTTGGAAGCCGCGTTGCCCGCCGGTGCGCGCGTCATCCGCGTGATGCCGAACACCCCTGCCCTCATCGGCGAATCTGCCAGTGCCTACGCGCTCGGCAAGTCCGCCACCGTCGCTGATGGCGAACTCGCGCAACAACTTTTCTCCGCCGTCGGCGTGGCGATGCCGGTGAAGGAATCGTTGCTCGACGCCGTCACCGGCTTGAGCGGCAGCGGCCCGGCGTATGTGTACCAATTCATCGAAGCGCTGAGCGACGGTGGCGTGGCCGCCGGTCTGCCGCGCGACGTGGCGACGAAGCTCGCCGCACAAACCGTGCTCGGCGCGGCCAAGATGGTTTTGGAAACCGGCATCCATCCCGGCGCGTTGAAAGACCAAGTCACCAGCCCCGGCGGCACAACGATTGAGGGTTTGCACGAACTGGAGAAAGGCAAACTGCGCGGCACCGTGATGAGCGCCGTGCGCGCCGCCACCGAGAAGTCGAAGAAGCTCGGACAGGGCTGAAAATGAAAACGAGAATAGAAGATGGAGAATGGCGACTCAAAACAAGGGCGCGACTCTATTTTCAATCCTCCATCCTCCATCCACCATCCTCAAAGTATGAACATGCCTCCTCCGACCGAAAAACAAGCGCGCCTGATCTGGCTCGCCGTCACCGGCTTGGCCCTCGCCGCCATCGTGGGTTTGATCGTGGTGTTGGTGCGCGGGTTGGGCCAGGTGCTTGATGTATTCTCGCCAGTGATCTGGCAGCTGGCGGTGGCGGGGGTGCTGGCCTGTCTGCTGGATCCGGTGGTAGGTTTTCTGACACGCCGCAAGGTGCCCCGCACCCGCGCGATTCTGACGGTGTTCGCGTTAGCCTTGGTCATCGTGCTGGGATTGGCTGCGAGCATCGTTCCTCAACTGGTCATCCAAGCTCAGGAACTCGCCAAAAAATCCGGCGAACTTACAACGCAACTCCCCGCCAAGGCTGCGAATCTGGCAGCGAACCCGCCCAAATGGTTGCCCAAGCAAGGAGCGGAGTTGCTAAAATCGCTCAGTGGTCTGGCGCAAACCTCGGATACGAACGCGCCAATCATCATCGCGCCAGTGGAAGGTTCAACCAATGTGCCGGCCGTTACTGCGGCAGTTTCGGAAACCGATTCCAACTTCAAATCCGTGGCGGATTACTTCACCAAGCTGCTCCCGAAGTTCGGCCAATGGTTGCAACAGGTGATGGGTTTTGTCGGCACGGTGTTCGGCATCATCGCCGGTCTCGCGCTCATCCCGATTTACGCATTCTATTTCCTGCTGGAGAAACAAGGCATCAGTGATCGCTGGCGCGATTATCTTCCAGTGCAGGATTCCAAGTTCAAAGATGAAGCCGTGTTCGTCATCAACTCCATCAACGAATATCTTGTCGCGTTCTTTCGTGGCCAGGTGCTGGTGGCGATCTGTGATGGGGTGCTTTACACGATTGGATTTATTCTGATCGGCCTGCCGTACGCGCTGCTGCTGGGCGTGATGGCCACCTGTCTGACCATCATTCCCTTTCTGGGTGCGATCACCACCTGCGTTTCCGCACTCATCATCGCCATCGTCGCGTTCGGTGACTGGCAACATCCGGCCCTAGTGATCGCGGTGTTCGCCGTAGTGCAGACGCTCGAAGGTTTTGTCATCCAACCCAAGATCATGGGTGACCGCGTCGGGTTGCATCCAGTGACCATCATCATCGCGTTGATGGTCGGCACGACGTTACTCGGCGGAATTCTTGGCGGCATCCTGGCGATTCCGCTGGCGGCGGTGCTGCGCGTGGTGATGGCGCGTTACGTCTGGCGCAAGCCTGTCCCCGCGTGATTCGTTGCCGCCAAAAACTCAATGGACATCAGAGCGCAAGCCGCTAGACTCTCCCGACACTGATATGAAAAATAATGGTTTAGACAAAATTTTGCATTGGACGTTGCTGGCCATCGTCCTTCTCACCGCCGTCTTTGCCTTCCAATGGTTCAACCGGTCGCGGGAAGTGCGTTCCCTGCAGACCAAGGTGGTGGAATTCCAAAACCGGCAGGCGATGTTGCAAAACCTCGTCAACGAATGTCTCGAATACAGCAAGCGCAACCCGGCGATTGATTCCATTCTGGAAGCCAACAACGTAAAACCCAAAGCCACGCCCACCATGAAGCCGGCGAAGTGATCTCTGGCCATCTCTAACCACTCTTTCATTATTATGTCCGACTTGAATCTTTCTTCCACTCCGACTCCGACATCCCCCGCCCCGACGACCTCTGGCTCATCAGAGTTGACTGAATTGCGGGGGCAAATCCAGACCTTGCGCATCGCGCTTTTGGTCGTGGCGATTTGCCTCGCCGGTTTTTTCTATCTCGAAGCCCGTCGCAGTGGCAATGCCCTGACCCTGTTGCGACAACAAGTGGCCCAGGTGGATGAAGCCAATAAAAGTGTGGAGCCGGCAGTGAATCGCTTCATTGGCCAGCTCGCCGAATTTACCAAGACTCATCCGGACTTCGGCGCAGTGCTCGGTAAATACGTTGGTCGTCCCGCCGGAGCGCCAGCAGCAGCGCCTGCCATTGCTCCGGCTCCCGCCGCCGCCAAACCAGCGGCCGCTCCCGCACCGGTTAAAAAGTAACTCTCCCCCAATTCCAACAGCGCATTTGGGATGACCAAATGCGCTTTTTAATTTCCCGCCCGCCCGGAACCCACCTCAAAAAACAGATTCAATCTGCTTCCCTTTCACCACTTGTCTCACTACCTTCCCGCCCCATGGATTTTCTGAAGAAGCTCGTTGATATCGTGCTGCACATGAGCAAGCACCTGGAAGAACTCGTCGCCCAATTCGGCCCGTGGTTGTATGTCATCTTGTTCCTCATCATCTTCTGTGAAACCGGACTGGTCGTAACCCCGTTTCTGCCCGGCGACTCGTTGCTGTTCGCCGTGGGTGCCTTGGCGGCCATCCCCCCAAAATCCGGGGCGTTCGGTCTGAACCTCTGGGTTTTGCTCATCATCCTGATTATCGCGGCCATCCTCGGCGACTCGGTGAATTATTGGATCGGAAAGATGTTCGGAAACAAACTACCGCAGAAATTTCCGCGCCTGATCAAACCCCAGCACATCCAAAAAACCCACGACTTCTATGAACGTTACGGCGGCAAGACCATCATCATCGCGCGCTTTGTTCCGATTGTCCGCACCTTCGCGCCGTTCGTGGCGGGCATCGGCAAGATGACTTACTCGCGCTTCATGCTGTTCAATGTGAGCGGGGCCTTGCTGTGGATCGGGCTGCTGCTGCCGGCGGGATATTTCTTCGGCAACCTTCCGTGGGTGAAGAAAAACTTCTCTGTCGTCGTCTTGGCCATCATCATCCTGTCCATTCTGCCCGCCGTGATTGAATTCCTCCGCGAGCGCAACCGGCTGAAGAAAGTCGCCAGCAGCCCCATGGATTCAAAGTAACTTCAGAGCGCAAAAGGCAACGACCGTGCCGGCGGCGCTTTGACGAAGGTTGTCTCGCGCAGATAGATCGGCTCCAACTTTTCGCCGGATAAAAAATCGGTTCGCGCGGCGGCGAGCCGCGCCAATGTTGCCGCGTGTGGATAAACCACCCGGCCTTCGGGAAACCACCGGACTATTTCCGGCCCGACCAAAAATTCCCCCGCCTTCCGCCGTTCCTCCACCTCAGCAGGCGTTGCCAGTTTCAGCAAAGCCGTTTCGCGCGCGCTACCACCACTCCCTTCATAGCCCGCCAGATAAAACTCCCCGCGTTGCGCATCAATCGCGACGTTGAACTTTCCACTCAAGCCATCTGCCACCGCTTGCGACGCGATGACGGCCACGCTGCTGATGCCGACCAGCTTTACGCCGGTGGCCAATTGCCAGCCTTGCGCCAACGAGATCGCCACGCGGATGCCCGCATACGAACCCGGCCCGATTCCCACCGCGATACATTCGATGGCTTCGCGTTCCAATCCCGCCTGCCGCAACGCCGCTTCGATCAGCGCGAACGGCTTCATATCCCGCCCCGGCGATAAATCGATCGCTTCGCACACCATTGCGTTATCGCCGTTCCACACAGCTGCGCTGCGTTGAGCAGAACTAAAATCAAGCGCCAGAATCTTCATAAATAATCCGCCGCTCTGTTTCGCTGATGACTTCGATCTTCACTCTTCTGAGTTTCCCATCTTCCATCTTCCATCTTCCATCTTCCAATCGTTCTGCCCACTCGATCACCGCTACGCCTTCCGGTTGCAAAAACTCCTCGATGCCCGCGCTGTGGATTTGCTCTGGGGTTTCAAGCCGATATAAGTCGAGATGAAACAACTTCAGCCGTCCGCCGCTGTATTCGTTGACCAAGGTGAACGTCGGTGAATGCACCCGCGTCGTCACCCCCAGCCCGCGTGCAAAGCCGCGAACGAGTTGCGTTTTGCCCGCGCCAAGATCACCGCTCAATGCGATGACGAGTCCGGGTTGCGCCGCGCGGCCCCATGCCTCGCCGAGCGATTCCGTCTCCGCCGGGCTATGAGAAATGAACGTAGCCATGAGCAGTGAACGGACGGATTCCGGTTTTATCGCGCAAGCGAATGCCTTCGCCCGCAATGATTTTGCCGATGCAACTCAGTTTCACGTCAGGAAACTTTTTCTTCCACGCGTCGAGCACTGGCACGGCACTCTTGCTGGCGACGGTGAACAACAATTCAAAATCCTCGCCATCCGTGAGCGCCGCCACGAACGCAGGCTTGGCCGCATCGCCGCGCTTGGAATTCTCCTTCGCCGCCCTGCTGATCGGAACGGCGGATTTGAGTAACTCCGCGCCCACACCGCTCGCGCGAAGAATGTGTGGCAAATCCCCCGCGAGTCCGTCGCTCACATCCATCAGCGCGTGAACCGAAAACTTCTCCGCGAGCCAGCGCGCTTCGGCCAATCGCGGCTCGAAGTCGAGATGCCGCCCCGCCAGCGAACCGCCCAGTTCGCCCGTCACAAAGATCGCATCACCGACTTTTGCCCCCGAGCGCAACACCGCTTTCCCACGCGGCACAAAACCAGTGAGCGAGATGGAAATCAGCACGCGCTCTGGATTCGTCGTCGTCTCCCCGCCAACAATCGCCACGCCGTGCTGTTTGGCCAGTGCGTTCATCCCCGCGTAAATCTGCTCGACGAACTCAGGCGAAAACTGCTTCGGCAACGCAATCGTCACCAGCGCGGCGTTCGGAGTCCCCGCCATCGCAGCGATGTCGCTCAGGCAACGCGCGAGGGCTTTGCGCCCGATTTTTTCCGGCGGCGTTGCGCTGGTGAAATGAATTCCTTCCACCACCGCATCCGTCTTGAACAACAGTTGCCGATGCGGATCGCCGCATTCCAGCACGGCACAGTCGTCCCCAGCCCCGACGATGACCGAATCATTCGTCGGCAACGAGCGCGTCAGGCGCGCGATGAGTTCAAACTCGTTCATGGCTGGGCGGGGATTTTGCGGGCGACATCTCCGACGAGAAAAAACATCGCAAAGTTGACCGCGTTGAACGTGGCGTGAGCGACGATGGGCGCGAGCAGGTTGTCGGTCTTTTCGTAGAGCCAGACGAGCAGCAACGCCAGCAACAGCAACGGCACGAAGATGGCCACGTTAAAATGGATCAAGGCGAACAGTGCCGACGTGCCCCACAACGCTGCCCGCGGAAAACCGTATTGCTTGATGGTGGGATACAGCACGCCACGAAAAAGCGTCTCCTCTGCGACCGGTGCGAAGACAATGGTGACAATCCCGAGGGCGACGAGTTCTGCCGTTGAACCAGAGTTCTTGAGCGCTTGCAAGGCGAGTTGCACGGAGGGTTCAATGCCCACCTGCTCCATCAAGCGCAGGCAGATGGTTTGCAGGATCCAACCGACCGGCAGGAACAAGCCGATGACCAGCGCGCCGAGGCCGATCGCCTTAGGCAAGACCCGCTGAAAACCAAATCCGCTCACCCAGCCGACTTTGTGCTCATACAGAAAACGCCAGACCAGCGCGACGATGCCAAGTTGAAAACATACGGCGCTGACCAAAATGCGGGCAACGGAAGGGATCGCCTTCGGGTCAGCCGGACCGCGCACCAGTTGCGCCAGCAGCGAGCCGATGCACAGGCAAAAAAACACGCCCAGCAACAGCCGCAGCACGGATTCCAGTTTCCAATTTTTCTCCGACAACACGGCGATAGTTTAGCGGGCCCTGCGGCGGCGAGCGAGAATTGCTTTTCCCGGGAGCGCGGCTCTGCGAGCCGCAGCAGACCAAGATTTAGAGAGGCGTTAGCGCTAGTTTCAACGCGCCACTGGCTGGCAAAGCTGCTGCGGGTCACAGACCCGCGCTCCGGCAAACGCTTGGAATTTCTCTGGATGTTGGAGCTTGGAACTTGGATGTTTCTCGCCGTCATGTCCGCTGTTCACAAACACACCAACCGCCTCGTGCGCGAAAAATCGCCGTATCTCCTCCAACACGCGCATAACCCCGTGGATTGGTTTGCGTGGAACGAAGAGGCTTTCGCCAAAGCCCGCGCCGAGAAGAAACCCATCCTCCTCAGCATCGGTTACTCGACCTGTCACTGGTGTCACGTGATGGAGCGCGAATCGTTCGAGGACGAGAAGATCGGGGCGTTTCTGCGTGAACATTTCGTGAGCATCAAGGTGGATCGCGAGGAGCGCCCGGACGTGGACAAAATTTACATGACGTTCGTGCAAAGCACGACGGGCGGCGGCGGCTGGCCGTTGAACGTGTTTCTCACGCCAGACCTGAAACCATTTTTCGGCGGCACGTATTTTCCTCCGGATGATCGCTACGGTCGCGGCAGTTTTCTATCCGTGCAGCAACAAGTCGCGGCGGTTTGGAAGGAGCGCCGCCTCGAAGTCGCCG
>ERZ1292633.5868-Hain-H41-02um-R1-5868-length-10935-cov-11_pt1 | contig 10935 bp, 9 predicted proteins | sample MGYA00564406_ERZ1292633 | MGnify/ENA primary metagenome ERZ1292633 (study PRJEB36523, sample SAMEA6512639) | groundwater metagenome | collected 2019-01-08 | study: AquaDiva: Metagenomics assemblies of 32 groundwater samples
ATCTAATATTCTTTATCGTTTCTTCCGCTTCATCATATTTTTCAGCCCAGTCAACATCCACATCTCCATAACCCAATTCCGTATCCCGAGCGCCGGGGCAGACAACAATCCACGCCTTCTTATCAAGATGATCAAATGCGATCAGCTTATCAATCATAAGAAAATGCGCATCCGGAATCTGAAGGTCATCTTTAGTAGTCTTAGGTAGTTTCTCAAGATACCGTACAAAGTCATAACTCAGCAATCCGACTGCGCCTCCCTGAAAAGGAGGCAGTGATTTCAGAGGAGCCTGTTTGTATGCATCAACAAGCGATTTAAGTCTTGTAAGCGGATTAGTGGAAGATACGGCCCTTTTGTCTTTAGTGCTTATCTCTACATCGCCATCCTTTACCTTGAATGTTAAGTATGGATCAAAACCTATGAAAGAATAGCGGGCAATATTTTCAGGCCCTTTTACGCTCTCAAGGAGAAAACTGTTTGGGGATATCAGGGATTCATAAACCAAATGCGGAGGAGAATAAGGAATTTCCTTATAAACCGGAGCGATGGCTCCGGCATTCGCAGACAACAGAAAATCTTTTTTTGCAGGCATAACCATCCTGCTATTTTACCTTATTTTGAGTGACTCATCAGCAAGGCTCAATGACTCGGTAAACTTTTGAAACAAAAATCAACAGAAACTACCTTGCGGACTGTCGGACGGGACGCTCATTGAATTAATGACTTCTCCTCTGTTAATATACGCCTAAAGAAGGAGGAGTATATGTCTTCAACTCTTAAGGAAGCGATCAATTCGCTTAAAACGCTGCAAAAACTTCCAAGGCCTAAAGAAAAAGTTTCAGACAAACTTTTAGGAAAATATGCCGGTATAATCCCGAAGGGAAAAACGTCAACGGAATTTATACGCGAACTCAGAAGCTCGGCATTTGGCAAGATGAAAAAGTAGTTCATGAAACCTTCAAAGATTCTTGTAGACACCGATGTCCTTATTAACTGGCTCATACAGGAGACTGAATCGGTATCTGAAAAAGAACTCTGGAAAGCTCCATATGAAATCATTAGACTCATTGAGGACGATACTATTTCAGGAATCATCTCTCTCACGACACTCATGGAAATCAGATATCTCCTGCGTCGCAAAAAATCATACGCTTCTCATCAAATCGAAGATGATATATCAAATCTCATATCCATCTTTGATATCATCATCCCTGACGAAATAAATCTGCTCAAGGCAAATACGCTTCAAGCAGAGTATCCTCTTGATCCTTTTGATGCTATCCAACTCTCCATATGCATAGGATTAAATCCTATTACCATGATCTCAAGAGATAATGATTTCATAAAAACTTCCAAGCAATTCATTACCGCCTTAACACCCGAAGAATTTCTAAATAGCATCTGAAATTTTATATTCCGCCCGTAAGCTTCCCCATTAGGCAGATTGTTTTAAAGTTTATCGTTTTTTCTTAATTGTGGACGGTCGGAGGGGACACCAAGTAATTCATCAACGTCCACAAAGTCAAGAAATAAGTATGGTGGCCCCAGAATTTCTATTTTAAAGGAGTCATAATGAGATTTTACCCTTCGACAAAAGATGTAAGATCAGCGACGGGAGTATTACAAAGACAAACGGGGGTATAACCCAAAACAAAACAGATGCCACATTTTCAGGAATTTTGTCTTTGCCAAGTATCATTTCAGGGACAGCAGAAACAAGAACTATTAAATAACCGCCGAGATTCCAGCCAATTACTTTAGCAACAAGGTATGCCTGCGCAAGACAAAAAGTGGACGCAAGACCCCATGCCTTCCACGTGCTGACACCATACTTTTTTAGAATAATCATCAGAATGATTAGCCACAAAGGAAAGAGCAAATCGCTTATAAAAAAAATGCTCACAATAATAGCAGCCATTAGATAACTCCCCCCTAATAATGGAGAAACGTGGCTCCATCCCCCATATTCTCTTTTATCCCCACTCCTGACATCACTCTATGCAGTAATCATCTCCAGAGAAACCAATTCTATCGCCTTGAGAGGGTCGCTGTGATTTAAGATTGACCTTCCCATGACTATGTAGTCAGCGCCTTCTCTCAACGCCTGCTTCGGCGTCATTGTCCTGTGCTGGTCATCAGGAGGATGCCATGACGGCCTTATGCCCGGCGTAACAATAATAAATCCCTTGCCGCAGTGATTTTTTATCTTTGACACCTCATGCCCTGATGCGACAACACCATCCAGTCCTGCCTTGAGCGCAAGCGCAGAAAGATGCCTGACATGCGTGTTAAGGCTGTGCTGAATACCTATCTCTGCCTTCAGGACATCCTGTGACATGCTTGTCAGGACAGTAACGCCAAGAATCTTGGGTTTTGGCAGATTCTCTTTAAGGCAGAGTTCAACCACAGAGTCCCTGCACATCTTCATCATATCAAGCCCGCCTGATGCATGGACATTGAACATGAATACTCCAAGCCTCGCGGCGGCAACTGCAGCCTTTGCCGCTGTATTGGGTATATCATGCAATTTAAGGTCAAGAAAGACCTTTTTCTTCCTTTTATGTATTTCCTGTACTACCTTGGGCCCCGCTGAAGTAAAAAGCTCCAGCCCGACCTTGTATATCTCTATCTGCGCTCCAAACTTATCAACAAGCTCAAGAGCATATTCAGAATCAGGAACATCAAGCGCTATTATTAATTTTTCTCTCCAGGGCATAATTTAACTTACCTCTCTCTGCCGTTTTGTTGGTATATCATAACAAAATCCGCCTGCTTCATACCCTTTTTATTTCTTCCCCCCCACAATCGCAATCTCCTTGGGCTATCCTGAATAAACCAGCCTATCCCATTTTATTTATTTCGGCAAGCCTCGGCCAAGCGCCCTTGTTCAATACTTCGTGTCTACATAATATCCGGTGCGGCCCGGACAGGGATACCCGTGCTTATCTTTATGTTTGTTGAGCTTCGGATCGTTTGTCTTATGAGTAAACTTCTTGCCGCAATAGCTGCATTCGAAGATATACTTTGGCCCATAGTTGGACGTTGTGCTTTTCGGTTTTCTACTCGTTGATATGATCCGCTGCGGACTTACGCTTCTGATGCTGCCTGTTCGTATTGATGTCGACGGGGCGAACAGAGGACCTGCAGCACTGAGCTCCACAATATATTTTGGCGTGAATTGGGTCTTTGAAACCTCAGCGCCCTGAATACGATCAACTCTATATGATCTGTCTTCCCTGGTATCGTGCTTGACTGCATAGAGAAGAAGATTGCCATCGCGCGTGCGCCTTAGGGAATACGGCTCGATGAGCCTGTGGCTTCCTTGGTATGTCAAATTAACGCATAATCTATTTGCAGCTGCATATCGTATTATTTCCATCGGTGCTGCAGTATGCCATGCCTGCGCCATGACCGGAGGCTGCCATGCTGTATCGATTGCCTGTCCCCCGGCTGATATAACAGGAAGTGCTGCTTTTTCAACTGCGCGATACAGCCAGTCAAATACCTCAGGCAGCTCTTGCCAGAATTGTTCAAAAGGCGGCAATGCAGGAACCTGATGACCCAGCATGTTCTCCCACTCAAAAACAAGCTCAGCCCGTTCCTGTTTGCTCTCAAGCATTTCCATTGTAGGATCAGGTATACCCTTGAATGCGCACTTTGATTCGAGAATACTCAGAATAAGTTCACGGCCTTGTCTCGTGCTGTCATGCCGATAAAGGTGGATTACATCATAGAGGTCCCTTGGTCTCAACCGTTCGCCTAAGGCCCTGATCTTTTCTGCAAAGACCTCTTCAAAGCAATAGCAGGGGATATGTATCCCGCCTTCAGGAGTATCAGAATAAGGATGAAAGACCTCGCGGCTGACAGGGTCTGCAACCAATACCTCATCGTCTGTGAGATCCAGTTTGATGCGGGGAGGAGCGCCGCCCGGACGTAAGGGCCCTCTGTAAGCAATCTTTCCCTGAACAGATGTCTTGCCTCTGGGGTTTGTGTAAACATCGAATCTGATCAGATCGCGTGGAACTTCAATGCCTGATGCGTCATAAACCCAACCAGCTATTTCTCTGAACGCATTGACCAGAAAGGCTTGATCCTGATGTTCTGCATCGGTCAGGGTAAAGTCCAGGTCTTCAGAGAAACGATAGGTTTCAAAATAACATTTTTTGAGGCAGGTGCCGCCTTTGAAAACCCAGCTTGTTCCGAGTTTTTCATGTTGCGAAATCCCGGCCAACAGCCAGCCGAGCATATAGTCTTTCTCGATAACATTTTGAGCAAGGCTGAACTCCCTTGAGAAGTCCATTATTTCCCGACGGTCTATCACTTCATTTCCTCTTTGCCCAGCTCTCCGGAACCCAAAGCCTCCAGCGCGTTATCAATCTGTCCGCCTCAAGCGAGGGATCAAGCCTGACGTTCCCTTTTGTAAGTTGGGCTCTGCATTCATTTAGGGCCGCTTCCTGGTAGGGGGCATAACGTTCCAGCAAGAATCCGAGGCGCTTAAATACAGCACCATTGCCAAGTCGTTTTGCGTAATCGGTCAGAAGCTGAATATTCTTGTTCTCCGATTTCAGATAGCTCAGGAACATGTCCACAGTCGGCCGTATTCCGCCACCAAGCTTCGGGTTAGTCAGCATATCGAGGATAGTGCGGGTAGGATCAGAGACAGCTACCTTTACCTGCCCTTTCCAAACCGGCTTTGTCCCAAAAAGCGCCTTCTCCGATATTGTGCGCAGCATGAAACTTGTCCCCTTGATCACTGGGGCACGGTCTCTTGGCTTCTGCGTTGTCAGGACAACGACAGTGCGGAATATCTGCTCTGTGAGGTCCCAATACTCTGCCGCACTCCATCCGCCAATGTAGCAAGGAGAGAATAATCGATTAGCTACTATCCATGGGTCTTCCAGGGGAATATCGGCTGTGCGGGATTCAAGCGCCACCCGCACATACAAACCACGGCGTATACGGGAAAGCCAGCCTTTCTTTGCCCAGCGGGAAAGCATCTTTGCAGCATCAGTCGAGGTGACCTTTAGAATGCTGGCAGCATCCTTGACCGAGATTGTTCCTTTCGTCTCCCTGAAGATTTCCGAAAGCCTTTTCCTGTCTTCCTTCCCTATGCCTGCCAGAGTTTCCATGATATATTAAAAGAGTAATAATTCATTGTATAATTGAACTATATCATAAAATATATACTAATGTAAAACAATCAAGATATAGAGAAAGAGTAATAATTCAACGAATATATGATTAATTGCACACAAAGTATAACGATGACCGCCTTCGGCTTCCCTCCAAATGTCAATAAACCAGTCTGCTAAAGCCAGAATCCGATTTCTTTCCGATTGATTTGAATATTTACAATATTTATGTTTTTATTGAGGTTGAACTTCGGGAATACCTATATATCATGTTGCTCGATACCTGAAGTCTTTCGACGTGCACTCATTTCTTCCCCTCCACCCTATACGAGTCTTCGACAATCGCAATCTCTTCCGGTGTGAGGCCGTAGAGGGCATAGACCATTTCGTCGATGAAAAAAGAGCGTTTTATATAAAACTTCATTGATAAGGCTCCCATCCTAACCTGATACGCCAGTTTTTACTCTTGTAAATTGTAAGGTGACCACGTCGTGCCATGTTAGCTATAACATCAGCCACCTTACGGGCAAACTGTCTATGAGGCGTTCCTCTTGTACGAATCTTCCAGCGCTTAAGAATATAAGTTGCCATATAATCTCGTACACAGGTCTCATTCGGTCTTTCACGAAGTATTTCGATGATCGCCTTGCCTAATATATCTGGTTTAACTCGCAAAGCCTCGTGTATATTCTGGGGTATTTCTCCGTCTTTGTCCGAGAAAAAAATTAACGGTTCTTCTTGAAGGTCTGTATCGGCATGTTCTTCGGTATCATTCTCTTCATCAAATGCCTCTTCATCTGAATTAAACTCCTCGGCATCGGAAAGTCCTTCACCATTATCTTCCTGCTGAGGTCCATTTTGCTCTTCCGCGTTGAACGGCCGTATTCCCATTCGGTCGAGTGCTGTCCACAATGACTCCAGCGCGGCAGCAGGGTTTGCATAATACTGGCTCGCTTTTATGCGGACAAATCGCCAGCCACACCTCTCCAGTTTTCTTTGTCTGTCCATATCCGCTGCGTATTCGTTAAGACCATGCCAGACATCACCATCACATTCAACTGCAAATTGTGCCTTGTTCCCTTGGACAACGAGATCAATACGTTTATCTGCAAATTTGAATTGTGGGACGACCTTATATCCTCTGCCGGCGATAACCAGCGCAACATCGACCTCAAACCAGCTGTCGAAAGGTTCGGGCGGCTTTTCAATCAACCTATTAGCCCGCAAGGCCATTTCCCGAAGTGAATCTTCACCGATAGGAATTGCCATTGCAGGCTTCGCATTATAAAAATAATCAAACAAACGGCGTCTGAAACACTGAGCGCTAAGGTGACTTCCAGTAACAGAATGAAAGAGTATCATCTGATCTCGTGCACGACTTGCCGCAACATTAAAACGCCGACGGTCAGATTCCTTCGTGAAGACACCAATACGCTCATTGGGCGCAGCAACCATACTCAAAAAAATCACATCTCTTTCATCGCCCTGAAAACTATAGGGGTTGCCGCAAATAAGCCGTCTTTTATCCATCTCCTCAGCGCCAAGGCGGCTTAGCAGCAGTTCTTCTATCAGATATGCCTGTGCCTCACCCTGTAAAACAATTACTCCCATGGTCATACCCTGAAATCTTGCATCCTTGCAGCATCGTATGACTTCATTTACAAGAGCTTCTGCTTCGGGTTTGTTCCGGACCCTTTGCCCATCGCCCTCTCTATAACCCTTTTGAACATAAACTGCCCTCAAGGGCTCTAACCTATCCGGAGGATATTGCCTTAAAGGTATAAGGGGATCAGTAGAATAACAGAGGCTGTTACTAAATTCGATAATCTCCGGCATGCAGCGAAAATGTTCCCTCAATGCAATCTTTGATTTAAACCTGATTACTCCATGATCAAAGAGGCTTGACAATACATCAAATGAACTTGCATAGCTGAAGTCATGGAGGTAATTCCGTATAAGCATTTGTACATCCTCTTGGTTAACGCCAACCGCTTCGGGACTTATCTGTTTGTCATCACCGACAATCAATACACGAGCACCGAGGTATAATAACGGCAATCCCTCCGGGCCGCATTGAGATGCTTCATCAACTATGACGACATCAAATATCCCCGGGCCGGCCTTGACCGTTTCATAGGCACGATGAAGCGGCATGATCCATGCTGGTACTGCCTCACGACATTCATTAAGATTACGTTGTGCATTAATGCGATGGACGTGCGCATGTTTACCAGTTCCCTTGCCAAGTTTTTTCATTGATAACTGCCATGCCATGAGGTGCCGCGTATGCCATTCTGTCATGCGGGAAAAGCAGAACGACCACGCTTTGATTGAGGCTAATTCTGAAATAGCCTTGCGAATGTCATCGGCAAGCCGTGCGGAAAGCTTGACCAGGCTCTCCGCATCGGACATAAGAAAGTCATAAAGCCAACTTCTTGCCCGCGCCCAGGCCCAAGCCTTATCCAAAGTCTTCAGGCGCTCAGACCATTTGATAGGATCGCTACAACGTGCAAGATTCCCGGCTAATAATGGTGCAGCCTCGGCCAACTTACTAATCATCTCTCTCTTGTTTTTGACCAATAATGCCTTTTGCTGCATGGTTTCGACTTGACTTATCAGCTTGTCATATTGACCTATGTCCCTATTGTCGGCAGCCTGAAAAATCTGAGCAGTAATGGGATGCACATCTGTTTGCGCCTTAATTCCCGCCAGTTTTGTGGTGATCGCAGCAATTTCTTTTTCAATTGCAAGCAAATCTATTTCGGCGAGAACAGATAGACAAATTTCATGAAATCTGCGAACTGCTGCCATATCTTCCCAACTCGGAATTCTTAAGCCGTTTAAATTTATATGGCTCTTAACAATGTCCTTCTGTTCGCAGAGATCGAGAACATCTTGTAGCGCTTCATGCAATTCTTCAATCTCAGCAACTTGAAGCGGGTATGGGCTGTCCGGACGCTTTGCCTTTCCTGACCATAGTAACCATATATTTTCAAGGCTATGTTGAACAGTAAGGTGATCAATCAGTTTTGTAAGAATTTTAACATCTGTACAACTGTATCCGTCGACTTTGACTTTCTTGATGAAATCGCCATGATCTCTGATAGGTTTTGGCTTGAAGATCAGAAAGCCTGTTCCGCCGCCAGTTGCAAAATGATCCCTGAGTGCCCTGGCATCATTCAAGAGTTTCTTCTTGTCCATGTCGGTGGGGATAACTATATCATATGTATAAACGGCCGAAGCTAATTCATGAAGACCCTTGGCGTGCGCTGAAGAATGCTTAAGCAGTTCTCTCCACGGCGTATCCTTATCCATTAGAACATCATAGCTAGCATGTCTAATCCACTCCAGCGGTCTTTTCTGAATAGTTTCTATAGCGATAATAAGCTTACCAATTAGCCGGGTCAGTAATTGGATAAAATCCTTTTTGGCTTTCAGAAGTATCTTAGCCTCAGATGATTGCAGTGATTCAGCATTTTCAGAAACCCTCTCCTTTACAGCAAGCTCCCTTGCAAAAAGAGATTTTAGCGCCTCTGATTCTGGTAGGTCTATCTTGCTATTTGGAAGCCTAAGGCTTAATTGTCGCTCAGTCTCGTCATCAATTTGTACAATGTCGCGATAGAGACAACTCAGCTCTTCTCTCGATAGTGGAAGCTTAACGTCAGAGGCAATTGTATCTTGCAGCCATGAGAATACGTCTTCTTCTTGCTTCAATCTGCGCGCGATCTCAGCGGCAGTACCGCTATATTCTCCATCTGCAATTATGTTCTTATAGGTTTCTTGTTCTCTAAGGGCTACAATCTTAGTATCAGCCTCAGCTTTGGCTTCACGATTTTGTTTGATCTGTCCTTCAAGTTGAGCAATCTGATTAATCGCATTACCATTATGCCACCTATCATGTTTTAGTAAAATACCTCGGACGCTCTCCTCCATGGATTCTTTTTCTTCTGGACCACTGCCTAACAGATTGATACACAAAGGTTTTATATCGTCAGGCAATTTGTCATGAAGTACTTGCAGCGCACGCGGCGTTTTCGCAGTAACAAGAACTCTCTTGCCCGTTGCAAGCAGATGACAGATAAGGTTTGCGATGGTATGGGACTTACCTGTGCCAGGCGGCCCTTGCACCAGCACACCCCGTTGACTGTTTAACGTCAATATAATGCGGCGCTGTTCTTCATTAGCCACAAGAGGAAAATAGATCTCGGTATCTTTCAAGCTGACAGCGCCTTCGCCACGCTCTGCATCTGCGTTTTCATCAGGGGAGAGCATTTCGGAGAGATCGAGGAATTCTTCTGGAATTGTTCCTCCTGCCTCTATTTGCTTCCTGATTTCTAACAGCAACTCTTCGAGACCCCTCATTGATCTCTTGCGTAGTATCAGAGCGGGGGCATATTCCACAATAGGTTTACTGCCAATATCACTTGACGGTTTAATATGATCCGCGAAATATTCACCTTGGCCACCGTCTGAAAGAGAATTAGCAATAGCAGAAAGGAGCCCATCGACAGCCGCTCGATCCCAAAGGTTATCGCGTAACCTTCGACCTTCTTCCTTCAGCTTTTGTGAATCGGGGGGTAAATCCGCTGTGTCCAGCATATCGAATTCCACTTCCACTTGGTCTCCGTCAGCGGATGGGCTGACCGTGAAGATACCTCGATGCGGCTCAAAGGAAAGAGATGCCTTGGCAGAGATCAGATGCCTCTTTGTGTTATATCTGGATGGAGAGAGCCAAGTCAGAAGACCGAAGCAAAAAACCAGCTCATACTGCTCACCGAGTTTTTGCTGTTCCTGGTATATATAAAAAAGGTCTGCATAGATTTTTTGAACTGCCAAGAAACGACCGTAATGCTCAGTCCAAGGAAGCCATTGTTTATCGATATACTCCTCCCAGGTTTTCTGTATTTCGGGAAATTCATTGAGAGAAAGGTTCACCTGAGACGAATATTTTTCACCGGTTGTTTCACTCTGTTCTTCCCGGATTACACAAATAGTCTCTTTTAAAAGAGGAATATCTTTAATATTCCGCAAAGTGTCATGGTCAACCCAGTCGCGGCATTTCTCAGGAATCTTAGGCAGCGGCGGCTCAGGAAACTTCTTTATCTCAATCCAAATATCATCACTGTGCTCCTCATTTGCTCCCCACACACGAGTGTAACAATTCTTTTCATGCGGTATTTCACATACCCACATTTTTTATGATATTCATCAATGCTTCGAAAAACTTTGGAACCGAGGTGAGATAAGGCAGATAAGAAATCGATCAACCGGAGTGTCTTATCTCTTCCTGAAAAACTAGACAATGACATGCATTTCATCCTCATGGCTTCTTACAAACAAGAAGCAGATTTCGCAATAATATGTCATTAAAACGACAGGCTTCTCTTTCCCGTCGGATTCTGAATTAAGGCAAGGAGTGACAACAGCACTTTGATTTGTAATAACTTGGCAATGCGGGCAATATGCTATGGAGAGTTTTGAAGCTACGTGGATTTTCTCCCTGAGAAAATCACCGACTTTTCCCCTGTCTTTATTATCTCTTATAGCAGACAAAGGATTTATTGGCACAGACAATTGTCTCCTTGCAATCAGAATTTTCCCTAAATACTACCCGTTTTCCTGCTAAAAAGACAAGGGAGAAGAGAACTTACGTCAGTGGTCAGCGTTGAAAAGGCGATTGACGGCAAGCAACTAAAAAACTTTTACGTCTTTGAAAGTGTTATCCCCTTCTGTGCCTGATACTTCCCAGCTTTATCAGCATAAGAAGTCTCGCACATCTCCGATGCTCCAAGAAATATAAGCT
>ERZ1292633.5869-Hain-H41-02um-R1-5869-length-10934-cov-16_pt1 | contig 10934 bp, 10 predicted proteins | sample MGYA00564406_ERZ1292633 | MGnify/ENA primary metagenome ERZ1292633 (study PRJEB36523, sample SAMEA6512639) | groundwater metagenome | collected 2019-01-08 | study: AquaDiva: Metagenomics assemblies of 32 groundwater samples
AAATTGGGACCGGGCATGATGTGGCAGGCGGTGTCAAATATTGTGCAGAAAAACAGTTCCCACGTCAGGCTCGGAGCTGAGGTAGAGGGTATTTTGTGGACTGAGAATAAGATAGAAGCATTAGAAGTAAAACAAAATGGACATAGGGAAAAGATACAGGGAACACACTTTATTAGCAGTATGCCCCTCAGAGAACTTATACACAAGTTTAAACCACCCGCACCAGAAAAGGTGCTTAAGGCGGCAAGTGTGCTTGCCTATAGAGACTTTCTTACAATAGCCCTTATCGTCAATAAACGTGATGTATTCCAGGACAACTGGATATACATTCACGACCCAAGTGTTAAACTGGGGAGAATACAAAATTTTAAGAATTGGAGCTCCTCCATGGTACCTGACCAGGATAAGACCTGTCTTGGACTGGAGTATTTTTGCTTTGAAGGAGACGAATTGTGGAGTATGTCAGATCAGGAACTGATTGAACTCGGAAAGAGAGAACTATCAACCCTGGGTTTAGCAGACGCATGCAATATCGAAGATGGTTTGGTTGTACGAGTGCCCAAGGCTTATCCTATTTATGACTCACGTTATCAGGAGTCGCTTCGTATTATATATGAATTTATCAACCAGATTAATAATCTTCAACTGGTCGGTCGTAACGGCATGCATAAATACAATAATCAGGACCATTCCATGTTAACTGCAATGCTGGCAGTAGAAAATATTTTAAGAAACGATAACTTATAAATTAGGCCTTCGGCAACTTTTTCAACGTAGCGCGAACTTCAGTTCGCTTACATCCTGCTATGCGAACTAAAGTTCGCGCTACAACGGCAACTTTGAATTTCCTTAACGTTTAATTAGGCCTTCGGCGACTTTTTTCTGGATAAAACGTTTCATCGTAGGGGCTGAAAATCTTCAGCCCCTACCAGATTGAAATTCCTGTACATTAAATTAGGCTGCCTTTGGCAGCGACTTTTAAGCTCCCCTCATTGGTAGGACAAGCGTCCCCGCTTGTCATCGTAATGTCAGGCGAGGACGCCTAACCTACCATAGGAGTTGGGGGGGTGTTACGGCAAATTTACACACCCCTTAGTCCCCTCTCCCCACTTTTGTGAGGACATGTTTTTAGAGGGGAATCCAAAAGTTTGAAATTCCTGAACATTAACATTAAATTAAATCCACGATGGGAAAAGCTATCATAAAAAATAATATCACCCATTCAACGCCCCTCCCCAGAGTTTTAATAATTATTGTCAACTGGAATGGCCGGGATGATCTCTTAGAATTACTTGCTTCAATAAAAAATCTAAACTATCCAAAGGATAATTATAAGATAATGGTCATAGATAATGGGTCAAGTGATGGCTCTCAAACGGCTATTTCTCAGTCATTTCCGGATGTTTATCTCCTGGAAAATAAAAGGAACATCGGCTATGTAAAAGCCGTAAATCAAGGTATTGCAAATGGCCTGAATACGGCGGTAGACTATATCTGGATATTCAACAACGATGTCACGGTGGAAGAAAATTCCCTCAAGAGACTGGTAGAAGCTGGACAGCAGGATGAAAACATTGGTGTTATAGCCCCGGTTATATATTCTTACAACAGCCCTGAAAAAATAGATAATGTTGGCTATAAGATAAATTTCTGGATTGGCAGGCTGAAGAAACTGAAATTCGGGCGTGATGTTTTTCAGAATTATAACGACACGTATGCGGAGGTAGATTCGCAACTGGGCTGTTCAACCCTTATAAAGAGTACTGTTTTCAAAATGGTAGGAAATTTTCAAGCAATCTATAACCTCTATTTCGAGGAAACGGACTTTAATATCAGGGCAAGGAAAAAAGGCTTTCGGGTCGTGGTCGTTAAGGATGCAAAGGTCTGGCATAAAACCGCGTCAACCATGAATAAGTTTATCCTTCGACGTGCTTATCTCCTTGTAAGAAACCTTTTGTTGTTTGAGTTGCTCAATGCCAAAACAAAACACTTACTGGTTTTCATTCCCTATTATTTTTTGATACATTTACCATATTTTCTCATCTGTGGAAGTATCTATGGTTTAAAAGTCAAGCTAAGGAAAAGCAGAAAAGGAAGTATATAGTATTACAATGGCAACGTTGAAACAAAAGATAAAGCTTGTATGGGGCATACTTGGCAATAAGACAGCTCTTACCGGACCTTTTTCTGTAACAGTTGACGTAACCCGGCGCTGTAACCTCAGATGCACTGGTTGTCGTTTTCATTCCCCTTATGTAAATGTTCCTTCTCCATGTGATCAGACTGTATTAGACATCCCCCTCCATGCAGTCAAAGAATTGTGTGCAGAACTCAAAACTATGGGTACAAGCAATCTAATTATCACAGGAGAAGGAGAGCCATTCTTGCATCCCCATCTTTTCGACATAATTTCAACTGTTAAGAGTTCGGGGCTTCACACAACATTGCTTACCAATGGTACTTTGCTTGATAAAACAAATATTAAGTTACTTATAGATTCCCAACTCGATATCCTCAAAGTGAGCCTGTGGGTTGGTTCGCCTGAAGGATATGAACAAAACTACCCAGGGGCGAGTCCTGATAATTTTAGAAAAACGGTAGATGGGCTGAAACTCTTAACAGAATTTAAGGATAAGTATAATAGTAAGCTCCCTTTTGTAGTCGTACACCAACCTATTAACCGTTACAATTTTTTAAAGGTAGATGCGATGCTTTCGCTGGCTTATACCGCTGGCTGCAACGCCCTGTCTTTTTCCCCTTTTAAGTCATTGCGAGGAAGATTAAATTTGTTTACACTTTCTCCCATAGAAGAAAAGACTTTACAATCCTCTTTGGTCCGGATGAAAAAGCAATTAAATTTACTTTCTATAAGCCACAATATAGACCAAACACTCTTGCGTTATAGGATAGGTGAAGCCGTCTGGAAAAAGCTGCCATGCTACATTCCGTGGTTCCATGCTCGCATCACTGTGGATGGTGCGGTTCTTCCTTGCAATAATCCATGTGATCTGCAAATGGGGAATCTCAAAAAGAATAGTTTCTGCGAAATTTGGAACGGTGCTGCTTTGCATAGTTTCCGCAAAAGGACACTTACACGGGAAGGTCTGATATCGGTTAGCAAACATTGTGATTGTGGCTTCTGTTGCCATGTTGATAGTAATTTACGGGTACATCGTTTATTGAGATTTGCCTTATCATTTAGGCATAGGACCAATTATTAAAAGATAGGGAATTATTGCCGCATATTATATGCGGATATCTCAATGGTGTATCAAGGGTAATTTTCTAAGGCGGCAAATTAACAAGTCTATGATAACGAAACCTCAATTGTCGGTTATTATCGCTTCGTACAATTCCAGCAAAACGGTAGAAAAATGTCTTGAATCTTTAAAAAACCAGAAGACAGACAAAATATTTGAAATTATCGTTATTGACAGTTCTACTGACGACACGGCCACCCTTGTCGAAAAAAGATATCCATCGGTCAGATTACATAGATTCTCGGAAAGGAAATTTTGTGGCGATGCACGCAATTGGGGTGTCTCTGTTGCAACAGGGAAAATCATCGCTTTCATTGATGCCGACTGTGTCGCCAGCAACGACTGGGTTGACAAAATTCTCACGGCTCAACAGTCTTCGCATCTGGTTATTGGCGGCGCTATTGCGAATGGAAATCCCGATAGTATTGTTGGCTGGGCGGCTTACTTCTGTGAATTCAGCCGTTGGATGCCAAATACACCCTCTGCACGGATGGCAGATATTGCTGGGGCAAATATGTCATATAAACGGAAAGTATTTAATGATCTCGGCAAATTTATCGAGAGGACGTATTGTTCTGACACCGATTTTCACTGGAGGCTGGAGGAAATTGGACGCCACCCGCAATTTGTAACTTCTATACTAGTCTTTCATCACAATATTGACACCTTTTTAAAATTTATTTTGCATGAATTTGATCATGGTAAAAGTTTTGCGCAAGTCCGTGTGAGCGGTAAAAAGTTTTCTAAATTACGAAGGTTGATCTATGCAACCTTTTTCTTCCTGATTCCACTCAAACTTTTGCTGGAGATAGGGTTTCGTAATTTCAAGAATAGAATATATGGTATCCATTTTTTAAAGTCATTACCCTTGCTGATTCCCGGGATTATTTCCTGGTCTTTTGGTGAGTGTGTTGGTTATATTGGAGACAGGAGAAATGCAAATAGTTCTTAAAACAATAAAGACGTTTTTCACCAGACGTTTAGTCCTCACCTTTGACAAAGTGGATTTTACTTACACCCATTTATCTTGGAAGCGACTCTGGAATTGGTTCCTGGCCGAATTTTCTTACTTTTTGAAATCGGGTAAGGTCTGGGCATTCCCGACTCACCTGCAGGTTGAGCCGACAAATATATGCAATCTGCGGTGCCCCTTGTGTCATATCGTCACCGATAATAAATCAGGGGGATTCTTGAGTCTTGAAAATTTTAAAAAACTCATTGACGAAATCGGTGATTACCTTCTCTTTCTGCATTTTTGGGGGTGGGGAGAACCTTTTTTGAACAAGGATTTCTTCTCTATGATTCTCTATGCCAAAAATAAAGGCATCAAGATAATCACAAGCACCAATGGCCACTTCTTTGAGGAAGAGGAAAATATTGACCGGTTAATCGATTCCGGATTGGATACTCTCGTCTTTGCTGTGGATGGGATTGACAAAGAAACCTATGAAACATACCGAAAGAATGGTGATTTTGAAAAGGTACTTCGCGGTTTACAACTGCTTGTGCGGCGCAGGAAAGAGCGCGGGGTATCCCTTCCGCTCATAAACCTGCGCATGCTTGTAACCAGGCATAATGAACATCAGGTCATGCAGATGAGAGAATTGGCAGAGAAGATTGGAGTAGATATGTTGACTTTGAAGACATTATGCAGCTTTGATAATAAAACTGAAGGTGAAACATTGGTTCCTTGTAATCGGGAATATCGCCGATTCGAATATGACGACAAAGGGAAGCCTATCAGAAAGAAAAACAGTTGTAAGAAAATGTGGAACCACCCTACCGTCTATCTGGACGGCACAGTCGTTCCTTGTGATTATTATACGGGTCATGAATTTTCCCTTGGTAACGTCTTTTCCGCCAACGGACAAGGGTTTCGGCGTGTTTGGTTTGGAAAGGATTTCCGGCAGTTCAGGGCTCGGTTTCTGAAAGGGGAGCGATCAGGTCTTCGATGCGAGAATTGCTCTATGAACTTTGCAGATGTCGGTCGCTGTGTTTCTCATGCGTTTATCCCCTCAAATACAACGAGTTAATCCCTAGAAAAAGACAAGGAATAGGTATGACCACATTTCAACAAAAGAAAAAATTACTACAAGGCTTGCTGACGGGGGAGGTTGCCCACACAGGTCCTTTTTACGCAACCGTAGATGTGACTTGCCGGTGTAATCTCCACTGTGTCTGCTGTCAATTCCATTCTTCTCTGTTAAACATGCCATCAGACGGCGATAAAACGATAAAAGATATTCCCTACGATTTATTCAAAAGGTTGTGCAATGAACTAAAAGCGATGGGTACACGTCAAATAATACTCTGTGGCGACGGAGAACCTTTTCTTCACCCCCGTCTTTTTGACTTGATTTCAGTGGCAAAGGACGCAGGCTTTCATGTTATGTTGTATACCAATGGTACTTTACTTGACGAAGTCAGGCTCAAATATCTTATAGATTTACGTCTTGATATTCTCAAAGTAAGTTATGTATACTAGGTTGCCCGATGAGTATAAAAACAATAGGTCTTCTCCCTATCGAGTGGGTAAAATATTTTGGCAAATTCACATAAAATACAGGTAATTTTACAAAATACAAATTGCTTCAGTATAAACTAAGTACAGGAAACACACCACTTACCTTGTTTATTCACCTGCTCTATAGGAACAAGATATGCAACATAGCTCATTGGCTTCAAGCTTAACTGCAATTTTGATTGTCGGTGGATTACGGCAACGCAGTGAACGGTGTTTACACGCCTTATTGGCTCAATCGTCTGGCGTGCAGTTTGACATTCTCATTATTGATATTGCGCCGCAAACAACGCCCTTCGCAGGTCGTGATCAGCCGCATGTCCGCTACGTCCATTATCCGGACTGCCCATCCTACGCAACGGCCAAAGTTGAGGGCATTCGGAACGCCGCTACGGAGTTCGTCGCCTTTATCGAAGATCATGCGATTCCGGACCCAAACTGGGCGAAAGGAGTCCTGAACGCATTTCGGCAGGCTCCAGACATAGCCAGTGTCGTCTACACCTATAAAAATCTGAATCCACGCACAGTGATCAGCAGAGCGTTTATGCTGTTTTCCTACGGTACGTGGATGAATCCAACGTTTTCCGGCTATGTTGCCTCAGGTCCTAGCAACAATATAGCCTATCGCCGGGCAGTGCTGCTGGAATCCGGCGACGCACTCACAACTTACCTGGATATGGAATATCTCTTCCACCAGCGCTTCCAGGCGCAGGGATGGAAAATGTATAAAACCGCTGAGGCTATCATTGCTCATGAGAACTGGGTACGCCTGTTACCCGGATTACGTGATGTTGGCGTGCATAGCCAGTTCTTGGCAATTCGGAGGGTCGCGCTGAATCATTGGTCACTGGCAAAACGCGCGTTGTTTATCGGCGGGATGACGGTCTTCCCGCTGGTTCAATGTTGGCGGCTGGGTAAAAGTCTGCGATCCCGCCCGGGATTGTTTCGAACATTTTTGAGCAATTTGCCGATTCTGTTCATCTTCTCCGCTTATGGGGCTTTTAAGGAAGCCATCGGGTATCTGAATGTGTCCAGAGATCTCCGGGCAATTGTAACCGCCAATGAACTCTTCATCCCACGCGATGTCTGAGAGTGATCCCTATGCCCTACGTGTCCATTATTATTCCAGCGTACTATTCTGCCGAACTCATTGAGACGTGTTTATACAGTCTGCAAAAACAAACGTTTCAGAATTTCGAAGTAATTGTCGTAGACAGCACACCAGATGGTGCGACCGCCAATCTGCTAGAAGACAGATACCCGAACATACACGCAGTGCGGAGTTCACGTCGATTATTACCCTGTGCAGCGCGCAATCGAGGGGTAATGGAGGCGACCGGGGATATTCTGGTGTTCACTGATCCGGATTGCGTGGCCTATCCGGATTGGCTGGAAGTGCTGGTTGCGGCACATCGCCAGGGACATAAGATTGTTGGTGGGGCGATTACCTGCGCCAACACCTATCGCGATTGGGGCATTCATCTTGCCAAATTTGTGTGGTGGCTGCCGGGCGGTCAGGCAAGAGCCTGCGCAGATATCCCGACTGTCAACAGTAGTTATGCCCGATCCGTTTGGCAGCAGGTAGGCCCTTTTGTGGAACATCGCTTTTGCGCTGATACCGAACTGAACTGGCGCATGCAGGCGGCAGGGCAGCCGATCTGGTTTGAACCGCGCGCGGTAGTCATCCACCAACATACCACCACCCTATGGCAGGCAATGTGCGAACGGTTTGCGAGAGGACACGACTATGCCGCGGCGCGCGTCACTCATGCACACTGGCGTCTCCGGACGTTCCTCTATCTGATCGCATTCCCCGCGATTCCCTGGGTAATCATACTGCGATCCGCCGACTCTGCGCTACGGGCAGGATATTTCCGGCGCTGGCTGCTTACTGTCCCTATGCACGTTCTGTGTACCATTGGTTGGGCTTGCGGTGAGGCCAAAGCCCACGTTCAAGCAGTGTTTGGAAATTTACCCGGGCATTTCCTGTCAACGTGACGTGATTCTCGTTGATCCTCTACTGTTCTCTCAAATTATTTTCGATATGTGGAGGTGGTGCTTCGGTTTGATTCTGTAAACCCCAATCGTGACGTCGCGGATGGGAAGGAATCATATCGTGTTGCCTTGGGTATAAAAGAGCGTGTGGAATTTAAATTTGAGCATGAGGTTGAAAACGATCTGGGAGAGGCTGACATATAACCGGGAAACTGGCACGGTTATTTATCGTTCTAAAATGACCAGCGGCAAAAACAAGAAAAACTTTCAGATATATACGGCGGAAGAGTTTATCGCAGCCATTACCCAGCGCATCCCGGAAGAATCATTTCAGGTGGTGCATTACTACGACTGGTATTCAAACAAATCTCGCGGATTGCGAGAAAAACAGGGCAATCTTACACCAGAAGATCAGCCGCTTTTTGAGTTCATGCGATGAGTCGACAGGCAATAATGCAACGAGCAAGTCCCGCTATCGCCGTTAACGGCTCAGACCCCGTTTTACTCCTGTCGACCGTTAATTCAACTCTCGCACAGCGGTCCGGCTACCATGTTCTGGCGGATTACTTGGGCGAGGCGGAGTTCGTGCACGCAGCGCGCAAAGATCCGCAGAGTCTGGTTCCGTGGTTTTTCGCCCGCGTCTCGGCTCAGATGGCGTTGACGCGATACTATCTTGGCGGCTCGGCGGCGCTGGAATGGAAGGCATGGCGCAGAGTTCGTTGCGGCTTCCGCGGTGTCGTGCACATGATGTGGGCTGATCACGATCTCGGTTACCTTGACCTGATGCTCCGGAACGATACCACGCCGCTGTGTGGAACATTCCATCTCTGTTCCGACACCATTGCCCAGACGATTCGATTCCCCGGACGGTTACGACGGCTGGCAGCCATAATATTGATGAGCGAAAGCCAGCGACGATTTTTTCTGTCGGTTGGAGTGGAGTCATCGCGTATCCATGTGGTGCTGCACGGTGTTGACGCGGATTACTTCACACCCACGTCTGACAAGCCCGTGGACCCGGTTACCGTTCTTTCGGTGGGAAACACTCGGCGAAACTTTCCGCTCCTGGCGCAAGTCTGCCAAGCCTTTCTCGGTGATTCCAGGATCCGTTTCCAGATCGTGGCGTCACCCGACCGGCGCGACCTTTTCGCCGGAATACCCAACGTCGAATTCCTCTGCGGCCTACGCGATCCGGAGTTGCTGTCTTGCTACCAGCAGGCTTCGCTGTTGCTGCAGACGCTGGAGAACTCCACGGCCAATAATGTGGTGCTTGAGGCGATGGCCTGTGGCCTGCCCGTCGTGGCGGAGCGCGTGGGCGGCATCAGTGAGTATGTTTCCAGAGAGAACGCGATTCTGACCGATCCGAACGACATCGAGACATTGGTGCGAGCGATCCGCGTGCTCGCCGAGTCACGGCAAGCTCGGGAGCAGATGGGCCAAGCCGCTCGTCAGAGAGCCGAACAACTTCATTGGAAGAATGTTGCCCGTTGGACCCGAGAAGTGTATAAGCAGGCGATAACCGGGACTCGGAGATGATGACGGTGTTCCCTAGACCTTTTCTGGAATGGAGTAGCCACCAGGGCAGATCATGGACAACGTAACGCGATTCTCGTTGCTCATCTACTGTTCTCTCAAATTATTTCCGATTTAATGAACAGAGATAGAAATCATCAAGGAAATCTTTTCCGAACAAGATTGATAATTAAGTGAGACACGGGAACGGCAAGCGGTTAGACGGAAAGTCGCTTGACAGAAAGGAGGTAAAGGAATAGAATCTTGCCGTTCGGTAAAACAGAATCAGGGTGTTGGACATTTTTTCGGGTTGAGGTAAACTATTTTTCTGAAAAATGAAACGCTTTTACTTTTCCTGGCTGGCGCCATTATACAAGCGGGTTCCCTTTGCGCGTTTTTTGCTATGGCAATCGCAATTCTTGACTGAGTTGGGAGCGAGCAAGCTTGCGATCGAACTGATCGCGGATTTCGCAAAAGAAATCACCTTTAAGCGCGAGGGAGCAGTCTGGACAGTGGACGTGCGTGACAAACTAATGGCGATGCGTCTATGGCTGGAACCGGAGTTTGCGGCAAATGAGCGTGCCGTGTTGGCGTGGGCGCACACCCATGAACGTCTCCCGCGGTGCACAACCATCCTTGAAATTGGCGCAAACATCGGCAGTTCAACCATCCCATTTTTACAAGAGACCTCATGCCGGGTCGTTGCAATCGAACCGGTGCCGCGAAACCTGGCGCTATTAGAAAAAAATTTGAAACAGAACGGTTTTGCTAACCGCGTAATCGTTATTCAGCGGGCCATCGCCGACCACGCAGAAACTCTGGGGATGATCGTTACGCTCCACAATTTCGCCGGCTCGGAGATTGCCCGTCAACCGATCACCCGCCCCGAAGCGATTTTTCGCCAGCCCTGCGAGACGATTAACGTCCAAGCAACGCGCCTGGAAGACCTAGTCCAGTCTCAGCAGATTGCACCCAGGGATGTTGCGTTTGTCTGGTGCGACGTCCAAGGGTCGGAAGGTGCCGTGATTCGCACCGGTGCACCCTTGTGGCAAGCGGGCGTGCCTTTGTGGGCAGAAATAGCGCCGAAGCTCATTTCCCGCCAAGACAATTTGAAACGATTTCTTGCGGACACGGCGCGTTTTTTTGATTCCTATGTATCGCTAAAGAATTTGAAAACACAAGGCGCCCTGGCTTCGCCGCAACCCATCGCGTCATTCAATAAATTTGTCGCCCGCTTGGGCAAAGCGCAGACGGATGTGTTACTCTTGCCGCGTGGAGCATCGGATTAGAATATTCCGTCTTTATAAGGAGCCATAAAATAATTACATGAGCCGGAAAGGCAAGAAGACAATTAAAAACAGAACAGACGCGGTTAATGAGAAATCAACCTTCTTTGATACAAAATATTTTTTCATAAGTATTTGTAGTATTGAAATCATATTCATTTTGTGGAAATTTGCCTTTGCTTCCACGAGAAACGGGGGAACATTCCTTACCACGTTTCTGATTGTTTTAGCCATCTCATTCCCACCGGGATTGGGAGTGGCTTTACATATTTTCAGGAACAAACCATGGTCATTCCTGTTCTCCTTTGGCCTGTGTGTAGGTTTCGGTTTTGTTGGCGGCGCCTGGGCTTTCATGATAAT
>ERZ1292633.5871-Hain-H41-02um-R1-5871-length-10934-cov-6_pt1 | contig 10934 bp, 6 predicted proteins | sample MGYA00564406_ERZ1292633 | MGnify/ENA primary metagenome ERZ1292633 (study PRJEB36523, sample SAMEA6512639) | groundwater metagenome | collected 2019-01-08 | study: AquaDiva: Metagenomics assemblies of 32 groundwater samples
CCCCCCCCCCCCCCCCCCCCCCCCCCCCCCCCCCCCCCCCCCCCCCCCCACCCCAATCGACCCCCTGGAAAGGAGGCGTTCTCGACGGACAAGAACGGCCAAATATCGTTTTGCCGATTGACGCGTCGTTCTCTTGTTTCACTATCTCTCTCTCGCTCGCTCGCTGTCTATTGTTACACGGTCGTCGGTGTGCAAGGCGCATGAAACCGAGTAACCCCTCAACCATACGTGGGAATCTTGCTCTTGATCAGCTTGGTCGCGTCGGGCCCACAATTGGCTTCGACTTGACCCAAGAGCGCGACCGTCTGATCGCGGAAGCGCTTGTCCCTATGCGGTTTGGAAAGGCACATGAGCAGCTTCGGCATGTAGGGCAGGATGAGCGCGCCGGTGTGTTGCACCAGTAAGTGAAGTGACTGCAAGGCGACGGGCACGCTCTCTTCCTTCATCAGCGCTTTCCTAAGGTGGGCGCAAACGGGCTCCATCACGGGTGCGAAGAGGTCGACGCACCCTTCGGCACGAAGGACTAACTCCGCGAACATCATCGGGGCCATCAGCGTAAAGGGGTGCTCCGTTTCCGTCAGACCATCTGCGCAGACGACGAGCAGGTCGGGGGAAAATCCCCCGGCGGCATGGGCGTCCCACTGCAGCGAATAGCGCGTCGCGGACGACTGCAAACGGCACGGCAACGAACCCGCCACGTACGACTGTGAGAAGAGCGTCTTGCAGCCGCGGGTGTCCGTGCGAAACGGATCGGTGCACTTGTGCTTGTCAAACTTCTGTCTCGTGAGGGACGCTTGATGTTGCGCCAACGTGTCGTCGCGGGACGTGGGATGGCTTCCGCCGGCAGCCCGAGGAGGCGCGAGGGGCGCTCTGGCAGGTGCGGGGCCCAGGACGGATGGCCCCCCAGGCGGCATGCGGACATGCGCCGCGACGGTCGTCGTCACCGCCGGCAGCTCTCTCTCGCTGGCGGTGGCAATGGCCGTCGTGCTCATCGGTGTCGCCCTCGGGGCGCCGTAGGGGAATGCTGCGTCAGGGTACGGGCCTTTCGACCGGATTGGCATCGCATGGGCCGAGACGGAACGCATCCCTCCTTGCTGCTCGCTGTTCGGAGGGTGGTACCGAGAGGTTCTGGCGAGAGAGTGGGGATGGAACACGAGCCGCATAGCCAGTGGGGATGGAGCCGAAACGCAAAAGGCCAAACGCGCTCAGGGTGTAACCGCATGTGCATGGAGCACGTGACGTGATTTGCGCACATGCTGATGTCAATTGAACCTCCCTCGTGGACCATGCCGCAGTGCATGAGACAGGATGGGTAGCGATCGATGGATTATTGATGTGGCGGGTATCCCCCGGCGTTGTGAGTGTTTTTTTCCGGCTTAGTGCGTCTCTCGCAATTCGATCTCGTTTCCCCTTCACACGCGCCCATACAGTGTTCCAGGGGTCGTGACTGCATGATTCCGCCAGCGGCAGTGGTTGCTTTACTCGCGTGGTCGACGGACGCCGAGTTTTGGACGGTTGGCGGCAAGAAAGTTTTGGTGAATCCGACTTGCGATCTCAACGTCATTGGGATCTCGGACGATTGGGCGACTCGTTGCCGTGCTGAGATTCTTTTGATGCATTGCGTTGAAGTTGAACTCGTAATCAGTCACACCGTCCAGTTTGAACGCGCACGTAGAACCGTTGGTGATGAAGGCGGCCCGTTGATACTCCAGCTCCAATCTCGCGCTCGCCTTTTCGCCAAAAGGTTCATATGTTCCGTCATTGTTGCACCACGACCAGGTTGCTCTCTTATCCGCCCTCCTTTGGGTGGCGGCGGCGACGATGCGGCGAATATCGCGAACTGTTTTGGTGCAGACATTGAATTGGGTCATGGCGTCGAAGTCGAATCGGTACACCACCCAGTGGGCATCAATACCAACGCAATGCCGCGCTTACCACCGCGCTGATAGTGCTCCTCGATGATGCCAGTCCATTCGGCGTCACACATCTCGAGTTCGATCGACGTCGATGTCTGATACGCCCACATCACGAGATGGCGAAGGCCTCCGCGCGTCCGTAGAAGAGGCGAAGCCATTTGGTGGGGAGGAGATGCAACGTGCTCCCTCTTCTTTTTTAATATCTCTCGCCGTCGGTAGTAATCGGCCAACGACGTGATGACGTCAAGTCACCACCACCACGTTCACGGTGTCAGCACGCCACGACCATACCGACCATACTCACCCGGTTACACCGGCGGCAGCGTCGGGATGTCCATGATGCGTCCACTCCACCGAATGGTATAGTTGACGGTTGTGGCGGATGCTCTTCCCCGGCAACATGTTGTTGCCGACGTGGTTCCCACTCCACCACCTTCGGCGTCGGTAGGCGTCGCGGGCGGCGGCGTGCTGCTTGCGAGCACTTCGTCAATGCAGTCGAATCCTAGCTGCAATCCAATGGCCGCACTCAGTAACCCAAGTGGCTGACCGACAAGAGGGGCTTGGCTGCTTTTTTCGTGAGACGTCGGTGCTGAAAGCACATAGCGTTGCTGAAACGATGACAATTGATTCTGTGTCTGACGGTCACTGTGGCTATCACCACGTTGGTGCCGCTGCGACGTTGCCGCCACTTGCTGCGCGAAATTCAACCTCGGGTCCGACCGTCCCACTGGATAGTACAACCGTCCGTCTCGCTCCCACAACAACGAAGGGTCGAAGGCCTCCTGCAAGGCTCCACGAGCCAAGGTAAGGTAGTGAGGTGGCGTGGACACGTCAAGCGATGATGATGCTTCGGGGCTGGCGTGATGATGGTTGCCGCCGCCGTTGAGTTCGTTTCCGGTAGACGTCGTCATGAGCTCGTCGTAGACAATGGGGGCGTCTTCGGTGGCGAGGAAGTTTGCCTCCTGTCCGCACATGGACACGAATGGGAAGGTCTCCGCTAGACCAATGGGCACGACCGGGGCAGCGGCGGCAGCAGCGGTGGGCAATGGAAGTGATGCGGGTAGATCCATCCCACCGAGGACGCGCCCCTCGACCTCCTGCCGAACGGCCTCACCCAGGTCCACACCTTGCGTTGGAGTCAAGCGCAAGTGCCGGAAGAAGAATGACAGGTACGCCGTGTCCATGATGTGGCACGGGCCCGTCACTTGGCTCTCGGCGCGCGCCCACAACGGGGGAGGAGGTGGTACCCAGCTGCCGCTTTGTCGGCGGGCGTCGCGCGGAGGGTGTTCGGACGATCGCTTGACAATAGACGCCGCCGTGACGTTGAACAAATTGTAGAGGTGGCCGCGCTCGTTGAGGTAGAGAAAGTAGGCGCGCTTGGGGCGAAATGGGCGTTGAGTCGGTGGTTGTGTCGACGTCGACGACGCAGCGCTCCTCCTGGCAACCATGTCGCACAGCGGAGTGAAAACGGGTGGCGCAGCGGATTGCATGATGGGGCATGAAAACTCCCCTCCGTATTCGGACGAGAGGCGTGGCGACAAGGAGGAAAGGGCAGCGGTGTTTGCGAAGGGCCGCTGCCGTCCGCGTGGAACCAGCCGACAAACAGGTGACAACATTACTTGGTGAAGAGGGGGCAGGCAAGTGACTCCGCCATGATGATTCCACTGTGTCCGTTGGCGTCCCTTCGGTTCTATTGCTTGCTCTCTCTCGCGGTGGCTTTCTCTCTCTGTAGGGTGTGTGGTTGAACAATCCAACTGACGAAGGCTCCCTTCAAGGCGTGTGGCCATCCTTCTTGAACCGCCCCAATAGTCCGCTACAGTACGGCCCCCAGCGCGCAAACCAGACCTATCAATGGTATGTGTTTTCAACTTTTTTTTTGTGATCACATCCCGCCGCGTCGGTGCGCCTGTGCAGACGGCTTTCCGGCCATTGGACGAAGAGACTCGACGAGTCCTGCTGCCAGTTGTCGTTGATCATGCAGAGCGACGATCGAATCATCCACTTCAAGGGGTGCCGTGGCAGACAATCCCGGCGGCCGCCTGGCACGTGCGACTTGCATCGCGCGAGAGATCGCGGAATCGCACAAGGACACCACGCCATTGGCGATGTCGAGCGTTGGCTGGGGGGTTCGGCCAAGTCGCAAACTGACGAGGGCCCGTTTCATCTCTCCAAGAATAAGGCTTTCTTGTAGCTGCGAGTAGTCCAGAAACGCGTCGTCCACGACGTCGCCGCCGCCAGTAGCTGCGCCCCCTCGACGCATCAAGCGGCCGCCCCCACCGCCGCCACCTCCCTCGTGATGAGCCATCGACTGCCGAATGAGATCGGAGAACGCTGTGAACGCATCCAGCGCCGATGCCAGCCTCTGGGTCCTCCGCAACGCGTTGGACGCGGCTGAACCATCATCCTGCTGAGTGGTACAGTCTTCGGACCACGTTAGCCACGCCTGGCCTGCCTCGAACTCGCACTGCGTGAGGACATTGCGAAAAGAGTGCGGCGCAAGGCTCAGCGCGCGAATGTTCGCCGCCGCTTGGAGGCTCCACTCGCACCACGATGACTCCGATCGAGGGAAGGCCGTCATCAGCTGACCAGGGTCGCCTGGTGGCGCCGTTGCGCTCAGGGCTGCGGCGTGGAGCGGACTCACTCTACTCGGGAGGCCTATGGAGGACGGGCCAATTATCGATGCCGAGGCGGCCGCCTTCAGCAGTCCGCTGATGGCCACACTGATCACCCGGCAGGTGGCATCCACTCGCGGCGAACCAGCGACGGGCGCGACAGGCGGCGCACGGCCGTTGGAGGCTGCCGCGACAGACGCATCGATAGCCTGCTTTTTCTCGTTCCATACCCGCGCGATGCGGCAGGCGTCCATCACGGCCCTCTGAACATACAGCACGGCTTCGAAATCGCCGAGTCGGTGGCCAGTGGACGGTGGTGGAAATGGGGAGGAGGTCTCCGTCCCCCCGATTAGCGAGCATGATTCAATCGAGTGGCCAACCGGCGGCGTCGTCGCGGGCACCTTCGTGTCTGTGCCGCCTGCCGTTGTATTCGCAGGAGACGCAAAAAGCGCGAGCCCCAGGTGACAGACCGTTTGCACGAGTGTAATGGTCTGTTCACGGATGGATAGCGGTCGATGCATCACAGCGGGTGCGGCGTCCCTCGATTCACAGAGGGTTGCCGCCGTCTCCTTCGGCCACAACCACGCCCCTTCTTCTCGCGAGGCATCGACCGCTTGAGCGAAGGCGGTTGACAACTGAAGGGGAACCCTGATGCCACTTGACATGCCGTGACGTGATGGTGCAGGGACGCGGTGACCGTCCCTTTTCGCTGTCGGCACCGTCGTCAGCCGCTGCGCTTCCCCTTCATCGTCGTCGTCACTGCTGCTACCGTCTGGTGGATGCAATCGTTGGAGCAGCGCCATGCTACTGCGCAGGGTCGCCTGCGCCGTGGTCGAACACAGTGAGTCACGGAACTGGTCGTCGACGAAGGAGCTACCCACCGGAGCGAAACCGTTGCCGACAATACCGGCCTGTCGTTCGTCCCCCGTGGGCTCCGGCGTCGTGGACAGCATCAAAATGATCCTGTGCAGAACGAACAATGCGCCGCAAGCGCATTCCAACAGTCGATCGGTGGCTAATACCGATTCCGCGGCGGCGCCCACGTCTACGACGGCCGCCGTGGTAGTGCGGTGCGGCGACGGATCGCTGTGCGATGGGCCAGGACGGCGGGCGACTGTCGAATTGCCCTCGCCATCGCCTCGGTGAGGGGATGACGTCGTCGTCGGTACGCCACTTGCCGCGAGTTGTTCCGCTGTGGTCACGGCAAGTTCCGCGACGCTCGCCAACGCGGCGGCCCAGCTGCGGAACTCGTCCGCCTGTTGCAAGTGAAGAACGCAACGATGATCGGAGCGGTGGCGACAACTGTCCCCGGATGAAAGGACGCGGTCGGGCGGCGACACAAAAATGCGAACCGCCGGGCCACCGCCATCGCCCATTGGACTCAAAGACAGCCGTCGGCCGCCCGCAGATCGAAGTGCGGCGGGCAGGCGGCAATCCACTGCGGCGGCTGCCCACCAACACAGCTCCACCCGGAGTGCGCTGATTAGCTGCGCGGTGCCCGTGCCCTGCACTTGCTGCACCACTTGGCTGAGTGCCGTGCCGAGCCCGTGGCTAGCGGTTAGGGGCAAGCTGAGCAACGCGTTTCGCGGCGAGCGCGAAATCGTTCGCTGTTGGTCCGCCGTGACGAGGGCCGCGTCGTGTGGGAAGGAGAGGAGTGAAGGCGCACTATCGCTTGGATGCAGGCACCAGTGCCACAAGGCCGATGTGATAAAGGCAATGTCGCGCGCACCTCCGTCCGTCGCCGCGATGGCTGCTTTGCGTGCTCGAGCCGCGGCTACCTTGGATTGCAACGTGGCATGTAGCGACTCTCGACTCGCGACGCTGGCAGCTTGGTGCGCGGCGCGGGTTCGCTCGGCGTCCCGGAGCGCCTCATGTAGTGCACAGGCGCTTGCCGACGGCGCCGCGGCAGTGCTTGACGGTTGGGACGGCATCGTGACCTCGTCGACGGGACGGAATGGAGCGGTATCGGCGGCCCCCAAATACCGCTGTGACGCGTCGACACTAACGAAGCAGTCCGAGGGAAGGGCACTGACGAAGCCATGCAGCGCGAAGGTGGCGTGCCCCAGCGTCGCGCACCGTTCGGGGTCGCCCCAGCACACCGCGGCCTGGTGGACGGCGGAGGCGACAACGTCAAGGGCCACTAACACCGCCACACGCAGCGCGGCGCGCACCTCCTCTCTCCATGCGGCGCCAATGTGACTCGCCGAGGCCGCGCGCCGTGCCAAGGCACGAAAGCCGTCCGTCAGCGGGCGGAAGTGCTTCAAAGGTGGGGCGGCGGCGTGGCTGCGCGCCGCGTCGACGGATGATTCGAAATCGACGAAGCCGGCGGCCGAGGCGTCGACGTCGTGGAGGTGGCCGTCGTCGACGCAGCAGCGCCACGCGTCACTCAGCGCCCGATGGGATGATTGCAGTGCCGCATACCACCACCAAGACGCCTCCGCACTTCGATATGACGCTGACGCCGCGAGGCCCAGCTGCCATTTAGCGAATGCGCCGCACGCCGACACTAAACACCGACTCAACATCGGCATTGACGACGACGACGACGACGAGGGCTCGTCTCCGGTGGAGGGATGAGGGCACCCAATTCGATCCAGTTCGGCTAGAGCGGCAACGAAGTGTTCCTGCGACACGTCGTCGCTCGCGGCATGATGATCATGGGCGTTGCCACTGCTGCCGCCGGGATTCGCCGTTGCCAGGCAGGGACATGACCACCAGGCGCTGAGGCGGGATGACGCCGGAACCGGCACACAGTTTGAACTGCCGGGCGACGACGAAGACGGCGGAGGAGAGCAGTCGGCTCCTCCTCCTCCTCCTTCTCCTTCTGCGTTTCGACGTGCGATGTGCTGTGCGATCCACACTGACAAGGCACGGTCAACGGAGCCGCCGGATCGAACGGGGAGCGCATCGTCGGGCAACGTCGGCATGGGATCCTTTGCTGTAGGATCGTGGGAGCCCCTGACTTTCAAAATACACCCAACAACGGCAACAGCACCGGTAACCGTTTCGCTAGAGGATTGCATCGAACGACGGTGTGTACGCCTCGTGCGTCCCCAGTTGGGACCGTCCTACGTGTTGTGACCAGAAGCGTGCTGTGACAGAAAGGGGTGGCAAAGAACGGAGGAAGGGTACGGCTGTGCGGAACCAACGGTTCCGGAGGGGTGCAAGCGGCCCCTCGACGACGTAAGGTGCACCTCACCACCACCACCAATCACCATCACAGGGCGCTCCACTGAAAACTCTTCGCATCAGGCAATGACACTTTCCGGTTTCGCCCACAGCCACAGGGTGAAGACGATGTACGGCACGTTCACCGGCAGAATGTAGTCCCGCCACAAGGCGTATCGCCAGTGCTGACTGGTCACCAAAATGCTGTAAAACGACCACGTCAAGGCGGACGCAAAGATGGCCGAGGGAGGCACCGCAGCAATCGGGCACTCCCACCTTGGCGACGAAAAAAAGCGGAGCGCCGTCTGCGTCTCGAGCCATTGTGCCGCGGCGCACCCGTCCGACAGCGACAGCGCGACCAAGGCGGCGCCCGCCAGCAGCAGCAAAAATGGGTTCAGCGAAGGTCGCAGCCACCGGACGCCCTCCCGGGACGCCGCGCACACGTACAGCACCATGCTCAGCGACACGATAAGGACCACCCATACCGCCAGCGCCAGAAAGGAGGTCCGCGGACGTTCGTCTGGCAGCATACCGCTATGGATGCCCCCTCCAATATCTGACGAAGCGAGAAGGACGTTTCCCCGGGACAACCTACAGATTTCAAATCCCTATACGAACGGAGGGGGGGGCACATATCATAAACGGACACCTACACTACACGTCATTTGAGGATGCATGAAGAGAGGGCAGAGGGGCACTCCCCGCGCCCCCATTTCCCACAGGACGCAAGCACACACAGGGTCGATCCGCGTTTCGCTCCTTGTCACCCTCTCATTCGCCAAGACTTTCTGACGAGGAAAGAAGAAGGGCGTTGAAGAGCGAACGCTGTTCAAGAGAGAAGGACAGTGCCTTCCCGTTTCATGCCACCAACGAGGAAATCTCGTCGGACTTTTTTTTCCTCTCTCTCTCTCTCTCTTTTGTTAGAAGTAATCGTTTCTCCACGAGTGAACCGAGCTGACGGCGATGGCGTCGATGCCGTCGCACGCGTCGACGTGAATGAGACTGGCCACCTTCTTGATCCCGGGCACGATGTCCTCGTCCTCGTCGCCGTCTTGGTCATCGTCGTCCTCGTCATCATCCGCGGCCTCGTCGAGCATCGACGACGACTCTAGCGAAACGAGCGCATTGTGGCTGCCGGAGGGGGTCATCGTGGCCGCGGCGCCACGACCGGACGCAGCGGGAGAGGCGTGGCCACCGCGGCTGGGACGTCGCGGAGACACGGCCCCACGTCCGCGGCCGTCCGGGGGCGTGCCTCCCCCGCGAAGCGACGAGCGGCGGCCACCAGCGATGCCATGGCGTTTAACGTTGGCGCCGCCCAGTCCCCGGTGAAGCGACGATCGCTGGGCGGTGCTCATGGGGGACGACGTCCCCGCGGCGGCCGCGTCGTCGCCGTTGCTCTTTTGCCGCAGGGACGAGAAGCGCCTGGCGGCATGGCGACTGTCGGAGACCGTGGTGGATATGGAGTGCTTGCTATCGGCCAGCAACGAGGACGACGTCATTGAAGTGAAGGCGACGGAGCTGCCGGCCCCGCCCTGCTCCGCAAGAGTGACCGCCGCGTGGCCGAACAACAGCGTGCTTAGGCTGTGCCGGGGTGAATACGCGGCGCTCGCAAGCGCAGCGAGCGGCTGGGGCGGGGACGCCATCATCACCCGACCGAGCGCGCTCGAACCTAACGGAAGACTTCCGCCTCCGATGAGAGGGCCGCCGCGCGCGTCGATGACCTGAAACCCAGGAGGGACGGTGGACTGTGGAAGGGGCAAGCGAAGGGGGTGGTGGTGCTGCTGGTGGGCCCCACCGCCGGTTGCGGATCGCTTCCCACTGGCTGCCTCTTCCGCGCTCGCCAGGGAGTCGCCTCGTCGGTGTCCCCCACCGCCCGTCGGGACATTCGAGGAGGCGGGACCAAAGTGGCTCCCGCCACTGAGCGCGCGGACGCGGACTGGCCTCCGATGGATGTGGCTGGGGTCCGACGGGGTCGGTAGAAATGGTGGTGCTCCCGCGGCAGACTTGGCGACGGGGACTTGTGACACTGAATTGAGCAACAATGAATCGATCCCGGCGGGCGGAGCCCCTTTGCCCCCCCCTCCGGTAGAAAGCGTCGGGCCGATCGCAGAAGGGGGCAGGGTGATGGCACTGCTCGAAAACATGAGGCTGTCGTCGATGCCGCAGAGGGCGGATTCGCCGCTTCGTGGTGCTTGCGTGGCAGAGGACAGCGCCGCGATGGTGGCGGCGGACATGATGCTCCCCACTACGCTCGTGGTGGCGCTCGAGTGGATCGGCGCGCGGCCGTCGGCTTGGTTCATCAAGTCCTTGGTCCAGTACTCGGTGAGCGACACAGGCCGAGGGACTGCCAACCAGCTCACGCCCAACGGATCGTGCGGAGAGTAATCCGCGCGCCCGCAGCCGGCCGCGGCCGTCGGCTTGAGGACCAGGTTGCACGCGATGCTGAGGGCCGCTATTTCGGCAGCCAACGCGCCCATTCTTTTAGCCAGGATTGCTCGCATCGCGGGCGTCGCGACCACCGACGGACCGGCCGCCGCACTGCTCGTCATCACGGCGACGACCGGCTGCGGCACGACGACGGCCGCATCGGCGCCACCGGTGGCAACGCCCTGTCCATCCGCTCCTCGGGTGGCGGTCGGCTCGCCCCCGCCGCCGACTTGAGGAGGGCAATGCTGCGTGGAGGGCACGGGCGACGTTTCCTTCGACGGTTTCTGCGAGTGGCGCGCGGGTAGCATGCCGCTCACGATGCCTCCACCGCCCAACGCCAAACCCGGGCGGCTGAGATGGCTGCCAGGGCTGCCTCCCTGGCCTTGTAGCGTCGGTGTTTGCTCGAAGGACGCGGGTGCGGCATGCGGCGACGACGAGCCAATGTCGTCCAGGCTGCCCAAGCCAAGCGTCGCCGACGCGCCATCCGCCGACGCCGTGCCGGGGAGAAAGTGCAGAGCGGACGCGCCGCCTCCCGGCGCACTGGGAAAATGCGTGGCGAGGTGCGATGGCGCGGGGGTTAGTTCTCCAGTGCCGACGCCGCCGGTGGTCGTCGTCGTTGCCGTCGACCCCGCAGCAGCCTTGTCAGGGTGTGCGGATGACGTCACCGTGTTCGTCGTATTCATGGGGGCAATCTTTGCGTCACAGGGAACGATGCCAGTGGTAGGGCCCGCGGCGACCGGTGCCGCCACCCGACTGGACCCTGGCTGCTCGCTCACGGAGGCCAGTCGATTCACGGCGGATTGAACGCCCG
>ERZ1292633.5872-Hain-H41-02um-R1-5872-length-10933-cov-8_pt1 | contig 10933 bp, 4 predicted proteins | sample MGYA00564406_ERZ1292633 | MGnify/ENA primary metagenome ERZ1292633 (study PRJEB36523, sample SAMEA6512639) | groundwater metagenome | collected 2019-01-08 | study: AquaDiva: Metagenomics assemblies of 32 groundwater samples
CACCAGATTAACGGCGCTGGATTGCACGGGGCTCACCCAGCTTGCTACAGTCGGGGGCTCTTGGCTTTACGGCTGCACCAGATTAACGGCGCTGGATTGCACGGGGCTCACCCAGCTTGCTACAGTCGGGAGCTATTGGCTTCACGGCTGCACCAGTTTGACGGCGCTGGATTGCACGGGGCTCACCCAGCTTGCTACGGTCGGGGACTGTTGGCTTCAAGGCTGCACCAGTTTGACGGCGCTTGATTGCCCGGGGCTCACATCACTGAATGCACCAGTCTAGCGACGCTGACTGAGCAACGTTGTAGTGAGTTCTATCACGGACCGCTTCGCTGTGTGTTATTGCATCCCCCCTGTCAGCGAGGAGAGCTACCGCCGCGATGAACAGTGTCTCGTCGGCCACCGGACGTTTTTTTTTCCACTAGCGCTTCTTTGCACAGGGTCGTATGGGCCCTGGTTGCAGTGGCGAGGACAAACGTGACCGTCTCCGCCTCCAACGTCACGTCGACCGCGTGAGAGACCGCAGGGGATCAGGTCCCATCGGTGCCCGGGAATGGCAGCGTGGACCTACTCGTCGCGAAACGAATCCGTAGCCGTTTGTGTTGCATCAATATCATTTGGACTCAAAACATGACCAATGAGGCCCCCGTCGACGGGTGACCTCACACGATGCCAGAAAAACATTACGTTAATTTTATTTCAAGGTACCGCGTTGCCCAGATTTATTGCGCTTCCTTTTCCTGTTGTTTTTGGATCTTTACCGGTACTGCCACGGAGATTTTTTGATTTCTGCCCTCTTTCGACGGTACTGCGTGATGGCGTCGCCGCACCGCCCACCGCTGTCAGGGAGAGAAGGCACGCCCCAGCGGCCCTCGGCGGCTGTTGGCCGTTGTCAGCCGCAACCAGCCCCTGAGCTGAGCACCAGCCACCAGCACTACCACCATGAGCGGCCCCCACCCGCGACCTTCAAATCCGTCACCACCGCCGTCCGCACGAAGGACGGGTGGAGAACCAGCAGTGACGTGTCCTTCTTTCACGCGCAGCGCCGCCTCATCGCCGATCAATCCACGACGCAAGGTGACTACATCAAGCGATTCTGGAGGGCGCCGGCGATTTCCCCTCTCAGTTCGGCCTCGTCGCCCACCTCCCTCTCGGCAAGGGGGACACATCACCAGGACCACCCGCTACCACCTACAGATGAATTATTGCACACCGCACGGACGATTTCAGCCTCCTCAATGCTGCTGCCGTTTTTGGCCCCACCGTCATCAGATTCCCCGGTCACCGTCACCCCCACCGCCACCGCGGCGCCACTGCCGCTACCACGGCTGCTCTACTCATCGTCGTCGACCTCTCGCCCAACACGGGAGAGGTGTGGTGCGGGGGGTCATCATCCGCATGGTGTTGCGTTGTTTGTTTCGACGTCGTCGCCAGCCCCCCGGGGTGGGTGCAGTCGACCCTCCACGCAAGGTGGAGTCGCAGCGGGTGGCGTCGTTGCAGGACGAATGACATTTTCCAGAAACGCCGATTGGGACATCGAAGGTCGAGAGAAGGTCTTTACGGGGGGGGCACCAAGATTGCCCAGTAGTGGCCACACTCCTCGCTTGGCCTTGGGTGAACGACTGTCGTCCATTTCCGACGGCACGGCCATCTTAGCCTGTGACGCCAGCGGGAAAGCACAGGAGACGGATGAAGTCCGCCGGCTCGATGCGTTCGACCCCGACAATCCTGCCCTTGCTTCGGGCGGTGGGGGCCCCACCTATCGTCCGACCGCCCGAGAGGAGCGCCGCAACGTCCTGCTGCGGCGCCTCTTCACCCTCAACTTGAGTTCGAACGGCGTCGTCCGTCGGTTTATTCAGCTCCGTGGCATTGACAGCGTCATCGTCTTGATGCACCGTGTGGCGCAGCTGCACGGCGTCCGGGTGATGACCTTCGAGGACTTTCATTTGGTGATCAATGAAATGGTCATGTCGGACGCTGTCTTCGTCGCCGCTGAGGTGAAGAACCAACCGGCGAAGTCAACTGCCGCGGCGGTCCCGATTCGCGCGTCTCTGCCGGGAAGGGGAAGCGCAGGCGCGGGGGGATACCGACATGGAAGTCTCGGCGGAACGTCGGGTGGTGGCAGTGGGGCGCCGTCTGCCGGAGGGGGAGGGAACTTGCTGGTGTCCATGGCAGAAGCGAAAATGCTCTTCGGCCTGTTCGACGACAACAAGAGCGGCATGCTGGACTTGGACGAGTTCGCCGACGGATTGCACCTTCTTTGCGACAATGAATCAATCATTTTGTTAAAGACGTGTAAACTCTGTGCCGAGGCGGCGGCCACGCCGCTGAACGGCGTGGAGACCATGATTTCTGTCGTTGAAATCGACCTCATGTTCACCGCCGTGGCCAACGTTTACAACCGCCCCCCTGCGCTCGTGGCGGGCCTTCGCACTCTGAGGGAAGCCATGGCCCTCAAAGCCTTTCGCGGTGAAGTCAGTTCAACGATTTTCCAACGGGAGTTAAGCCAAATGCCAGACATTCACGCTGTCCTGCTTCGGCTTCCCGTCGAAAGCAGCAGTAACGAGGAGGAACCAACAGCTCCGTCAACGACGACGAACGGGAAAAGCTCGTCCTCCGTGCCGCTTGGCGCGCCGGATGCCCAGATGGTTGCCGCCGGGCTGGCGATGAGTGCTGCGACATCGCCGCCAGACGATAGCCACGGAGATCCAATGAAGGCGGCGGGTGCGGCCGCTGGGGCTTCGTCCGTCGCACGTGGCATCGCGTACGCGGCCTTGGACCTCACCCATCCGGGGTTCAAGGGTGACATGTACAAGCATGGCGATGAAATCAAACAGCTTCTGGCAAACGAACGCAACAACCCGGTGTGGTACAGCAGCCGCGGGCAAGTTTGGCGGTGCTCCGACAGCGAAGCGCCCGCGCCAGTATTGGAGATGTGATCCAGAGTGCACTGTCACACAACCGCGGTTGCACGTGTCCGCCTCTCTACCGGGGAAAGGAAGGAAACGGCATGGACCTGTCGCGAACGAGTGGTGTGTACCGGCGACCGGCGCTCTCAACGGCAAGCAAACCAACGCAAAAACGATGAGATCGCTGAAGTGACGGAGGAAAGGGGAGTGGTGGTTTGATTCTGTTTCCCTCAATCGCGAATAGATCTCTCTCCTTCTCGCGCCTAACCTTGACTTCTAACTCGCTCCTCTCACTCTCACTTCCCCCACTTAATCACTCCGTCCATCATGTCGGCAATCCAAGACTTCGAAACCCAAGCCGCCCCGCTCATCGCCTCGCTAACGGAACAGGATGTCACCCAGGCGAAGACCATGTTGCAGCAGCTGGGCATCTTCGACATGCTCTCACCGTCGACGCTTGAGCATCTCTACATGCGTTGCGTGGTGGTCTTCTACCCCGCGTTGAAGCCCGTGTTCCATCCGACGCTCCATCGCACGATCTTTCGCTTGCTCGTTGCGCAGCTCCTACAAAACCCAGACACCGCTCGGCACATCATCTCGACGCACACGGTCGATTTGTTCCTGGCCACCTCGCGGCCCGAGAGGTTCGATCTCTACTACCACCTCAACGCCTCGGACGCGTTTCTCGTGGACGGTGACAGCCTCGTCATGGATGCTCTCTGCAACGTCCACGTCGACTGGCAGCTGCTGCAGCCACTGATGGTAGCCCACCTCGTCGAAAAGCTGCTACGCGACCTCATTCGCCGAGGCGGGCGATTCATCATCGTGTTCTTCGCTTGCCAACGTGGGCTTTGGTCAAAAGATCCCCAGAAGCTTGCGGTGCGAGAATTATTGCGCCACCGACTCACGTCGAAGGCATCTGCCAATGGATTCTCAGTTCAGCAGTTCGCCGATTGGTGGTCTCCTGCCTTCAGCGCTTTCGTGGCGGCGACGAAGCCCAATTTTATGTTCATGACCGACGGAGAGCAGTTGGTGAATAATACACAGATCGTTCATCGGCAGTACGCCGGAGGCGGCGCCGCGCTAACAGCGAACGCCGCGGCGTCGTCCGGAACGACGGCGGCTCTATTGACTGAGGTCGACGCCAGGACCGTGGTTCACAGCCTCGTGGTGCGGTGCCTTGCGTTGCAACTGACCATCGTCTTCAGCTCTCGGCTCCTATACAAGGACAATGCGATACTCGCCTTCACGTTGCGAAGCCGATCGCAAGTATTTGTGCCCGCGGCGATGTTGCTGCCGGCCATCGTCTCTAACATGCAGCGCTTGTTCTCGACAAGCATCGCGGCACCGATGGCGACAGACAAGGAAGAGACACTCGACACGCTGGATGCCCTCCTGGATGCAAGCGAGGCGAGTGGCCTCAGTCTTTCGAGTCGCGAAGTCGTGGCGTCTGTCGCGCTCGCAACCTTGTTCCGGCAGGCCACCTTAAGGTCAGAAACGGACGTTCAATTCGCGAGGCTCATTGTGGCCACGATATTGGTGTCCAAAGGACTGCCACTGACCCACCGAGCACAGCCGTCGCCCTCTATCTCCGCTTTGGGTCGATCCGCTCTGGCAGCGTTTCTGTCGACGTACCTGACCAGCGTCACCGCAGTGTTAAACGTCTTACTCGAAGACGAAAGCATTCAATTTGACGAGCGACTCATCGATTTTTTCGACGGAGGGTTAAGCGCGACCATTGCATCGCTCGGATCCAATGCTTCGACGCCGGAAAACGCGTCGACGCCGATTCGATCGTTGGAGCTGTCGGATCAATTGGGTAGTGCCGCCATCGCCTCGTTCAGTTTTCTGTGGCACTTTGTCTCAAAAGACGCTCCACAGCCGGTAACGTCGTGCTCCGGGACGCTGGTGGCGCTTCCCGCTGATTTCTTCACGCCACACGCCGCCGTCGTGACACACAGCGATCCAGGATTCGTCGACGCGCAATTCCCCGTGCTGCGCCAACGTATCTCGGCGATGGCCGCAGCCGATGGCGCACTATTGGCCGACTCTGGGTTGAACATTGCCGCCGACACCGCCGCGGACTTGGACACCCGTTGCGAACACGTTATGGTCCGTCTCAAGTCAGACAACCTTGATGTTCAGGCGAATTTTGCTGATTTCGATGTCCCTGATGGGCTCCGGGAGTACGAAAAAGACATCCGCGAGTGGCAAGGTCTTTCGTTGCGTGAACGGAAATACAAAACGAACAAGGAGCGAGCGTTCATTGCGAGCGTTCAGCAAACGGCTGAAAGTCTCGGTGTGCCTTCGTTTTTTGGCGGTGGGTCGAGAGGTGCCGGCGTGGTGGCTCACGTCGACCCCGAAGGCGATGCGGCGGCCGTCGATGCTGCGGCAGCTGGTGGGACCGCCGCAAAACCACTGGGTCATAAAGGGGGGGGCAAATCAGCCCAACCCGCCGCCACCAAATCGTCCGAGCGAACGGAGCGAATTCGGCGAGAGAATACCGCTCGACTCGCTGATGACGACGCTCGCAGCCTCTTCTCGCAACTGCACAACATTTTGGAGAACATTCGAGACGTTGAAGACCAGTTGTCCGATAATCTGAAGAAGCTCGACACGTTCGTCGAGAATGCCCGCATCGACATTGTTCACCGCGCACTCCGTGAGTCAAAGATGACGCCCGATGCGATGCTGGAAATTTGGCGTGGGATGTCGGGGTCCACGTCGGAGTGGGACTTTGCGCTGCCATCGGTTCCCGGAACCTCCGCCGCAGGGAGCGGAACACGTCGCGCGGTCGCCATCGACCTTGCTCCCACATATCAACGAGTGAAAGTCTTCGCAGAATCCTACGCTAATACGCAGCCTAAGGGGTCGCCCTTGAGCGATCCGACCGACGCGTATGCCCAAATGCAAATTATTTTCTTCGTCTTCTTCGAGCGCCATCTGAAAAATCTCGCGTTGACTCGAGCGATGCATCTTGCATACAGCGCGTGGGCGGTCGAGATCAACCGCTCGGGTTTGCAGTACAAGTCTCCAGACCTCGACCACGCCATCTCCCTTTTCATGCGCATTCAGCTGCTATTGGACTGGCAGTTAAACTTCGCCGTACGCGTGGCGACTCCCGAACGACTGAACCTTCGTAAATTTTTGCGGACACTCGTATTTGACGAGACGTACAACGCGTTGCTCGAGAAGCAGGAGAATGACATTCAAGGGACCCCTTGTCCACCGCTTCCGCCAATCGATGTTCGGCTCTTGCCCACGCGACTCAAGCACACGGCCACACAATTTCAGCTGTGCTCCATGGGACATCTGCTTGCCCGTCCCAAGTCGCACATCGACGACCACCGTGTGCCGTTCAATCCCGACCCATGGCAACGAGATCTTCTGGACCTGGTCGACAAAGGACGCAGTGCCATTCTGTCGATCCCTACGTCCGGTGGAAAGACTTTCATTTCTTTCTATTGCATGAAGAAAGTTCTCGAACGAAATTTGGCGGCCAATGATAACGGGCTCGTCGTCTATGTGTGCCCCACGCGAGCGCTGCTCAACCAGGCCATGGCGGACATCTACGCCCGTTTCGTCATCGGCCACGAACGTGCATCGGCGGACAACAGCCTTCAGGTATTCGGCTGTCTTGGAGGGCGAGACTTCATTCTCGCGCCGTTCAGCTGCCAGCTGTTGGTGACGCTGCCCGAGCCACTGGAGAATTTGCTCGTTTCTGCAGATCCCAAGCAAAAGCAAGTGGTGAAGCGTCTGCGCTACGTGATTTTTGACGAAATTCACACTGGAGAAGGGAGCGCGAACGGTGTCGTTTGGGAGCGACTGCTGTGTCTCATCCGGTGCCCGTTCCTGGCGCTCAGCGCCACGCTTGGTTCCACCGAGGAAGTTCATTCCTGGCTGAATCGCATCCACCCGGTCACATCGGAAGATCACAAAGTGGCCCTGATCCCAAAGCCTGGCGTGAAGGTTGGTCGCTGGACGGATATCGAAAAGCACATCTTTCTGCCTCAGCGACTTCCCGCGTTCACCTCCCTGAAGCACGGGGATGGAAAGTCGCTCCTGTCCGTGCACCCCATGACATGCGTGACGCGAAAAATGATCCAGAACAAATTCCCAGAGGACCTCGCCTTCGTGCCCAAGGAAACCGTGCAGTTTCACGCTCAATTGGTCGATGTCTACAAGAGCACCATCGCCGTGGACTTGAACGCGGAGGTCTACGCCCCGTTGGTCAAGGAACGCCGCCAGCGCTTGCGAGAACTCACTCCAGATCACTTCTTTGCGCAAGAGCGTCAAATTACCCAGGCCCGTGGTCGGCAGCTTGAGTCGCTGTTGAAGCAAGAACTGCAACTCTGGGGGTCGTATTCCGTTTCACATGAAGACTCGATCGTCCGAAAGGCATTCGAAGTCGCCATCGATGAGCTTCTGAGCGGCTACACGGCGACCGTCGAGCAACACGAAAAGGCCGTTTGCGACGCAGCCGTGAAGACGGATTCGCAGTTACCCCACCCTGACAGGATTGAATTCGTAAGGGAGTCCATGCTGCCGCTCTTGACCACTCTGAACGGCCGACGCATGCTTCCAGCGATTTGCTTCTCGATGGATGAATCTGATGTGGAGCGACTGGCCGAGCAAGTCATTTCAGCTCTTGAAGACGCGGAGGAGGCGTACCGCAAAACACCCGAGTTCCATCAGTACGAACTCACCATGCAGTCCAAGCAGGCGGACTTGCAGCGTCGGAAGAAGTATCAGCATTCCGGGGGCGGCAAAGTCATGGAAAAGGACGAGGCTGGCAACACGATTGTCCGTCACGACGAGACCGTACAAATCGACGACAACGAGGACTACACCATTCCTGACGTTTTGCCACAGTTTTCCTTCGCCCCGAAGTTCAACGTCATGGGCGTGGAGGAGATGGACGAGATCCTCAAGCAAGCCGAGTCGTACCCTTTGTTGGTGCGGGGTCTGCGCCGCGGCGTCGGTTTGCATCACGGTGGCGTCAGGGGTGCCCTCCGCATCCAAGTCGAACGTCTTTTCCGCAAGAAGCAACTGCCGGTCATCTTTGCGACGGATTCGCTGGCGATCGGCATCCACAGTCCTTGCCGTTCGGTCATCTTCGGGGGGGACAGCGTCTTCTTGAATCCGAGCACCTTCAGACAAATGGCGGGTCGTGCGGGCCGTCGCGGGCTGGACTTCATCGGCCATGCGATTTTCTTGGGCGTGCCGCTGTTGAAGATCAAACGACTGTTGACAAGCGACCTCACGTCGCTCCAAGGGCACGCCATGCTGACGCCGACCTTCGAAATGCGCGTGGCGCTGTTGGCAACCCAGAACGACGTGGTCGAGCACGAGCTCCCCGGACTGACGGCCTCATTTTTCGAAGATCCCCTGTTTTTCCAAGCCCGAAAGTATGCGCCTTCGACGACGAAAATGATGCAAGCTATGCATCTGCGTATGACGTTGACGTTGTTGGTTCGCTTGGCCATGCTGAAACGCACTGCGAACACGCTTCAGCCCACGGTACTCGGTTCCCTGGCGTCGCGAGTGCTCAACGCATTTGCGGAAGTGCGTGGGGGCGTCGGTGCGTTCCCCTTCGTCTACCTTCTGGCCTCGGGGACGTTGCAAGGTCTCGTGAGCGACGTCAGTGTCGTGGACTCGGTGAGGGGAGGCGCCGATGCCGACGGGCCCGTGCTTCAGCAACTTGCCGTTATATTTGCGTACTTCTTCTCGCAGGACCATGTCTTCGACGTCCCGCTCGAGGTGCATCGCTTCATTCTTGGTGACCCCAATGTGAGCAGCGACACCCAGCATCGCGTCGTGTTGCCCCCGCTGCGCAGCCTGTGTGGAAGGCAGCTTGCCTCCATCTTGGACCGCTTTCACGAACTGGCGCTGTCGCACTGCACTCAGATGCTAAAAGCTGTCGCCAGTAAGCTCCCTGACGCCGAAACGTGTCTTCCACTTTCCGTGAAGCCCGCTTGTCCAGAGCAACCTTCCGACTCGGACGCGATCGTGGCCAGTTTAGGTCGTTCCTGCCTCAAAGTTGTGGTGCGGTCCCCATTTATGGCCCTTGCGGGCACCGGCGACCGATTTCTGGCGGTGGACGACATCACTCGGCTCCTTCGCGTGGGACTCTTCTTGGATCCCAGTCAAGTCCCAACCATTGACTTTAAGGACAGCTGGCGACACGATCAGGAGTTGGTGTTGATCAACGCGTGCTTCACCGACTTCATGGACGCGGGGGTGCAGTTTGTTGGCGGTGTGCCGCGCTGGGAACTGATGCAGCGCTACAATGGCATGAACGAGCAGCGCACATGGTTCACATTGAAGAACTTGCAAACGTTGTTGGACAACCTCAATCGCGCGTTCCCTATTCAGCTTCCGCCTGGCAGCGCAGCAGCCGCTGAGGCAGTCAAGGTATCCAAAGTCATGGCTGCCTTCAAAGCGTTGCATTACCGCTTTGAAACAAAGGCGCTCGAGTCCACGTTGCTAACCGGACAGGACAAGTGGGATATCAAAAAGGAGCGTGACGCCGCGGACGCAGCACAGCGAAAGAAGTAAAAACAGGGATAGTTGTAGGGTGCGTCTCATAGATACTTGGTGGCAGACGGGTGGGGAAAGGAGAAAAGATTCGTTTTCAGAGAAGGAACAGGCACTTACCGATTCATGTGCGCTTGCTTCATCTTCGCTGTCTTCTCTGATTGTCAGAGAGGTTTGCTTGTTTTGTGCCGTTTCGCCTCCAGCCTCCAGAAAATGACCTTCGTCCCACTGCAATGTCTCGAGGAGCTCAACGGCGTACTGTCTGAAGGGGTCGCGGGGGGATCACGTTGGCCCAATCAGTTGATTCACCTGCGAATCGAGGCGTTTTCTTGTCGCAAAGCCGCTCGCGGCGATCTACCATTGGATGCCGCGGAACTCAGTGAAAACAGCCACATAACCGACTCGCCAGTAGTAGTGGCGTCAACAACGGCGCTGCCGGCGGCTGCGTGTGACCGTCGGTTGCAGGTCAAACGGCCGCTTGCGAGACCGCCTCCGGCCATCTACGAGCGCCTCCCGGCGCTCAGTCAAGTCATGACTGCCTTGTACTCCGTCGACGGTTACGACTTCGACGGCGTGCTATTACACAAGCATTTCAAAACGTTTGCCTCATTCAACGACTGTCGAGCAGAACTGAATGATGTGCTGGATGATTTAAAACCCTCGTCGTTTGACGGCAACGTCTCCAACTCATTGAGTGGAGGGGAGGACCTCCGTCGAGACACTTACTCCCTGTCGACGAGGTTCTGGTCTGCGGTGCGGGATGCGCTAATGGGCGGAAGAGGAGGTGAAAAGGGTGGTGGCATCGTTTTCACTGACGCCGACAAGCAGTTCGTCGAAACGTACCGTTTGGACGCGGGGGACTTGGACCCCATCGCGAATGCCGCCACCGCCCCGACAGCACTCCTGAACGGCGAGCAAAGTAACGATGGAGAAGAAAACAATTCATCTCCCAGCCCGCCGACGAGGTCACCAGCACTTTGGTCGCGACACTATTTCATCTATGGCAAGCGCAGTCGGCTTGCCCTCGCGATCGTCATGTGGGCTACCCACTGTTGAGTTGGATACGAGCGATAAAAAGAAACCTTTTTGAAATTCCGCACGACGTCCAATACGATGGACATGTGAAAGACTTTGCCAATTTTAGATCACCCGCACATAGAGACAGGCGACACTCATGCTTGCCGCAAAAAAAAACGCTCGGCGCGGTCCCCACCGACAGGAGCGAGATGTCCGGCAGGAGGCAGTCATGTCCCCCACGTCCCCGTCCGCCCGAGCCATCCTAGTTGCACGCTTCCGGTAAAAGGGGATGAGCGGCGGTGAACTCACGGCCCTGGCGACCATCTCGCGACCTGCGGTCACCTCGGCCTGCACAGAAAAAAGATACAGTTTCTGTACTTTATTCTCGCTTTCCTCTCCCCCCCCAAAAAAAAGTCGTCAATGAAGCTCCTCCGACTCAAAAATGGAGCCAAGACCCCGGTTTTTAGCCG
>ERZ1292633.5875-Hain-H41-02um-R1-5875-length-10933-cov-4_pt1 | contig 10933 bp, 10 predicted proteins | sample MGYA00564406_ERZ1292633 | MGnify/ENA primary metagenome ERZ1292633 (study PRJEB36523, sample SAMEA6512639) | groundwater metagenome | collected 2019-01-08 | study: AquaDiva: Metagenomics assemblies of 32 groundwater samples
TCGGCTGATGGGCATTTTGAGAAAGGTCAATAATGGAAAGCCTTGTATGACCAAGACCAATATTATTGTTTTCACTAACCCATATCCCGCTGTCATCAGGACCCCGGTGTCGAAGTAAATCCGTCATCCATGAGACAGAGGATTGCCGCTCCTGACCGCTTATCTGGTGGGATAAATCAAGAAGACCGGCTATGCCGCACATTTATTTCTCACACGCAAAATGCCAATAAGGCAAGACGATTGTCCAGTGCATAATACAAATAAATTAAGAGAAAATATTCCTCATTTTAATTTCCTGTAATAAATCCCATATCTTTTTTGGGAAAAAAGTAGCTAAATAAAGAATAAAAAAATTGAAATTGAGCAATTTATAAGGACTAAGATATTCTCTTGCTTTCTTATTTGATGCATTAGCCATTGCAGATCTTGCTTCCCAATAACTTATTTTTGCATTTACATAATTAATCACCGCTTTATATTTGATCTCAAAGAATGGATCCATTCGTTTAAGTTTTTCTATTATGTAAGAATTTTCCTTTGGATAATCACTCATAAATCTAATGCTGCACATGTCTGAATGAATACGATAGATGAGCAGTGGGTCATGCAGATAGGCTGCTTTCGAATTATAAAGAACACGCATAAACAAATCATAGTCTCCAGATAAATTTAATTTCTCATCAAATAATGTGTCAAATTTATTCAAAACTGCTTTCCGTAGCACGACGGTCTGTAGATTTACAGGATAATGGTACAAAAACCTTTCAAACACACTTCCCTCAGGCTGTTTACTCTTTAATCCTAATATCAGCCGGTCACTCCTCGGCATAATTATTTTGAAGTAATTACTATAAATAAAATCGATGTCAGGTCGATTTTCTAAAACATAAATTTGTTTTTCTAATTTTTGTGGAAGCCACTTATCGTCACAATCAAGGAATGAGATAAATTCACCCTCTGTCTCCTTTAGGGCAAGATTTCTGGCAGCATAAAGCAGTACCGTCTCTTCCCCTCTGAAATATTTCAATCTTTTATCATAACTTCTTGCGATCTCAGCGCTGTTATCAGAAGAAGCATTATCCCAGAATATTATCTCCCAGTTTTTATAGGTTTGCGCGTAAACACTGTCAATGGCTTCACGGAGGTATTTTGAGCAGTCAAGGCAATTCATTATTATGCTTACTGAAGGTGTGTTTGAATCTAAATGGTTCAATGGTAGAGAAAAGTCTTTTTTTATTTAGTCATTTCCCCAGTTGTATGGAATTTGCCTGTCAGAAGGAGACAGGCGTTCTACTTCATCCGGGTCATGAGGCAGATCAGTACAGTTCGCTATAAGCGTTTTACCTAAAGACATGCCTTTGAATCCATACCAGATAAGAGGGGGAATTTTGACAAGACAATAATTGTCTTCCCCGGTTTCCAGAACATCTATTGTCCCGCAGCTTGGCGAGTCTTTGCGGTAATCAAAAATCACGAGTCTTATTTTTCCAACAGGCACGGCAAGATGCTGTGTCACCTTCAGATGCCTTTTCCATGCCTTAACCGCCCCGGGATTAATAATTGAAAAATAAATCTCACCAAATCCCATAAAAAGAGGAGAATCAGCTCTCAACATATGCATTACTTCTCCTCTCTCGTCCTCAATCTGTTTTAGCTGTTGAATTATTACCCCCTCAATCATTGCTGTGATTACTTCTTTTTTTCACTGCACCATTCAAGTCCACACTTTTTTGCTAAATCAGAATATGCAGCGATCTGTTTTATGGTAAAGCCAAACATATCTCTCTCGCTATTATAAAAAGCTTTATACCAGTCAGCGGTCATGTTTACTGTCTCTTTAAAGGAAAGAACCGCTTGCCAGTTTAAATAATATAATGCCTTATCGCAATTAAGTTTGAGTAGGGTTGATTCCTTCTTATCATCATTATTTCCATGTGAAATGCGCCACCTGCTGCCTTTCCAATTCTCCGCTAGACAACGTATCAGTTCCTCCACGCCCCTGTTTACATCGCTTAAGGGTCCGAAATTAAACGATTCACCGGAGACTTTTTCATTCCTTTGAAGAAGGTTGGCACCTAACCATAAATATCCGCTCAACGGCTCAAGCATATGCTGCCACGGACGGGTTGCATGGGGTGTTCTTATTTCAAGTAGTTCTCCTTTAGAGAATGCCCTCATGCAATCCGGCACAATACGATCTGCCGCCCAGTCTCCACCACCTATCACATTTCCAGCTCTCGCTGTAGCTATCTCAGCCGCCTCTTTTTTTGAAAAGAATGATTTCATATAAGACTGGCTTGCTATCTCTGCGCAAGCCTTTGATGCGCTGTAGGGGTCGTCTCCACCCAATCTGTCATTTTCACGGTAACCCCATACCCACTCAACATTCTGGTAGCATTTATCGCTCGTAATTATCACGGCAGCCTTTACTGACTCAGCGTTTCTTATACATTCAAGAACATTCACTGTCCCAATAAGATTTGTATGAAATGTTTCCTGTGGTATATCATAAGAAAGCCTCGTTATCGCCTGCGCAGCGAGGTGAAACACGATGTCTGGAGAAAACTCGTGAACGGTTTTTTTAAAGTGATTTAAATCCCTGACATCACCCCTTATGTCCTTGAGTTTCTCTCCAAGATTGAGAACCTCAAAGTTTGAAGGACTAGTGGGGATGTTTAATGAATACCCTGCAACTGAGGCGCCCAATTTTAAAAGCCATGCGCATAACCATGAGCCTTTAAATCCCGTATGCCCTGTTATTAATACACGCTTACCCTGGTATATATTTCCGAATGAGTTCACGCCTTATCCTCCGAAGATGAGAAGGTGCGAGGGTGAGCAGGTGGGAGACAGAAGGTTTTTGCTTTCATCTCCATATTGTTTAACATAGCCAATATATGTTAATATTTCTCATCAAGTTCTTTGAAAGTTGTTTCATCAATATAGTTACAGGCAAAACTAAACTCCAACCATGTTTGCGTTTCAGACGCCTCCTGCATAGCATCTGTCAATTTATTTTTAAATACTGCCAGATAACGCCTTTTTCTCCATGCTTCAGCCAAATTTGAACAAACCGATCTTGAAGACCTCCTGATTTGATCTACAAGAGAATATTTTTCCTCTTGGGGAAAGTCTTTTGTGATTTGAAATATTTCCATTGCAGTCTCAAAAGCCAATTTATAAACCTTCAAATCCCTCACATTCTTTATTATGTTACTCACCTTCGCACCCTCGCACTTTCACACGTTCACATCTTCTTGCTTTTACACCATCTCACCTTCATCCCTAATCCCTCCATATCTTCCAAGGAGCTTTACCGCTTTCCCACAGCCTTTCAAGCAGATGCTTATCCCTCAGGGTATCCATGCATTGCCAGAATCCTTCATGCTTGTAAGCCATCAACTGTCCATCCTTTGCAAGATTTTCAAGAGGCTCTTTTTCAAGTACAGTGTCATCACCCTTCAGGTAGTCAAAAACGCGGGGCTCGAAGATAAAGAATCCGCCGTTTATCCATCCCTCTCCAGCCTGTGGTTTTTCTTTAAACTCCTTCACCTGATTTCCGTCAAATGTTATTCCGCCGAATCTTGCCGTGGGTCTTACAGCCGTAACAGTCGCTGTCTTTCCATGCGACCTGTGGAACTCAAGCATCTCTTTTATGTTCACATTGCTCACGCCGTCACCATAGGTAAGCATAAAGGTTTCTTTATTTAATTTATCTCTTAATCTGTAAAGCCTTCCGCCTGTCATGGGATTTAAACCCGTATCTATCAGATGCACAGTCCAATCCCTGTAGCAGTTTTTTGATGCCCTGACCTCTCCTGTTTTCAATGATATGGTCAGGTCGCTCTGAAGGTTATAATAATTAAGGAAATACTCTTTTATAACCTCGCCCTTATATCCAAGTGCGATAACAAATTCATTAAAATTATATGCTGAATAAATATTCATGATATGCCAGAGTATTGGTTTTCCCCCTACATCTACCATGGGTTTTGGTTTTATTCCAGTCTCCTCGCTTACTCTTGTGCCGAAGCCTCCAGCTAATATTACTACTTTCATTTATTCCTCCAAAGTTAAGTAGTTAACCACTCAATGTAATTGTCTATAATAAGTTATCGTTTTGTCCAGCCCGCTTTTAATCTCTGTATGCGGTTCCCATTTTAGTAAACTTTTAGCAAGACTGATATCAGCATATAATCTCATATTCTCCCCTTGCCTGTAAGGCACTGCCCCCCACAGAGGTCTTCCGCCGCCGGTTTTTTCAACCACCTTCTCAATAACGCCCCTTATGAAAACAGGAATGCCTGACGCAATATTAATTATATGACCTTTTGCCTCACTGGATAAAACAGCCATTATCATCGCATCAACCACATCTTCCACATAACAAAAATCTCTCAGTTGCTCTCCTAATGAAGCGTTAAATTCTTTATCCTTCAGACAGCATTTTATGACATACGGCAAAAGCCTTTTATCGTCCTGTCCGGGTCCGTAAACCAGAAAAAATCTCAATACAACACCCGGAAATCCCTCGGTAAGAGAAAGCATCCGGATAAAATGAGAGGTAGCTGTTTTGGCTAATGAATATGGAGAGATAGGCTTCTCTCTCATGCTTTCTTTCTGAGGCGCGAGGGCACTGCCATATTCATCGCTGCTTCCTATCTGAACAAACCCTTTTAGGCTCTCTTTATCCAGACAATCAATTAAGTTCATCAGCCCGAGAAAGTGTGATTCTATTAATTTCCTCCCGCCTTTGAAATAGGGAGTATGGTCAATATAGCCGCTGAGATTAAATACATAATCAAAGGATTTATCATGAAGAGCAGATTGTAACTGGTTTTTGTCAGAAATATCAGCATGGACAAATTTCATATTCACAGGTAATGCCTTACGATCTCCGGTTAGGCTAAAACACGTGACAAATTGTGTATGCTTTAGACATCTTTTTGCAAGATGCGTGCCAATAAAACCTGTGCCGCCAACGATTAATATCCTGTCAGTGTCTTTGAACGTGTCCATAGGTCACCTCAAAAAGACGGACAGTGTATCTTCTGTAATTTGATTAAAAGTTTCTTCAACAAACTGCCGCCCAAAGTCCTTAATTGCTTCTCTATCTTTTTCAGTTAGCGATAAAGCTCTCTTAACTTCGGTTTCAATATCCTCTGCTGTAAATGCGACAAAGTCCCTTTTACTGTCAACATCAAGCCAGTCTGCCGGATCAAGGTCAAGATCAACCTCTTTTTTAACCCGAAGGACAGGCACGCCAAAAGCGATTGCATCAAAAATCACGCTTGAAGAGATTGAAATAACCAGCCCTGCCTTCTGAAGGACTTCCTGCATGGATTGCTTGTCAATGACAATGCGGTCAGCAGGGAAGTTAACTCTCTCCATAACCTGCTCAATGTCCTTCAGATCAGTCAGGGGATGCGGTTTTATATGAACTTTGATGTCGGTATTCTTAAGCGCAGACAGGGTTTTCATCAGCAAATATAATGCATCGTTTTTATATCCGGGCAGGATCATCACAACCGAATTTCCAAAAGACACATTATTGCTGTTATGACTAAAAAGATATCCAAACCGCAATGCCGGACCTGAAAGCAGAATGTTTTCCGGATATCCTTCTTTGGAAAAGATCATTTTAAAAAAATCCCCGCTGCACACAATCTTATCAGGCAGAGGGGCGCTGCCAGTTTCCTTATTGGATATATATAATGTCAGAAGCAGAGGATAGAGGACGCTGTGCTGAAAACCGATTACAGGGGTTCCGGGATAAAATTTACGCAATGAGTACACAAAAAGCTTTTCCGGCAGCATGTTTTCAAATGTATAAAGAACACGGTCAATTTTAACAGCGGCTTCCTTCAGACGCTTGAACAGATAGTACTGAAGGATGCAGTTCAGGCTTCTATTGGATAAAGCAAAGATAAGTTTTTCATTAAGAAGAAGCCTACTGATGTCAAAACCCCTGAAGCTGGTTTTGTCAAAGCGTAGCATTACCTGTCCAAGCCCTCTCCCGATTGTTTTAAAGATGTCTGTTATCTCCAGGTAATCCCACGGCAGTAAAAACCTGTTCTCTGGCTTTCTCAGATACGAAATAAATTTCCATACAGGAACTCTTGTGTTCACTAAAATTGGGAGCAGCCTTACATCATAGCCTTTTGCTGTGAGCCATCCTGTAAGCCCGTTGAAATAAGAATCCTTGAAGGCGCCGTCGCTTGAAAAAAATTTATCAGACACCCATGTTCTTATAAGGATTTTTTTCCCCTGCCCGCCACCCTTGTCTACTGGATATTTATTGCGGCTTACCTTGGCGAGAGCGAAATGGAACAGGCAAAAGAAAATAAAGACAAGCGGCATTAATAAGACATTTAGATAATTTCTTAAACAAACAACAGCGGAATGAAGATTTCTAACAATAACTATTTCATAATTATCACCGCTAAAATTATCCTTGATTGCTGAAATCAGAGCAGGGCTTTCGCAAACAACAATGATTGTTTCAGCGTCATGGTTGCGTGATAAATGCTCTCTGAGAATTTCAAGGTAGCAGACGTACAGATAAAGCGGGCTGATGACCGTATTTTTTTCAAAGACATTAGACGACAGGCGCACAAAATCATTATTCACCCGGCCTGTCTCGGCAATAAAATCCATAAACTGCCGTCTTGATTGCATCGCCTTTTGCTGGAGTTTCTTGCCTGTCTCAATCTGGTCGGCCATGTCCGATAGACGATCCCTCCATGAAAGCATATCATTGTAATCCCTGCCAATATACATCCAGCGAGGCTTGTCATTATTATTAATAAGTTTCTTGACTGAGACAGCTTCAGACTTGTTGTAAAAAAGTATAATTCTTTTCCGGGGAATGTTCATACTGTAAGAAATTAAGTCTAACTTTTTTTATCGGATTTTGACCTAAAAACAGTTTTACGGTGCTTTTTCCATCCGAGGAAGTGGTCTTTGCCTATGAGGGTTCCCTTTACATTACACTCACTGCAGGGTCTGAAACATCTGTCACGCCTGCTGAGCCTTTCCCTTGCCGTATTTATTCTTTCGCCTGACCAGATTTCTAATATGGATTCATGGTTCAGGTTGCCAACAATAAGTTTTTTCCCCCAGTCATGCGAACAGAGTATTACATCGCCAACATAGTCAACAAACATCATGTAGAAAGGATAGAAGCATTCGCTTTTTAAAGGGGATGGCAATCTACCGGTCCCGAAGAATTCCGGGTTTACCATGCCGGCGCGGTTTGAAAATATTAAACCGTAACCGCCCTTTTTGGTCGGATATCTCTTCCTCAGGATAAACTGGTCAACTTTTATCCCAGCCTTGTTCCTCATCTCCGAAAATTTTTCTATCTGCTCAGGACCGTCATAGAGACTTATATGAACTGAGGAGAGTCCTGATGCAAACAATGCAGCGAGTTTTTTCTCATTGAGCGCATCGCCGTTGGTGTAAAGCTCAATTCTGGCTTCAGGGCATGACTGCCGCGCAGATTGTATCATGTCTTCAATCTTTTTATGGAAGAGAGGTTCTGAAAAACCGGAATATGCAATGATGCTGTTGTATCCCATAGCGCCGAGCTCATTGATGATCTTGCTGTAAAGCTCATCGGATATGAACTCTTTCCTGTTTGGATAAACCTTCTTATCCGAACGCGGGCAGAATTTGCAGTATCTGTTGCAAAAGCCTGTGATGTTCAGCTCAAAGAGTGAAAATGCCGGGGAATGATCATCTTTATTGTGTCCGGAAAGAATATTGTCCTTTATGATGGAGCCCTTCCTGTCTACATTCGGATCAATCCACATATCTATCCCCTTATCTGCTCACAAAGTTTTGTGACCCTCATGGCATCATTAAGAGTAGCGCCTGCAGTGTTTTTTTCTTTCCCTGTTACACAGATGTTTATGAAGTTCTGCATCTGGCTGTAAAAACCCGGTTTGAAGTCAGTGCCTGTCATACAGGTCTCAGAGACCTTCGGCATATAACGCCTGATCTTCACTTTACTGTCCGGTTCAATACACTCTATCCCCCTGTAGACTGTAAGAATCTCCATCGGGCAAAGTTTATATATAGCATCCGTGAAATTAAATGTCATGGATGTCTGGCTCGGTGAATTAAAATTAATCTGCAGATGTATAGGGACATCATACCTTAGCGAATATAATATTCCGTTATATGCACTGTAAGTGTCATTTTCCGGACTCTTCCATTTATGCAAATAATGAATCTTCACTTCGCCGATGAGATACAAAAGCAAATCAAGCCAGTGCGATGTCATATATAAGAGCACATGATTCAGGATCCCTCTGCCGAATTTCTTTATCATCAATTCCGCTGCCTCGGGAAAGTTTAATTCTATGGAAACCAGTCTGCCTGCCTCAATCGCTTTTTTGAGCTGTGGAACAAAATCGTAAAACCGCCTGTTATACGCTACGAGAACTTTTTTGTTAACACCAACTGTATCAGAAATTATCCTTTCAAGCCTTTCCGAGCTTAAAGCCACCGGTTTTTCTATCAGGCACGGGATGCCGGTTTTAATGATCTCATCCGCGATGAGCTCTGTCTGATCCCAGCTTACTGCAACTATCAGGGCGTCAATGGCTTCCTTTCTTATCATATCCTGCCAACGTTCATATGTGTAAGCTGCGTTATATTTCCGGGCAAAATCTGAAATACGGGAGGATGACGGTCTTGCTGAGACCGCTGAGATTTTATGGTTCATTGCGGTAATAACTTCGGCGTGAAAGTGAGCTGCATTCCCGCAGCCGATAAGGGCAAAATTCAGCATGCCATGCAATTCAAGCGTTAAATCAGTTTATTATAAATTGTTGACACCATTTTCACTCGTTCTTTGATGTCAAATTTTGAGTTATATACCATGATATCTGACTTGTCGGCGTTCCGCTGGTCGCAGAACTCGCAGATGAGGCCGCTTCCCTTGAAGTCTCCGTAAGTATGGTGCTCCTTGATTTTCTTGTATGCGACAGACGTAAAAATTTCGGAAAGAGTCGGAATATTAAGGTCCCCGAGCAGAAGCTTGCCGTTATAATCAAAACAGCACATATTAACGGTTCCGTCGGCCTGAACCTGCAAGGGACCGTTAAACGGCCTTCCGCATGTTTTAAGCTTCTCTTCCTTTACATCCCTGTAACTCCGTCCGTCCACCCAGTTATGCGGCTTCCATACCTCAAGAAGGTCAGCTAACGGTTCCCAGTAATAAATCCACTCATGAAGATCATCCTTGTTTACTCCCTCCACAACATTGTAGGTAAAGATCATCTTTGTTGTTCTTTTTAATTTGCATATCTCGGTAAGGGGCTTCTTGATCCTCCCAAAAAAGAAATTGCCGTTGATGTTATGCACCGCTTTGTAACTGTTTTCGTTCATGCCATAAAAACTTATCCTTATTGAAAAGAAACCAAGGCTGTCAAGTTGTTTGAAGAGGTCAACGGTGAGAAGCGAACCGTTTGTTAGCAGGAGCAGATTGCTGAAGCCCGCGCGTTTTGCAATCTCTGCTTTCCTGAGAAATTCTCTGTCAAGCAGAGGTTCCCCAAATCCCGAGAAAGTGAACGTGTCATACTGGTCAGTTTCTGTCTTTATTTTCTTCACATAGTACTCAAACATCTCGGTGGGCATTATCTGATGCGCCCTTGTCAAACTTTCCCTTGAGCATATTATACAGTTATAATTGCACTTCGTGGATATCTCTATACGCATTTCATTGCTTGTTGGAATCATTTTGCTCCCATATGTTTTTGTAAGGACTTACCCTGGATCAATGAACCAGTTATACTACTAAAATGTTTTTTAATATCCCTCAGTTTTGCTCCGAGGTTTAATTACGTCCGTACCTCATAAGGCAATAAGGTATAATACATCATTAGTCGCATATTTTTCAGAAATGAGCGGCAAAACCGATGAGGATTATCAGAACGTCTTTTTTTTTCTCCCTGACTTTTTTCACAAGACGTTCGCGGTAAGCGTATGTTGAAATAACGCTCCCGTCAAATTCCTTGGATAAGATATGATCAATCCATGAATCATCCTGAAACAGATTCCTCAGAATAGGAAGGAAAGGTTTGCGCAAGAAGCTTTTCCCTTCTTAAGCGCTTTACAGCATTCTGTACTTTTTGGGGAAGAATTCTTTTATACACCTTTTTCATCTTGCATTTAATATAGGGCGAAAACCCTTCTTTAGCCCTCACCAAATCCTCAAAATTATCATAATAATACTGTAATCTTTCTTTGCTTATATGGGGCAAATTTAATACGCTTTCCCTTCTTTCCCGCACATCATACTTTATTTCAGAGTTAATCATTCCATATTCTTCGCAGATTTCTCTTAATCTTGTGCCCGTATAAGGATAAAAAATATTCACTCCGGGGCTGTCTATATTAAGTGACCCTAAAAGGCTTATCGTCTCTTTTATCATATCTTCTGTCTCAAAGGGAATGCCGATAATAGAAGATGCGCTTATCTGGATTCCGTATTTATTAGCCAGATTAAATGATTTTATTATGGTTTCTTTGGAAATATTCCTTCTCATAATTTTATTCCTTATAAAATCATTCCCGGATTCCAGGCTCATATGAATTCTATAACAGCCTCCCTCTTTAAGCTTCTTAAATAACTCATCATCACACAGATTTGACCGCGTTGTGCACATAAAAGGTTTCCTTATTTCCGATTTATACCTGCCAAGAAATTCGTATAACCATTTTCTGTCTGATATGAATAAATCATCCCAGACATGGATGACATCAAATTTAAATCTTCTATCGGTCTCCTTGATTTCATCAATACAAGATTCTACGCTTCTTCTCCTTGTAATATTACTGCGCCTGCCATACACAGAAGCCAACGCATGATTTGAGCAAAAGGAGCAATTATACGGGCAACCCCTGTTAAACATAAACGGTGCTG
>ERZ1292633.5877-Hain-H41-02um-R1-5877-length-10927-cov-6_pt1 | contig 10927 bp, 4 predicted proteins | sample MGYA00564406_ERZ1292633 | MGnify/ENA primary metagenome ERZ1292633 (study PRJEB36523, sample SAMEA6512639) | groundwater metagenome | collected 2019-01-08 | study: AquaDiva: Metagenomics assemblies of 32 groundwater samples
GCACCGACAACCGACCCAGCACTTCGAGAAGCTGCGGCCACGACGATCGACTTCAGCATGATGTCCGCGAACGTCGCCACTTTGTGGCTCGAGAGGCCGAGGCGGTGCAAGTCTGCACGGAGGGCGCCGTCAAGCTGGTTTCGTGCTTTCAAGAGTGTCGCCTTGAAGAGTGAAGCAGCTGAAGAAGAAGGAAGCGAGTTGGGTGCAATCGTCTTCCCGGAAGCCAGCCCCTGAGACCCATGGTGATAGCCGGTGGGATGGGTGCCGCAGGGGGCAGCCGTAGGCGCTACCGCGGATGATGCAAGTTTTCTCCGCGTCTCCGCGAGTCGAATCGCTGCCAAACCGGCGACTTCTTCGCGTTGCGCCGCGACTTGTTTCTGTGAAGCCATTAGCGCCCTGGTCGCGAGTTGCTCTTCGCGTATGGAGGCCATGACATCCGTAACGACCGTCGTCCTGCGAGCCGCGGCCGCGGTCATCCCTTTTTGAGTTCCACGGCCATTGTTTCCATCATCGTCACTTCCATCCTCCTTCGCACGCACCGCGCCCTCGACGCCAACAGCAGCTCCATCGTCCGTGCCGTGGTGGGCGTCAACATCAGTGGGTAGCGGACACGCTCGTTGCCAATACCGGATCAAAAATCGGGTGGCCTTCGAGGAGTTCGTCGTCGTCGGCCACGGCATCGCCGCCGCAGTCGTCGGCAGTAGCGTCTCATCCTCCGCTTCATTTTCAACAATCGTCAACACGAGGTCGCCGACGGCGCTTCGGGTCCCCTGGCACACATGAGTGGACCAGTCAGCGGCGGCACGAGGTGGATCGTCATCATCATCCGGCGCACTGTCACCACCTGCCTCCACGTTCATCCCCTCTTGGTTCGGCAGCCTTTGCAAGAAGGACGTCGCCGCATGGCTGTGGAACAAGAGGAACCGGCAGCGGCACAACGCCCCGTTCGTCACGCGGCGGTGAATCTCCGAGACCCATCCGACGGAATGCGGGGGACATCGATCCTCATGCTGATCGACGGTAGCCACCTCCTCGGCGGCGGCGATCGTCGTAGGTGTGCCCGTTGTGCCTTCACCTTCCGCTTCCCCAGCGGAGGCGACGGCGACCGCGATGAGATACAACAGGGTGGCAACCGTCCAAAGGGTGTACGCGGTGTTCGGTATCTTGCCTGCTTCAAGGGCGGTCACGACGTGATCCAACGCGTCGCACTGCTCGGTGGCTCTCTTTCGCCAGTCGGCAGCGGGCGGCAGCCGTACCACCACCGCCCGCGTCCAGGGCGAAAGCGTTTGTGCATAGAGCCTCACCATCAGCCATACCGCGACGCTACCACTGACGGCGCTCGCCTGCGGGTGATGCTGGCACTGGGCATCCGCCGCGTCGGTCACCACGTCAAAGTCAATTCCATGATGACGATGACGCAGCAGAAGCTGGGAATGCGCACGCTGCCCGATAATGGTTAGCTCGACGGCACTTCCCGGCTTCGACCAGTCCATGGCCGTGACGAGGGGAAGCAGCCGGCGGCAAATGGCCTCCGCAAAGGCGCGCCGCCAAGCCTCAAAATCCCGATTGAGCCTCGACTCACTCGTCTCACCTTCTTGCGATGGAATGACAGCGCCAGGGGTGGCCGACGCCGCCGGAAGTACGGCGAATGATGCGATCAATGACAGCGCCTTGCAATGGCGCAGCGCGAAGCCGACGCATTGCCAGCGCTCGTCGCGCGACAAGTCGTTCCACGCCCACTCGGATTTCATTTGGCGACCGGAAAGGAAGCAGGGCGACGCAATCCACGGCGGCGCCACGCCTCCGGAAGAACCACGTGCGATGCCGGGACGCGAATTGTGGCCCTTTGCGACATCGAAGAATCGCGCAGCAAACGACATTGGGGAAGCGTCCACGATGAGAGCGCTGATCACTGGCACAAGGACAACCTCTCGCAGTAGTAGACGAAGCCTGCTGTCTTGTTGCGGTCGCCTTGATGCTGCAACGGTCGCGTCGCACGAGCCGTCGCCGCCGTAACGCAGCACGGGTGCCCATTGTGAGACAAGTTGCCTCCAACGACGTCCAACGGCAGCGACGGCGACATCCGACTGATGATACTTGCGTTGAGCCGCAACTACGTCCGGTGCGATGCCGCCGTGACCATCACGACAGTTGGCCGCCTCACTAAACTGGAGAAAGGACGTCGTCATGTAGCTGTCAGGAGCAGCAAACCGCTCAAACGACCCCGTTGAGATTTTCGCGGCCGCGGCCACTGCTACCGTTTTTCGAGCCGTCGCTCCAGACTCCTGCGGCTGTGTCGTGCACAGAGTAGCAGGTGCATGTGGGACCTGCGAGTGGTCACGAACCATTCGATTCAGCATCACATCGATGGCGTCGCACATGGTCGTGAAGGTCGGGGGCACGGCCGCAGCAGGGGGGTGGCCTGCTGGCGGTGTGGACCACCGCCGTGCCAACGTCACCGGGGGAAGCTCGAGATCGTCGAGCGTGCCGCAGCATGCGACGAGAATATGATTTCCGGGCGCAAGCGTCCATCGTGTGGCGGTGGCTACCAACGCGGCGTCCCGATCCTTAGCCGAGTCGACGATGTTACTGTCCCTCTCGTCTTCTTCAGAATGGCCATGGACGCGTTGTTCAAGCTGCGACGCAGAAAGCAGTCGCTGTGAAACACACGAGAGGCACCGGTGGAGGAGCTCGTACCAGGGGTTCGATATCGCCGCCTGAGAGCCCGTCAAAGTGCCTCCCCTCGGCCCTGTCCAGTAGCACGCCGGCACTAGTGCGTACTGAAAGCAATATGCGAGGCAGAGGTAGGAAGGCGTCAGAAGCGGCGGGGGAATATTACCATTCTTCATCGGCAGTTGCGGCGCCAGCGACAGCACGCGATTTGTGCGCAAGCACGATGGGGGCACGAACCAGGCCAGCAAACGGGCGAGAGCGACTGCCACACTCGTCGTCGTCGCCCGCGTACTCTCCTCCACCACCGAGAACTGCCGTCTGATGGCAACGCAAACTAACGTGAACAGAACATCCGCGTAGAAGGCGCTGAAAGCCTTCACCTTGACGGCCGATGGACCATCACACAAAGGGGGGGCAGCGCTCCCTCCTGGGGCGCTATCTGAGCTGAATGGCTCACCGCCGGGAGAACGATCATCGGGGTGATTCAACTCGGTCGACGCGGCGCAGTCTAGAAGCTCCGCCAAAAGATGAAGCGCGTCGGCCTCGGCCTCAACTTCGCCTCCCTCACGGAACGGAGGGTTGTGAGGGTCACTCCGAGGAGCATTCGTATCATATTCACCGGCATCTCCGTCGCCGTCGCTCGCGGGACGATGTTCATCTCCCATATCGTTGGCGGAGGAGGAGCTGTTGCTGCGCGGCACCACCAGGAACCGAGCAATGAGCGACAACGCGACGCAGGGAATAGTCGTGCGAAGCGCGGCATACCACAGCGGACTGCGATGATGATGATGAGGGCACCTGCTGACACCATCACGATCGTCGCGTTTCTTTTTCCTCGCAGCCTTGTCACTGATGACGGATGCCAGTAACAGCCGCTTGATCGTTGAAGAAAGCGGGGCGCTGAGCGGAGAAGAGAACGATGCCGTCGCCGTGTCGGAGGCCCCTTCCGAGGCGCATGATGATGATGAAGGAACCGAAGCCCACGACGTCAACCATTTCAAAGCGTTCCAAACGCCGCCTCCGGCGTTGGTCTCACCGTTGTTAACGGCGTGTCTGCCGGTTGTCTTTGTCAATGCCTCAGCGATGGCAGCGGCTTCTGCGACCTTGGCCCAAAAAAAACGGCGACCGGCCTCCGTCGCGCAAGCGGTCTTTCGAACCGTGCTTGACTTTAGGCCTAGGCACCTTCTGGACACATCGTGGCTCTCTGCTGCTTCCTTCAACACCACAGTCGTCGTCGTCGCCGCCGCCGATGTTTTCAGTCTCTGTTGATGGGCCGTGACGATGCTCCGGAGCACCTCGATCTCGACGAGTGACCAATGAGAAACTTCCTCATCATCATCATCCGGGTGGCGTGAACCCGAAGGCAACTGATGCGGCTTGATGACGCCGCCGCGGCCATCGGCGAGAGTGGTTCTCGTCAACCGTTGCATTCGCTCGCGAGAGGCATGCATCACGGGCCTCCTAGTGGAATCCTCCGCTTCCTTCGTCATCGAAGAGAGGCCACCGGAGGGAATCGCGGCCAATTTCATCCGTCTCGAAGCGGCGTCGCACATATCGATGACCTGACACACGTCACGCCACATGCGGCACCGCTCACGCCATATCTGCCTCACGTTCTTCGACTCGCTTGGCATCGACACCCCCTGTGCTGATAGCAGCCCCCCCGATGAAGGAGGGTGATGGGCCAAAACGGACGACGCAAGGATGTCGTCAATGAGGGATGAGGGGGTGCAACCCGCGGTGCGCCGACGGGATGCCACGCCCACAGTCATAGACACCATGGAGAACGACAGGGCCACCACCGTTGTCGTGTCGTCGTCGTCGTCGTCGTTGTCGTCATTGCCGTCCCACGGGATGAGGCGGTTCGCACCGAAGTCGGCATCATCCACGGTGGCCTCTGGCCGCGTCCGCGCGGATTCGGTGGACGAAGACGCCCCGACGGCATCGGCGTGTTGTTCCTTTTCCCGTTGAAGGGCCAACACGGCGATTCGCACGCAACGGGCCAATTTTTGGCGCGCTGACGCACGAGAGAATGGCAATGTTGCCGAACGGAGGCTGCATCGCTCCTCAAACGCAGCACCAACAGAAAGCGCCGGACGACTGCCGTCGGTCGACGGTGCGAGCGGCGGCCGCGTAGCACGAAGACGACGCTCCGCCGCAACGATCAACCGACAAGCGTCCATCCACGCCGTGACACCGGCTATCAGTACGCGCAACCCAAGGGGTTGATGATGACTCGACTGGGCTGCTCCACCCGCGTCGGTCAGCTGCATGCCGACCGCAATGGGGGGTCGAAGGGCATCGTTGTCGCCACCGTCGTTGGGATGGGGGCTATGAGCGATGCCATCATGATGAGGGTAGTGATCGCCGGGAGGAGGGCGACGACGATGCCACTCCTCGAGGAGCGCCACAAGGGGTCGCGGCGGCGTGGCGTCATCCGCATCGTTCGTCACCGCAGGGAATCGTTGGTCTGCCGCCATCATCATTGCGTGCGTGGCGGCACGCGCGGATTGCCGCACTTCACGGAGGAGGAGGAGGGAGTCCTCCCCGTCGCCGCCGTCGATTGATGGAGCCCTCGGCGTGGGAGCGTCGCCCTCGGCACAACATGCGACCAGCAGCATCTGCAAGTGACGTGCGACGATGCTGTGCGCACCGTACGCGCTGGCGACGAGGGACGTGTCCCGAAGAAACCGAAGAAATGGCCGTGATGATTTGGAAGTCGGCGGCGACAGCTCATCTGACGGCAATCTTTCGGTCGTTTGCCTACTGGCGCGATGATGAACGTGCCCTCGGGAGGCGTGAGCCGCTGTTGTTGCCGGACCCTCCTCACGCAAATCCGACAATCCTTCCGCCGGGACGATCCCCGCCACCGCTGCGACAAGCACCCCGAATTGCGAAATACGTTGCATGCACAACAACGGAGTGACGGCACATTGTCCAAATGCGGCATCGATCTGACCTGGCGACAAGGTGTATCGCGCAGCGGTTCTGCCCTGGCGAGTGAGATCGGCGTGGAGCGGCAAAGAGTAGAGCATCATGGCCGTGGTCCCCACGCCACCGAGAAAGGATTCATAGGCGACCCGATAGACCGACGTCAGATAAGGCCACAAGACCGGCTCATGTTCGCCACGTTGCCACGGCGCGTCGATGTCCGCCGCGCCTTCCATGCCGTTCCTCCTCGACTCCTTATCCACGTCAAGTTCGACCTCGTCCTCCTCATCGTCTCTTTCTGGCGGCGGCAGCTGCAGCCCAAGGCACAGCGACACAAAGGCGATATCGTCACCAACGACCGCAACACCACCACCAGCTGATGATGCGGCGGCACGCGTCAGAAGTAGGCAGCGTGCGAGTCGGGACAGGAAGAGCGTGGCGGAGGAGGAAGTGTTGGAGGGTGATGTGCTTCGCCGCCGTTTTGATCGGGCCACCTCCCCTCGGTTCGAAACCGATGGTGACGCCGGTTGCCAAGAGGTGCGATGCCAAACCGCGGCGCACGCGAGGAAAAGTTTAGCCGTCTCCGATGATGCCGCGGCGAGCGCGAAGGCGGGTCGCAAGCACGCCATGGTGACGCGGAGGCGACGACGCCGCCGCCGCCGTTCCTCCTCCCCCCCTTGGCGTTCACGGCCACCACTGCCTTCGTCAATACGAATGGCGGACGACGTCGCGCGCCGATAGAGCGCCAGCATCGACAGGGGCTGTAGGGCGCTGATGCCGCACAACGCATCGTCTTCGTCGTCGCCGCCACTCGCCGCCGATGTCGTCTTTGTGATTTCGTCGTCCTCCCGCATCACCGGTTGCCGCGTGGAAGGAGTCGTAGCATGCAACGGCGAAGCCATGAGCACCGGTTCGAAGGGCGCGGCCGGGGGGCGGGGCGGCAGTTCGAATGGAATGCCATAGAATTGCAGTGCCCAAACGACGTCGTCGAAAACACATTCATCCTGATGCAGTTGCGGTATCGGACCCTCCTCGCTGCTGGTCGTGGTGATCATCGTCGTCGCCGCCGCCGTCGTCGTCGCATGCGTGGTGTTCGGTGTTTTGGGGGGCGGCTCGGCGGCTGTACTGCTCGCGATCATTACGACCACAACGTCCCAGAGAACGTCTATCCATCGGATTTCCTCAGGGCCGGCATCTCCACGTTGTGGCACAACGCATGTCGTCGCGGGCGACCGCAACACTTGGTGCAGCAGCTCGCTGAACCGAAGGGCCAAGTGAGGACAAACGGAATCAGCCGTGACCATTATGGTGGTGCACCTGTGCTGCTGCCGCTGTTGCTCCTCAGCGATAGATGCGCGGGCGACGCCGCGGGCGACGTCCAGCCGCACTATGCCCTTTAAGACGGCGTCAAGTTGCAAACGACGACCAGTAGGCTGTGTCGGCCGAGGCGGAGGGCTTTCGATCGGCGCATCGCCGCCTCCTGGCTGCTGTTGCGATGAACCAAAGCTAGGCGGCCGCGACGCCATCCGCAACGCCGTTAGTCCATCCACGATGGGCTTCAAAGCGGTCGACGAGGCGGAGTGACTGTCGGTTGGATTGGCTCCCGATGACGTGCTCATTGGCTGCCAAGGGCTGTTGACCAGAGTGGTTGTCAAAAAAAAACCACAGGAAAACACGAGGTGAACAAGGTGACGGAGCCAACCAAAATGAACTGTGTCTCTCCCCATCCACAGCATCGAGGGCTCTGTGGACCACCGTCGTTGCATGGATGGGTGAGTGGTGAGCGAGCGGTGCCCAGAAAAAGGGTGATCGCGCGATGTGATAGGCGGGGGACAGAAAGCGGAGCGGGGGATCAATACGAATACTCCGCGCCGGGAAGCTTCGAGTGAGGAGGCTCGTGTGTTTTGCACAGGGGTGGTGGAAAAAAACGCCATGTCAGTGACGTCTGATCCATTTCTACTTTTTTTGGGGGAGGGAAAAAAAGAAAGGGTAGAAGCAAAATCTAGAAGGAAGAGATATGGTGGTGATGGATCGATGATCTCTGTCTGCTAACCTCACCCTTCAGTATGGGGGTCGGTATGGGGGACACCACACAGGTGCGATCCAGAGAGATCGATTTGGAGCGACGGTCGTACCAATGAGGGAAAAGCTAGGATCGCGGGAAAAGCTAGGATCGCGGGAAACGCTAGGATCGCGTGGCGCCCCTAATGGCCACACCCCCTACGTCAGCTGCCCCTCCATCGTACCGTTGCAACAGTCGTTTCGTACGCTCCTCGGCGAGTCGGGCATTCGCATCGTCGAATTCGTCGACGAGCCTTACGCGCTCTTGCGTTTCTCGCGCGACGCGTTCGTCATCGTACAGCTGCTGGAGGCTTTTGGCCGCTTCCTCATCCGCCACAAATCTCCGAACTTCGCGCACCGGCGACGGCGTGGCGGTCATTTCTCTTCTGCTGGAGGGTGAGATGAGAGAGATGAACTTTGGAGGGTGAGGCTGTCAACTGGAAGGAACTTTAGTAGTGTTCCAAATTGGGAGGAGAGCGCTCATCGCGGCACCCGCAGCAAGGTTGCGGATTCCTTTTTTTACAAAAAATCAATTCAGAAGGAGCTCAGAAAGAAAATGCACCATATACTGTACAGTGGCACGGCATCCTACAAGTGAAAAATTCACGGTTACCAACCGGAAACGGCCGCTGACCACGTCGTCAGAGACGCTCGAAGTCTTCCTCGGTGAGTTCGCCGCTCAGCATGGTCACCGCGATGCGCTTACCCACATGATGCAACCCAGAGAACATCGCACGCTCCACGTCAATCATGTCAAACTTTCGCAGCTGCGAGACGGCGGCGGCGATTGACATCTTTGTGAAGGCGAAGTACCGCTCGCGCTCGAGTGTCGTGACGTTTTCGTCCGGCAAGTTACGAAAGACGTCCGCGAGACGCCGAGCCGCGAGCTGTCGGGTTGAGAAGCGCTGCGCCGAGCCATCACTCACGCGCACCCCCTGCGCCGCGTCCGTCATACTGAGCGACGTCGAGCCAAGAAGGTGCCTGTTCACCGTCGCCAGTAATCGCACCCGGAGATCCTTCGTCCGTTGCACCTCTCGGCCCATTTCTTCGAGCCGCTTTTTGGCAATCACTGATTCCTCGGTGCGTTCCGAGAAGGTGACGTCCAACCCTGCCGCCGCATCGCCTTCTCCATCTTCATCGCTTTCGGCGTCACCGTCGGCGTCGTTGCCGTCGTCGAATGCCGCGCCATACTGGGATGGAAATGGAAAGGTCGGTCTACCGTCTCCTCCATCGCGGCGTCGTCGTCCACTGTGATGTTTCTTATCGTCGATTCGCTGCTTCCACTGGTAAATCTCGGCCGTCTTCTGCTTCAGCTCGTGGCGCAGACGCCAAAGCTGCTCCTCGGTCCGCTTCGCTGCCAATTTAATTTCATTGAGCATGAGGGCGAGATGACGCGGCTCATCGGGAAGCGCGTCAAAGAATCCCGCGCTGTCTGGGGGTACGCCGCCAGAACTCCACGATGTGGGGACCGAAGGGCCGCGGCGGGGCAGCGGCGACGGCGGATCGGCGCCATCGTGGTGATCCTCAGCAGGCGCACTGAACCCACGACGACCTTGCGATAGCGACGATCGACGAGCCGGAGAAGACGTGAAATCCGAGGAATAATTCATTTTTTTCGTGTGGCCTCGAACCGGTTACTCTGTCTGTAGGTGGGGAGCGGGACGGGCAAGCCGAGCTCCAGGTATCTGATCGGTCAAGGACCTCCGGAAGCTCTCGCGTACCAGAGGCGCAGCTAACTCCACGGGCGTGGAACTGGGGATCCTATTTCAACAAGGTGAAAGGGAGCATTTCAACAAGGTGAAAGCGTGAGTATCGAAAGCCCACAAAAACGCGAGCGCTGAGACAGACCTGCTAACGAGGTCGTAAGCCGAGTGTATTAACGGCTCGGAGAGTCCATGGTAACTCGCCGTTGTCGACGGGTGGAACGCAAAATCGCTGATTTGCAGAAGAAAACCGTGCAAACGGACCACTTCGCCGCTATCTGCGACCGCGCGGAGCCGACCCCAAACCATGCCAAAGGAATCTCCTCGGCTACAGGGTCATGCTTGTTTTTCTCTACACCCTCCTTGCCCATGTGAAGATTCCGCCCGCCGCCGGTGACGCGTACAAGATGTCATATGTTTCCGAATTATGTCCTGTCATATTCCGAAATATGTCAATAATTCTGTCCTAATCGCGGCAGCGAAGTCAAACTGTAGGAGTGATGCCGCAAGGCGTTGCCTGCAACTACGGAACCCCCTTCGCATTCCGCATGCCAAGTTCTCCGCCACGCTAAATCGTCCTTGGTTCTCGCCTCCTTCTCGCTTCGTTCTCGCTTCTTTTTCGCCTATTTCTCGCTTCGTTCTCGCTTCGTTTTCGCCTCCTTCTCGCTTCGTTCTCGCCTCCTTCTCGCATCGTTCTCGCTTCGTTTTCGCCTCGTTCTCGCCTCCTTCTCGCTTCGTTCTCACTTGGTTATTTTTGGATGTTGTCGCTTGGTATTGAATAAAAAAAGTTTCCACATTGCGGCGCCCGCGGATGGGGATTTACACATCTCTTTGCAGGAAGGAAGGAAGGAAGTTGTGCGTCGGGTAAGGCTGACACGAGGAGGACAGAAATGAAATTAATTGTTGGATGGCGATCATCGCGGTGCACGCAAGCTCACGCGTTCGGGCCGTCGTCGCCCAGGAGTGCGAGCATTGCAGCGGCGGTCAGTCCAGCGGTCGCCGCGACTGGTGCGGACACCACAGCGGCGACGCCGAGGGCCAAGAGGCCGAACGCGCCGACGGCCAAGCCTCCTTCGCCGACGCGATCCAAAATCCTTCTTGCAACGCTACTTTCCGGGGCATTTTCGGGAACTTGGCGAGGCGCTTCTCGCGTTGCGAAACTCCATGCGTCTTCTGGGAGCAAACGCAGCTTCGGGTCGTTGCAGCAACCTTGAGACCAGCGCACTAGCACCTCAAACATCAACGGTCGGAGTTTCGTTTGCGCGATCTCGATGCGTTCGATGTGTGTTTTCAAGTCGCGAGCTGCTTGTCGGCGAATTTCAGGTGTGGCTCCCCGCTTGAAATTTTCCCAAAAATGCAACTTATCTTGGAACATTTCGGCGAAGCGTTCAGCAAGTTCATTGCGAAGAGTCGATATTTCTGCCAACAGTTCCGCGCAGTTCTTTCCATGGTAACGCACGTTGGTGAAGCCTCGCTGAAAGCAAAGCGATGGACCGAAGACTGCCGCGGTGCCCCCACCAGCGGACGCCGTGGTGGATGCCAGTTGCAAAACTGTGTCC
>ERZ1292633.3496-Hain-H41-02um-R1-3496-length-15239-cov-4_pt2 | contig 10924 bp, 13 predicted proteins | sample MGYA00564406_ERZ1292633 | MGnify/ENA primary metagenome ERZ1292633 (study PRJEB36523, sample SAMEA6512639) | groundwater metagenome | collected 2019-01-08 | study: AquaDiva: Metagenomics assemblies of 32 groundwater samples
GCGATTTCATAGCCAAGCACAATAAATAGCAAAAAGCCCGAAGCGAACTTCGGGCTCTTGATTTTAAAAATCAATGCGCACTATTCTTCGCCTTTTTTCTTGCGAACTTCGATATCGTGGCCAGTTGTACGCTCAGAAATACGCGCAGATTTACCACGGCGATCACGAAGATAATAAAGTTTGGCGCGGCGAACCCGGCCTTTGCGCACTAATTGAATGCTGTCAAGATTTGGCGAATAAAGCGGAAATACACGTTCAACGCCTTCACCAAATGAAATTTTACGAACTGTGAAATTTGAAGAAAGGCCACCGCCCGAACGCGAAATGCACACGCCTTCATAAGCCTGAATCCGTTCACGCTCGCCTTCTTTGATTTTCACATTCACCCGAAGCGTGTCGCCCGGCGAAAAATTTGGGATGGTCTTGCCCGAGGATACACGAGCGATTTCCTCATTATTGAGGACTTCAAGAATATTTGTCATTTTCAGTTCCATTGCACGTTTTTGCTGGTTCTTCGCCTCATCCAAAAAGCATTTTCTGTTTTCTTCATGTCATCGGAAAAGTCTGCAACTTTTCCGCACTCATCAGAACTTTTTGGGGCTCATCACTGGCGTTCGCATTATTATTGTTGTCAAAGTAACCCAAATATATGGGTCGCGCTGCGATAGCGGAAAATATTGCTTGTGTCACGCGGGTTTGGCAGAGTATTTCAGTGGTGCTCAAAGCCTTAGAAAGCCATCAAATGAATGTGTCGCAAGCAGTTGCAAAAAGAATGTCAGTTCGTGCCTTCCTTGATGCGCCAATTCCGAAATCAACAATAGAGGAAATCTTGACAAAAGCTGCGCGCGCGCCTTCGGGTGGCAATGTGCAGCCTTGGCAGGTTCATGTGGTGACGGGGGTGCCTTTGCAGGCATTTGTCGATGATATTGCCATAAAATTTCGTGCAGGAAAATTAGAACCTGCAAAGTTTGAAAGCTATCCCAAGAACCTTTGGTCGCCGCACCGCGAATACCGCTTTGAAAATGGCGAAGCGCTGTATGAAACATTGGGGTTAAAGCGCGAAGACAAATTGGGGCGCATTGAACAATTTGCCAATAATTTTCGGTTTTTTGGTGCCCCCGTCGCGATGTTTTTTACTTTCGACAAGCGCTTTGAACAGGCACAATGGTCCGATGTTGGAATGTTCATGCAGACAATTATGCTTTTGGCAACTGAAGCTGGCCTTGCGACGTGCGCGCAAAGATGTTGGCTGCGATTCCCAGATAGCATTGCAACGTTTTTGGGTCTTGATGAAAATTCAACAGTGCTTTGTGGCTTAGCAATAGGCTATGCGGACGAGCACGCGCCAATAAACCAACTTAAGACCGACCGCGCGAAATTGCAGGATTTTGCCAGTTTCATTGGTTTTGAATAATCAGTCTTTGTTTTTTATGAGGTCTGGCCGCCGCGCTTTGGTAATTTCAAGCGACTTTTCATGCTTCCATTTTTCAATTGCCGCATGATTACCAGACAAAAGAACTTCAGGAATGGTTTTGCCTTCGATTTCACGTGGTTTGGTATAAAGCGGATGCTCCAACAAGCCACTTTCGAAACTTTCGTTTATGGTGCTTTGTTCATTTCCCAAAACGCCGTCTAACAACCTAACGGTAGCTTCCGTCAATAACTGCCCCGCAATATCGCCGCCCATCAGCACGACATCACCAACACAAATTTCTTCCATTCCCGCAAGTTCGATTGCGCGTTCATCAAGCCCTTCAAATCTGCCGCAAAACAAAATAACGCCTTCGCCTTTTGCTAATTCACGAACCCGCATTTGGCTTAATGGCTTGCCGCGTGGAGTAAGATAAATAATCGGGCGGTTTTTACGTTCGACGCTGCGAACTGCGGCAAGGGCTACATCAGCCTTTATTACCATACCCGCACCGCCACCTGCCGCAGTGTCATCTACTTGTTTATGCCTGCCTTGCCCAAAATCACGCAAATCAATGGTTTCAAGCGACCAAATGCCTTTGTTAAGCGCTGTGCTAATTAAGGATACACCCAAAGCCCCAGGCCATGCATCGGGCGTAAGGGAAATAACCGAGATTTTAAAGCTCATCTTTGTGCGCGTTCCTGCTCGCTTTGTAAATACATGGCGAAAGTGCCAAGCCAATGCCCGCCTTCATAATGTTCACCTGTGACAAATGGCAAAGCAGCGTTTGCATGCACGTGCCAAGTGTTAGTTAGTGCCAATCTACGTCTATCGTTGGTCGGCAAGGCCGCTACAATGCGTTTCAACATCCAAGCGCGTGATAAATTCAATCCGTCTAAATGCGCTAATTTCGGATCGCTCCTATCGCTTACAATTGCAATAGGCAGCCATGATATGCCATATTCAGCGTTGGTGGCGCGCGCATTTGGCCTTGAAAATGAATTTGCAATTACCGGTCCACGTAATTCATTGGGAATGGTCGGTAAGAAGGTGCGAAGCCAAGATGCAAATTCGGATTGCGGCAAAATACGCGCCATTAAACTTGCCTCACCCAAACAGGGCGAAAGGAAATCTTCGCCGCTTGGTTCATAATTTATTGGACAGTTTTTGTCAGCCAAATAAAAATGTCTGGCGCGTGCAATAATCAGAGTTTCGAGTTCGCTATCTTGGGCGACCCGCGCCCAATCTAATGCCAAACCAAGCCCAAAGGCGGTTTGGCTATGTTCGCCAACCCTTATGGGATACAATAATTTCGGCAACCAAGTTTTGAGTTTAGCGGTGGTAGCAGCTTCAAGTGGCGCCAAATTTGTTGCCATTTGGCGTGCATCGGCATCGACCAAACCCCATTGCCGCAATTCCGTACCCAATTGCAGAAGCCAAGCAAGGCCATAGGGCCTTTCAAATGAGGCGCGGCCTGCACCATTAATATATGCAACTTCGCGAGCAATGTTCTCAGGGGTAAGTGAGCGCATTAAGGCGGCTTTGGCCACTGCCGCAAATTCGCCTCTTGGATAATAATGGGTATAACGCGCCAAAAGCCAATGGCCGTGCACCGATGAATGCCAATCAAAGCAGCCATAAAAAGCGGGTGTTAATTCACGTGGCGGTTTTGCGTCAGCGTCGGAAAGTAAAACATGGGCGATTTTATTTGGATATTCACTATGCACACAATTAAGCGCCAATTGCACGAATTTCACGGGGCTAGGGTCAGGCGGCGGCGGAGTGGTAGCGTTTGCGGTTTGCGCGCCAAAAGCGGCCATATGGCCTATCACCGACGCAAACAAATATTTCTTAATCGTCATTTCATTCGCCTATTTTATCGACAAGCTATAAATGTTTTTGAGTGAACATGCTAGTTTCGATTCAAGATGAGTTTAGATTTCAAGACAAACCTATCCGCATCGGCGTCTTTGCTGCGCTTCTGAACGATTTAATGATTAGCTTTTGAATGTCTAATTAAGCCCGTGAAGTGCTGTGATTTGTGCGAATAAATTCGTGATAAATGGCTATTGGAACAAGCCCGGTCCATCCGCAAAAATTTGGTTGCGACACATTTCCGCGCGATAGTGAATCAGGCGCATAATTTTCCCAGAATGTATGGGTTTCATTGTAAACCTGTGCGACGCACCAATAATATTGCCTTGCGAGCCGCATTGCCAAATTATTTTGTCCATAACGCCTTAAGCCACGAATAACCATATAATTGGTCGGCGCCCAAACGCTGCCGTGCCAATAGTCACCAAGTGGAGAAAATCCAATTTCATCGGCAGGTGTGGTTGCAAGTGGAAATCTGCGCCAAAATTGGTTGGGGTCTGTCAAATGAGCCAATAGTCGCGGAAGCCGGTTAGTTGGAACTATTCCTGCAATCAATGTCCAAAACATACCAATATGTTTGCGCTTTATCTGTTGGCCATAACCGAGGTCATAATAAAAGCCGTCCGCCTCACTCCAACACTTATCATTGATGGCGGTTTTTGTGGCCTCAAAAAATACCCGATAAGCGGGAATATCCTGCTGGCGACCAATTAGGCGCGCGATACTTATGAGATTATCGGCAAATAAAGCCATTTGCGCCGAAATATCGACACTTCGGCCTTGTCTATTCCATTTCGAAGTTAAACTATTGTAGTCGAACAATTCTGGGTAGAGGTTAATTAAGGGAATTCCCTGCCCGTCATCGCGCCAATTGATGGGGAATCGATCGATATTATCCATGCCTGAACCGAAAGCATCATTGAAGAATAATCCGTCCTCAAGGCGATAATTTGCAATCAGGAAATCATAAAATTTGACAAGCGATGGATATACTCGGCGCAAGCGAACAAGGTCTTGTGATTGACTAAATAATTCCAATTCGGCAAAAGCAAGCAAAGGCGGATTGATGCTAACTGGGTGATTTTTCGGCCAAAAAGGCAGGCCCATTTTGGTGTATTCACGGCAAATATAGCCGTCAGAATCCTGTAAATTATAGAAATTATCGAGCGCATTTGCGATTGGCAATTCGTCTTGGTGGTATTTTGCATAAGTGGCAATAAAGCAAGTGTCCCACAGGAAAATATTATCGCTAAAAGCGGCATCGACAAACGGCTTTTTATATGCCGAATCTGCATTACCGCCACGTATCTTGCTTTTAGCAATGTTTAAAGCTGCGGCATACATTTCGCGTTGTAAATCAAGCGGCACTTCAAAGCCATCTCTATTCGATTGTGCCGCGCCAATTGTGGGAGGCAAAAAACCAGCCGCCAATGCACTTGCACCCGCCGCGCCAACAAGCTCACGCCGCGACAAATGCAAATTGTAATTTAAAGTTTTGGTCTCTCGAATTGGCATTTGGCCCTCTCTTGATGGCTGGGCTAGTTTACAATTGCCCCCAAAGTGAGGCTAGGTTTGCCGCTCAACCATCAACTTCTTAAGTTCAGCGATTGCTTTGGCAGGGTTTAGGCCTTTGGGGCAAACTTGGGCGCAATTCATAATTGTGTGGCAGCGATATAGTTTGAATGGATCTTCAAGCGCATCAAGGCGTTTGCCAGTTTCTTCATCGCGGCTATCAATGACCCAGCGATAGGCTTGCAAAAGTGCGGCTGGCCCCAAATATCTATCGCCATTCCACCAATAGGATGGGCACGAAGTTGAGCAACAGGCGCACAAAATACACTCATACAGCCCATCAAGTTTTTCGCGATCTTCTGGGCTTTGTAACCATTCAGTTTGCGGCATCACCGTGACATGTTGTAAATGTGGTTCAATTGTCGCATATTGAGCATAGAAATTGGAAAGGTCCGGTACAAGGTCTTTGACGACTTCAAGGTGCGGCAAAGGCGAAATTGAAACCGTCTTGCCTTTGCATTCCGAATGCCCTTTGGTGCATGCCAAAGTATTATTGCCATCCACATTCATGGAGCAAGAACCGCAAACCCCTTCGCGGCAAGAACGCCTAAAGGCCAATGTTGGGTCCAAATTGTCCTTAATCCAGATTAAAGCGTCCAAAACCATAGGGCCGCAAGCGTCTTTGGGCACATCAAAAGTATCCCAACGCGGATTTTCACCGCTTTCAGGGTCATAGCGATAAATGCGGAATGTGCGGATATCACCACTTGAGCCCTGTGGCGCAGGCCAATGCTTGCCCTGTGTAACACGTGAATTTTTCGGAAGCGCGAGTTCAACCATTTCTAGAATCCTAATTGTGAATTCTTCTAATACGTTCGATGTTTTTGTAAATGGTTAAACGCCGCAAAAAAATTGGGCAAAAGGCAAGGTGCGAAACCCATTTAGTCGACAAGTGCGTAATAATCTAATATCCCTTGAAAAAACCGCCTTTTTTGAGGGATTACCGAAGGACGAAAATTTCTTAAAAACAAAGTCCCATAATCATTTCCCATTACCCATTTTTCCGTTGAATCAACTGATCCACCGCTACGCCTGCAATGTCGGTATTAATTTCAATCCATAAAGGTAAGTGGTCGGACATTTGAAAAGTGAATTCGGTTTTATCTAAATCTGGAAATAACGGCTTGTGATTCCCATCATAAAAATCCAAAACCCCACCATTATTAGTAAAGGTTTCATCGAACTGCGAATAATGAAGAATTTGGTCATAGCGTTTATCTTTGACCAAATTGGTTCCCAAATCTTCCTTTGCCAAGGCTTTGGGCAGTTTTAGGCCCTTTGAAACAATCGCTTTGAACATATCGTCATTCAGACTGGGAACATTAAAATCACCCATAACGATAATGTCTTTATCTTCAGTGTATTTTTCATTTATTTTGGCGTCAAGCCAATTGGCAAGGCGTTGAATTTCTACTTGCCGTGATGCATCAGAATCGCCCCACCTGACATGAGTTGTAAACGCGACAAAATCAAAACTGCCAGACTTAAAAGACGCAAGATATGGCGCGCGCCACCAACCGCTTTCACTAATATATTCGGTGCCGCGTTTAATGCGCGGTGGCGACGCCTCGGCCGCAAGGCCATTGAAACTTACGGCACGCTTGTCGAACATATAGCAAACTCGTTCACGATTTCCGCCAGCGTCTGGTATCATATCCGAATAAACTACATCCCAATATGGCCCCAATATGGGCAAGATGCGCTGCAAATCGGCAAGATTATCACGCAATTCGACGACTGCGACTAAATCAAATTGCCCAATAATTTCGGCGATATAATGAATGGCAGCTTCGGAGCGCTTTTTCTTGCCAAATTCACGAATATTCCATGTGGCAATCACAATGGACTCATCAAGTTTTGAGGGAGGGATTTTTGCGTTTGCAATCCTCGCCTGAAGCACTTTAAGCCCTTCTGCGATTTCGAGACTTATGCTGCCATGAAACATTTGAACCCTCCATGTGACAAAGGCATATTACGCCCCAAACTGTGACAATTCCATGAAATTCTTCTAATAAACCACTTCTGTTAAAAACAATCCTTCAGGCGGGGCGACGCGGCCGCATCTATCCCTGTCTTTGGCTTCGAGCGCCGCCTTAAGGTCAGCGATTTCCCAACGTCCGCGTCCAACGTCATAAACTGACCCAATCATCGAACGCACTTGGCGATGGAGGAAGCTTGGGGCTTCGAATTTGCAATGGATTTGTTCGCCAAATGGGGTTTGCACAACCGCAATATCGAAAACATCCAGCGTCTTTATCGGGCTTTTGGCTTGGCATTGGACATCGCGAAATGTGGTAAAGTCGTGAGTGCCAATAAGTTCGCGCGCCGCCATGCGCATTTTTTCCAAATCGAGCGCAAAAACCACATGCCACGCGCGGCCTTTGGTGACTGATAAAGGCGGCTTGCGGTTTTGAATAATATAAAGATATTTGCGCGCTTTGGCCGAAAATCTGGCGTCAAAATCGTCTGGCATGAGTTCGGCTTTGATGGCCGAAACTTTGCCATCTTCACGAAAAAATGAATTTAGCCCACTCAAAAGCCGGTGCGGTTTCCAGTCTTTTTCCAGCATCGCCGAGCAAACTTGCCCCAAAGCATGAACCCCAGCATCGGTGCGCCCGGCCACCGAAACATTGCGCTTGCCGCCATCGATTTGTGCAATTGCATATTCAACCAGATTCTGCACGCCCTTGCCATTAGGTTGCGATTGCCATCCGCAAAAGGCCGAACCGTCATATTCAAGAGTGATTTTCCACTTAGGCAAAGCGCGAACCCTTTAGGATTTTTTGACCGCGCAAAAACTCGCGCGCTTCCATTGCCGGCTTGCCTTCGCATTGCAATTTTAAGATTCGAATTGCGCCACTACCGCAAGCAATTAACAGTTCATCATCGAGGGCTACACCCGCTTGACCAGCGCCAACTTCGACTCGGCTCATCAATATTTTGTAACGAACGCCTTCCAACATGGTCCAAGCCGCGGGAACTGGTGAAAACCCACGGATTTTGCAGTCAATTTCATGGGCGGGTTTTGACCAATCAATGCGGGCTTCTTCTTTGGTTATTTTGCTTGCATAAGTAACGCCAATTTCTGATTGCGGTTTTGGCGATAACCCTGTGGTTGCGAGTTGCGACAAGGTTTTCAGCAAAAGTTCCGCGCCAATATTTGCGCATTTTTCGGACATTGTTCCATAGGTGTCGCTTGGTGATATTTCGACATCTTGGGCCATATAAATCGCGCCAGTATCCAAGCCTTCGTCCATCGCCATCATTTGCACCGAAGTTTTGGTATCGCCCGCCTCTATGCAGCGCTGAATCGGTGCCGCGCCGCGCCACCGTGGTAACAGCGAAGGGTGGATATTTAGGCCGCCAAGCCGTGGCGCTTGCAAAATCTCTTTTGGCAAAATTAGGCCATACGCTACCACTATCGCAACGTCCAAATTAAGCGCCGCGAATGCCGCTTGTTCTTCTGCATTGCGCAAGGATATTGGGGTGCGAACTTCAATACCCAATTCTTCGGCGCGTTTATGAATTATGGTTGGCGCAAGTTTCTGCCCACGACCACGCGGCTTTGGCGGCTGCGAATAGACACACACAATATCATGCCCCGCTGCGGCCAAAGCATTCAGGGCAGGGAGGGCAAATTCAGGGGAACCGAGGAAAGCAATACGCATTGGGCGGATATAGCCTTGTGGAACCTATACGTCCAGTGTTGGGCAATTGAGAATGCCTCTCAATACTATTGCGTGTTAATGTGTTTTGAGAATATGGTGCAAAAAATGGAGCATATTATGAACGAGCTAACACTGAAAATTGAACGCGTAATAAAATGTACGCCCGACAAAATTTGGCGCGCTTGGACGGAGTCAAAATTGATGGAACAATGGTTCTGCCCCAAGCCATGGTATGTGAAAGACGTGGTGCAGGATTTGCGCACGGGCGGCAAATCGACCATGACGATGTGCGGCCCGAATGGCGAAATTTTCCCCAATAATGGCCTAATTCTCGAGGCAATTCCAAACCGAAGCCTTGTTTTCACTGATGCCTTTACGGAGGCTTGGATACCGTCAAATCGGGCATTTATGGTTGGCGATATCAAACTAAAAGACCTTGGCGATGGAACAACCCTATATACCGCCTGCGCCCATCATTGGAACAAAGAAAATATGGAAGAGCACGAAAAAATGGGCTTCTATGATGGCTGGAACAAAGCGGCAGATCAATTAGAAGAATTAGTGGCGGGTATGGAGTGACAATGGCAAACAGCTTTACATTTGACACTAATACAATGGATTGGTTTGATTATCAGGGCCAAAAACTAAAAATCAACACGGCTCCAAATGGCATTTCCTTGGTTTTGTCTGAATTGACCCCAGAAGTAGCAAGTATTCACCATATCCATGAAGGGTTCGAGTGCGTATATATCCTTGAAGGCAGCGTTATTTCCAATGGCGAAACATTTGTTGCGGGGCAGGGTTTCATTGCCGAAAAAGGCACCGAGCATTATGAATTCCGAACCGAAACTGGCGCAAAATTCATTGTGGTAAATTCACAGGGTTAGAATCTAAGTATCGAACTCGGTCAATCCATCGCAGAACTTTCATCTTGAATTTCGAGAAAACACTCAAGGCATATCGCACCGCGTTTGATGGAAGATGGGTCGTCAGGGCGATCGAGAACTTTGCCGCATGTTTCGCAAAAATCGATGCGGTGCTGCGCGAACCCCCTTAGAAACGCTATTTCAGAATGCATAATTGGGCCACCAAACAAGGCGGCTGGGATTGTATAGAGCAAGTTTTTTATTCGGCGGTTCATGTGCACCAATCAAAATTATTCTACTGAGAGAGAAATTATTTCGGCGTTTAGTGAGAGCCAGTCTATTGCAATCAATTTGTCTTGAAATCTGAAGACATATAATGGTTGGAAACTTGATTGGTATAACTTCGTAACTTCAAAACTCTCAAGCGAAATTGCCGCGATGTCATTTGAAAAAGGGCGGCATGCGTAAATAACTCCCTCGCTTTCAACTACGCTTAAGTCTCCCATAAATTGACGTATTGGCATAGATACACCACTAAACACCTGAGAAGTTCTCGGTTGAACTTCCAATTCTTTCAAAATCTTATATGTTTCACTCTCAAGCAAATATAAGGTATCGTAGGCGATTGCTAGAATTTGATTTTTCAAAAATACGAACCCTTTGACTTGGCCATAAGTCGGACCAATCGTGATATTCTGGCAATTCCCGTTTTCAAGGTCAATTTCGACGGCAGTGTTTGACCTCGCGACAAATATGATAGCCTTGAATTGATTGGGAACTTTTAATATTTCGACAATACCTTGATATCCAAGGTCGAAATTGTCGCCATTATACCAATCAAGCGCAAGTTCTTTCACATGAGAATTTCTTGTGTCTAAATAAGATAATTTGCCGTTGCTTTCGGCGCCTGACGGATGCCTAGACCAAAATATTAGGTGGTCAAAGTCTCGATATTTTGAGTCCCCTTCAAACTCCACTTCCGAGTCAACAACTTTCCATCTGCAAATTTTACTTGCTGGGTCTCTGAAGCTGCGTAATTCAAAAGAAAAATTATAGTAATCTTCGTCGAGGTTTTGTTTCGTTATGAAGAACTCTTCGTTTACTGACCATATGCCAGAACGAACATGCCGCATTGTAAGATCATCAATTTTTATGCCACGAGAAAAATCAATTATACGAATTCCGCTCCCAATCGTTTCATATTTGTTCAGCAGGATTTTCTTGTGTTTGCTACTAAATGCGATACTTGTGCTCATGCTGCAGAGTTCTTTCGTTACTTTGGAATTACCCAAAGAGGGTTAACTTAGTGGCTTGCCTCTATTGTCGCGTTTGTCCTTTTTAATCTCATCATAAACTTGCATATTCCATTCATTTTCACCGTTGGGCCCGTCGTATTCACATTCCCCGACACATCCCCAGCAATCGCCAGCGCAATCAGTCGAAAAAATGTCACCTTTGACATTCAATTCGCGTCCACACATGCTGCAATAGGTTTTTGAAACTTTCATGCCGATTTCTCAAAACTAATCCGC
>ERZ1292633.4834-Hain-H41-02um-R1-4834-length-12352-cov-5_pt1 | contig 10922 bp, 14 predicted proteins | sample MGYA00564406_ERZ1292633 | MGnify/ENA primary metagenome ERZ1292633 (study PRJEB36523, sample SAMEA6512639) | groundwater metagenome | collected 2019-01-08 | study: AquaDiva: Metagenomics assemblies of 32 groundwater samples
GACAGCGGCACGAAACTTCTCGCGATCGTAGATTTTCACGAGCCACACGCCGAAGGCGATGAGGACGAGTCCTTCAAGGAGGGTGAAGGGAATCGGCCCGATCGAAAAGCGCACCAGGTAGCTTGGTAGGACGGCGAGAATCAGAAAGATGCCCCATCGCAAATCGCGCCAGGCAATGGCAGCGAAGACAACAAACGTGATGATCAGCAAAGCAGCAAACATATTAAACAAATAACCCCTTGATCGTTTTTGGACTGAGGCCGCCGAGGGCCACCAAAGTCACGAAGTACACAAGTCCACCAATAATGATTTGGGGGATCACGTGAATGTTGGTGACTTTCAAAAAGAGGTACATTACCGCTGCGGCGGCCACGACCTTCGCGGTCACGGTCAAGCGCAGCCGTATGCGCGAAGCCCGCCAGACAACGAGGAAGGTAAGAAGTGTCACTAAACTCTCTGAAAGAAGCGTGACCCAAGCTGCACCAATGGTGCCAAAACGAGGCACGAGGAGGAAGTAAGCCGCCACTGAGACGACAGCGGTTACGGCATAGCCGATGGTCATCACCCGTTGCTTTTGGACCGCGACCACGGCGTGGCCGAACAAAGCGGCATAGAACACGATCGCCAAGGCTGGGGCTAGGACAGCGAGAATAGGCCCAGCCGACCGAAACTCTTCGCCCCCGACGAGAACCATGATCGGTGTCGCTAAGGTAAATGCTCCGACTGCGAGCGGCAAGGCGAGGATCGAAAAAAAGTTAAAGCTCTTTTGCAGCGTCGCTTCAAAGGTTTCTTTGTCCCGGCTCTGCCAGGCAGTGACGAGGAGGGGGAGGGCGAGCCCCATGAAGACCACAGGGAGGGCAGTCATCACATCGATTACTTTATAGGCTCCGCCGTAGAGACCAACATCAGACTGGGGGCGGAGAACCGAGAGAAGCAAGATGTCGCCGCGTAGGTAAACGAGATTAAAAAAGATGGAAACCCCGATCGGCCAACTGCGACGAAAGATTTCTTTCCATACGCTAAAGTCGACTTGTGCCCGGATCCGCACTAAGCGATTCGCGAGGACAATCAACAGGCTGGTTTGGACAAAGACCGAAACCACAAGGGCGATCATCGCTTCGATTAAGCTCCCTCGAACAAACACAACGACCAGGACCCCAGCAAGAAGTAACGCTCGACCGACCAGTTCCGCAATCGCTACTTTGATCATCATCAAACGTTTTTGGTAGATCCCTGTTAGCATCTGGCCAGTAGTTTGGAAAAAATAAGCCAGCGCTCCAACCGCGATTGCTGCTTTAATTTCCATCGAGTAAGGGAAGAGAAGGGCAGTGAGAGGAGCGATGGCAAAAACGATTACTCCGGTAATGAGTCGAAGTGATAATAAGTTGCCAAGAATTTTTGGTTCGTTAGCTCCTGGTTCAGAAATCATTTGGACCGTAGTCAACGTGAGGCCGAAGTCGACTACCACGGCAAATAGGGACAAAAACGTATTGGCTGTGGTGTATTCCCCGTAACCAACATCTCCAAAATAGCGTATCAGGATGGGGACCGTAGCGATCCCGAAGGCCATGCCGATGATTTTTCCGCCAATTTGCAACGCGGTATTGTGCGCTAGAGCTTTGCTCGCATCCATAATGAGTAAAATAATACCACGAAGCGGGTTGACGGAAGGTCAAAAATTTGATAGAATAGGGAACGAACAGGGCCGAGAAAATCAAAATAAAAGCTCGTTTAATTATGTACTTGCATGGATCCGAGGTCTTCTTTGAAGACACGTCGGAACAGCCACAATCTTCCATGACGACTACGGTGGGGCAAGGGCCATCATTTTTTGTCGGAGTGCGCTCAAGTATGAGCGTGATTCAGGACAGCTTGATGGTTATTTTATTTGTCGCCGCCGCCGCCTTGGTCCTGGCGGGTGTTGAAGGGGTGGTGGAGTCGCACCATCCAGAAGTGGTCCAAGCTGCCGAGTAGTTATTTATACACGATTTTTTTCTTTATCGATTCTTTCCATCTTTGTTTCAACGTTGCTGTTGATGCCTTCAGTGGTTTCGGCCGCTCCACTCAAAGGCTACGAAGCGTTGCAGAGTCAAGCTCCGGGGAAGATTTCTATGCAGCCGGGTGAAACGAAGACGGTGAGTATTTCGTTTCAAAATATCGGTACGACCACGTGGACGAATTCTGGCAGTAATTTTGTTTCCATCTATACGTATAACCCAAAGTATCGGTCGAGTGTGTTTAAAAGCTCGTCATGGATGAGTGCCAGCCAGGCAGTGAAGTTGAAGCAGACGAGTGTTGCTCCTAAGGCCGTCGGTACGATCGAGCTTCCGCTCACCGCCCCAAAGACCCCTGGCGCCTATGTCGAGACCTTCCACTTAGCCGCTGAAGATAAGGCCTGGATTCCCGGCGGCGAGTTTACCGTGAACATCACGGTCGGAAGCGCCACCAGCACGACAACCAGCTCGACTACGACCACAACATCCCAATATCAAGCCGAGGTGACTTCGATGAGCGAACCGAAGATCACGGCCAAAGGCGGCGTTTCCGTTGTCTATACAGTCACGGTCAAAAATGCTGGTAAAACCAATTGGGGAACACACGCTCTGACTCCTTCCGAGGTCCATCTTGCGACAGTGTCGGCGAGCGATATTCAACACAAGTCCTGGAAGTCCTCGTCGACTATACTCGAGAGAGCTACTTCTGTTGCCCCTGGCTCATCCGAGACCCTCTCCTTTGCTTTCCTCACCCCAAAATATAAAGGGAGTTACACCCTCGCTTTTGATGTCACGGTTAATGGCGAAAACGCTGAGGGTGGGGAGATTTATATCCCGGTAGAAGTAACCGCTGACGCCCCAGACGTCCAAGGAACCTCGAAAACCAAGGAGACAACAAGCGAGACGAAGTCGACCACGCCTTACACTGAGAACATTGTGACCACGGAACCGACTATGCGGGTTGGAATTTTGATCGTCGATGAAGAGACAGATAACGAAGTGGTTATCTCTGGAGTAACCGCCATGCGCGTTGAAGACACGGACGGTAACTTGCTGGCCAATGTCGACGCTGGCGAAGAGGTCACTGCCTATTACATGACCGACAAGAAAAAATATTACTACGAAATTGACGGCGAGACGCGCAAGACCAGTTTGCCTATTCGGTTTGTTCCTGTGGAAGCCAATACGGTCCTCACCATCACCAACTTCGATCGGCGCGTGACGCGCGGTTCTGCCTACGCGGACAATCAATTCCGCAATATTTTGGAGATCCGTTATAACGAAACCAAAGATCGCACTTGGATGATCAACGAACTTCCGTTTAGTTGGTATTCCAAGGGTAGTGCGGAAACTTCCGGGGCCTCGCACATGGAATTCAAAAAGGCATTGATGATTGCTTGGAATACCTATGCCTACACCCTGGCTACCAAGTACACAACGAAACATGATGAGGAGGGTTTTATTGCTGACGCTTACGCTGATCAAGTTTACAAAGGCTATGGCAATGAGTTGCGAACCTCGCAGGGGCAAGCGGTCACGGCATCGCTCAGTCAGGCTGTGGATGAAACGCGTGGAATTATCGTGACCTACAACGGCGAGGTAGCCATCACGCCGTACTTCTCTCGGTCTGATGGGCGCACGCGCGATTGGAGTGAAGTGTGGGGCGGCGATATTCCTTGGTGCCAAGGGGTTGAAGTACCGGAAGATGCGGGGAAAACCCTTTGGGGTCACGGGGTCGGGATGTCTGCCTCGGGTGCGTTGCAAATGGCCAATGATGGCAAAACCTATGATCAGATTTTGAAACACTTTTATACAGGCGTAGAGTTGCAAAAGATGTGGGAATAACCGTAGCGCGTTTTATGAAACGAACATGTCTCATGCTCCTTGTCTTTTTGTGGCCGTTTGCTTCGCGTGCGGCTATTGATCCTTTACAAGCAATTTACGAAAGCCGTTCCGATCTTCAGCAAGCCTTTGATTCCAAAACCAAAATTGCCAAGCCTGATTCCCGCGCCGGGTTTTTGATGGATCTCGAAGACTGGGCCAAGCAGTACGGCTGGCAAGAATACAAAAAAGAATTGGCTGCTTATGCGCCGGCGACTGAACCGCCCAAGGCAGGTGAGGCCAAGGCTCCAAAGATCAGCGCCGGCAACTACATTGTGGTCGACAGTGCGAGCGGTATTGTCCTTGCCGCCGAAGGGGCCGATGAAGTTTGGCCAATTGCTTCGATTACTAAACTCATGACCGCTCAGGTTTCGTTGCAACGCGGGGTAAGCCTCGACAAGACGGTAGCGATGAGTTCAGGAGATAACGTTGGCGGCGCTGCGCTTTCCGTGACCGAGGGCACTACGTTCAGAATGAATGATTTGTTGTCTGCGATGCTTATTGGCTCGGCCAACAATGCGGCGAACGCCATTGCTCGTTCTTCAGGTCCGGACTTTATTGTTGGCATGAACACCCGCGCTCGCGAGCTGCACCTGGTAAACACGAATTTTGTTGATGCCTCAGGGATCGATCCCCGGAATGTCTCGACAGCCCGTGAAGTGGCCGCCTTGGCTGAAGCCGCATTTACATTTGAACCCATTCAAAAGAATACGACGACCGTTACTAAAGACATTCAGGCGCTTAACGAAGAAAATGCGCGGCGCTTGAAAAGCACCAACTGGATGCTTTCGTATCCAGAATACGACGACGTCTATGTAACGGCGGGGAAGACTGGGTACCTCGAAGAGTCTGGCTGGAACTTAGTTGTGCGTCTCCGTCCTTCGGCCTCAGAAAAACAAAAAGAGCTGACCATTGTCACCTTCAATTCTGCTTCGCGTGGTGATAGCTTCAAAGATGCCGAAGCGCTCGCCCGGTGGGTCTGGGACGATTTTATTTACTAGCGACTGCAGGAGTTTTTCCTTCAGGCTTGTGCCGTTCCCGATCCTCGTCGACCAATTTCAAAATCGTTTGTCGAACCTCATCGGGTTGTGGCACTTCTTTAAAATTGAGCTGCCCCGTTGTACCAGCAGTCTGAGCTATGACGTTCCCATATTTAAAGATCATCTGCAGCATGCCGTGGATTTCGCTCGTAACATCCACCACGTTTTCTAAATGGCATTCTTTAGCCTCGCGGCGGAACAAGCCAAACTGTTCGACGTCGATCACCCGTTCATTGGTCACAATCCAGGTATCAAGATAGAAATCAACAATTTCTTGAATAACCAACATCCAGATGGCCAAAAAGTAGAAACTGGCAAACAAGGCGAGGAGGGGAGTCAGGACGGGGTGGTGGAGAAGCGTGGGGGCCGTTTCCTGCAAAATGAAAAAGACGATAAACGGTAGGACGGCTCCCGCGATGAGCGCCAGAACCACCCTCGTTGGCACAAGCCAATGCCGGCGCAAAAATAACTCGACTTTTTCCCCAGGCTTATGGTTGGGGAGTTGGTTCAGATCGATCATATGGGTTTAACACGGAAGCGTTGGTGAATGAGCCGGTAACATCTTGAACATTGAGGGGGGTGCCCCAGTCGTACCGCGAGAGCACAATCCACGAGGCGCCAAGGATAACCACGGTTCCGACCAAAAATAATGTTCCGAGCCCGTGGGAAACTGTTCCTTTGATGCCGTAGGTGCGCAAGTGATACAAGTTGAAGAACAGAAAAAATCCGTAGACTAGCAAGAACAAGGCATAGGGAATAAGGAAGAGGGCAATGGGAAAAGAGGGGATCATAGACCAAGATGTTGATAGGCGCGGGCGGTGGCGATGCGGCCGCGGGGCGTGCGTTCGAGGAACCCAAGTTGCAGCAAGAACGGTTCTATGATTTCCTCGATCGTTTCCAGTTCTTGCTGGGTGGCGGCCGAGATGGTGTTGAGGCCAACGGGTCCGCCAGAGAATTTTTCGATAATCGTCGAGAGCACATGCCGATCAGAGGCGTCGAGTCCCAGGCCGTCGATGGCCAGCATGCGCAGTGCCTCGTCGGCGATGCTGGCGGTCACCCGGCCGTCGCTTTTGACTTGGGCAAAGTCGCGAACGCGACGCAGCAAGCGGTTGGCAATGCGCGGGGTCTTGCGAGCCCGTCTCGCGATTTCGTCGCGGGCACCTTCTTCGAGACTTGCCCCGAGTGAGGCGGCATTCCGTTCAACAATCTTAGCAATTTCGTCGTCGGTATAAAAGTCGACTTGATGCACCATACCAAAACGATCGCGAAGAGGGGAGGACAACAGCGAAAGTCTCGTCGTCGCTCCAACCAAAGTAAAGCGTTCAAGATTCAATCGGAGCGTTCTGGCGGTCGGGCCTTTGCCGACAATAATATCGAGGGCAAAATCTTCCATGGCTGGGTAGAGGACTTCTTCAATCGTACGATTCATGCGGTGAATCTCGTCGATAAACAAAATGTCGCCGGGTTGGAGGTTTGAAAGAATGGCTGCCAGGTCGCCAACACGTTCCATTGCTGGACCACTGGTCACTCGGATCTGTGCCCCCATTTCATTGGCGAGTACGTGGGCAAGCGTAGTCTTACCAAGTCCGGGATTGCCGTAAAACAAAGTGTGCTCGAGCGGCTCGCTGCGTCCTTTGGCGGCATCAATAAACACCTGCAAATTATTTTTGAGAGCGCTTTGGCCAATAAAATCCTGGAGCGACTTGGGGCGCAAACTCGCCTCAAATCGTCGCTCTTCTTCGGGGGCGCCGGGAGCCACCACCCGTTCCTTCAATTGCGCGTCCTCTTCGATCATATAGGTGAGTATAGCACGAGAACTATTTGGTTCGGAGCAGGCCCAGGTGAATCAAACCGAGGTAACCAGTGGTAGTGTCTGTGAGTTCTCCCGACCTGAGGTGATTCATGAAATCTGATAAAGACGTTTCAACCACTTCAATGAACTCGTTTTTATCTAGTCACGGCGCTTGGTGCCGCACACAGTCCAAAGCCACAAAGTTGTACCGGAGCAGTGAGGAATAGGCAGAGTGGAGGCTTATTCCAACGAACTCAATTCTCCCTTCGTACCCAGTTTCTTCTAAAAGTTCTCGGGCAGCTGCCTGTTCCGGAGTCTCATGTGGCTCAATACCACCTCCGGGAAGTTCGAGGAGAACTTTTTCTGGACCTGGACGAAATTGTTTCGTGAGGATTACTTTCCCCTCTGGAGTAAAGGGGAGAATACACGCCGCCATTCCTTCCGTGACAATATCGAAATCATCTTCTCGGCCATCAGGCATATGAAACGTCTTACGAACGACTTTGCGAAATCCGTTATATTTGAGCTCTTCTTTAAGCTTTTTCCATGGTTCCATAGTGGGTCCAGGATAGCGCAGAACTAACAATCTACCAAGGTAAAGCAAATCAAAAACACTCGACAAAACGTCGGGTGTTTTTGGTGGGCAGGGAGGGATTCGAACCCTCGAGACCTTGCGGCCAAAGGAGTTTAAGTCCTTCGTGTATACCACTCCACCACCTGCCCTAGGTGCGGGCAAAAAATATCACTGTTTCCATGAAAAGTCACGGTCTAGGATTGACAAAAGGGCATTTTTATGGTATTTTCCTTCGTTCCCATAGCCACCGGAGGAACATGACCCGCACCCTGCTGACCGTTCGCGATTCGCTCTCGGGTTTCCCGCCCCCCATCGATCACGAGGAGGAGTTCCGTGTTCTCACGGCTCTCCACAATGAGAGCGAGGCGATCAGCCTTGCCATCGAGGAGGCCTTTGGGTCCCGGCGCCAGATCGAAAGGATCATTTTCGCCGTGGCCCTCGGGCTCGCGTTCTTCCTCGTCACCTCCTCCCTGGCCCTCGCTTAGCGGGCCAGCCGCCTCGGATCATCACGTATGTGGTGCCTCGAGGCGGCTTTATTTTTTTTTTAAAATGCCAGATTGGTACAGCTGCATCATCACCAGGGCAGCAGCAAGCACGGTTGGCCCAATCACCAGTCCAATCGGACCAAAGAGCTGAAGGCCACCTAAAATCGAAAGGAGAATCATAAGAGCATGCATCCGCGTTCGGCCTTCGATTAAATATGGCCCTAAAAAGTTATCGATCATCCCGACCATCACCACAGCCCAGATCAGGAGCCCGATCGCCTGTGGGGTGTGACCGAGCAACAAAAGGTAGATGACCGCCGGGGCCATCACAAGGCCCACCCCGAGCATCGGCACTTGAGCGGCGACAATCGCCATCGCCCCCCACACCAAAAATCCTGGAATGCCGAAAATAGCCATCCCAATCGTCGCCATCGTGGCTTGCACGAGTGCGACAATCAGTGAACCAAAAACCACGGCGCGGACCGTCTGCACAATGCGTTTAATAATCTTGTGATCATCGCTGTCTTTGAGCGGGGAGAGGATCAAGAGCTCGTCGGCAATTTTTAAGCGATCAAGCAAGATGTAATAGAGGGAGAGGAAAAAAATGAGGGCGCTAAAGACAAAGCTCACGGTGAGACTGGCGGCATTGCGTAAAATGTATCCAATATTATTTCCAATCCAGACGGTGGTCTGTTGTCCAAGTGCTTGAATATCGATCGCTTGAATGCGCACCCGGATAAACTCGGGGAGGGAGGCGATCGCCGGGTGCTCTTTGAGTTCGTTCAACGTCGGCCATTCCTGTCGTTGGTCCGAGTTTTGAATCAGGCTACTGACTTGATCAAACATGAGGAATGAGATCAAGAGGAGCGGAACAAAGATGACCAAAAAAACTCCGAGGGTCGCGAGAAACGAGGAGAGCCGAGGGCGATTAAGTTTTTTCCGCAACCGCGCTTCGAGCGGGCCAACGACAATGGCAGCGACCGACGCCGTTACCAACGTCAATACAAACGGGGAAATAATTTTCCAAAGTAAAAATAGGACCAGGAGACTGAGGATCAGGAAAAACCAACGAGATTTTGTCATAGGTGTTTATCTTAGCATAAAACAAAAAACACTTCAGACAGGCTGAACTGTTTTTTGTGGAGCGGCAGACCGGGATTGAACCGGCGACCTTCTCCTTGGCAAGGAGACGTTCTACCACTGAACTACTGCCGCAAATTTCCGTCTCGAGAATATAACAGAAGCGCCCTTGGGTGGCAAGGGGTTAGATAGCGGCTTCGAGCTGATCGAGGCGGGCGTCGACAAGAACAAAGTGCTTTCCGTGGGCCTTTAATTCTTGTTTGATTTCTCGCATATCTTCTTCAAGCCTGGCAAGCCTTCCATCGACACTGTAGAAACGTTTGTCTACAGCATCGAATCGTTTATCGATGGCCTCAAATCCTTCCTTAACCATTAAGGCTAATTCATCGATAGTAATGTTCTTTGGCATACGCTTCATAGATCAAAATTATACCGAGCCCCGAGGCGGGGCGCAATCGGGCAGTTTGCTCACGATTACGCCCCATCCTCACTTGTCCACTAGGCTGCGGCGGTCTGGGTCGAAGCTTCCTTCAACATCTGCACGCGCAACCAGCGAATACCTGCTTTGTTGCCCGCGCAGTATTGATCTTTAGCGATACTGAGCACAAACTCGCGAAGCGTTTCGCGCTGTTCCGATTCAAGTTCAAGTTGGTCGGACATGCTGGTGATGTTCGACAAGATTTTGCTGTACCAGCTTTCGCTCTTCGTGTCTTTGACGTCGTCCATAGAAATGTAAGTTAATTCTCTGTTTATTAAGCGGTCACTTTTTTGTGGCGTTTCCACCACCAGGCCCGAGCTCCCACTGCGGAAGTGGTCATTCCGGCGAGGGTAAGTCCGAGTGTTCGATTGGGGTTGGTGCGGGGCGGCGGTGTCGGCGCGCTCAGGAGCGCTTGCACCACGGTTTCGATGTCCGTGCTTGAGCGCGGCATGAGGCGGACAGTTCCGTCATATGTTGCGACAACGCCAGTCACTTTCAGTTCGGCTCCGAGAGTAATGGACGACAGGCTAATGCCGGTACCCTCTTTTACAATCACCAGAATCCGCACCCCATCTTTTTCTAGTGTGAATCGACCCGCTGAGCGTTCGGTCACTTTCCCTGTGACCTCCACCAAGCGCCCCAAATAGCTTTCGGTCTCCTTTAGGACGATACTCGCCGCCGTTACGCTTTCGTTTCCGACCACCGTTATCGCGTCCGCGTCCGCGATTTTCAACCGCGACTCACCGTGTGCTTTTGATGGCGTTCCGACCACCTCGATTACATCCCCGATTTGAAGATCAGGAAACTCCCCTTGGTACTGATAGAGCTGGAGCCCATCGATATACATGATCTGACTCCCAAAGGTGTCTGGGAGCGCGATCACCACCCCTTGTTTCTTGAGGAGCGTTTTCTTTACAACGGTGTCACTAGCACTGGAGTCTTCAGTGTCTCCAGCGTCCGAAGAGTCATCTTCTGAAACAATCGGTTGTTCAGTTCCCGAAGATAGGCCCGTCCATTCCCAGGCCCCGTCCACTTGAGTGTAGACGGCGCCTTCGATTGCTTTTTCATACGTTGCGGAATCCACCACCGTGCCGTCGGGAGCAACCAGCTCCACGGTTTCGGCCGAAGTGTTATTAAGAGCGATGTTGGTAATACTGCGCGGCAACTCGAGGGTCGTACTCCCATCGAGTTCACCGCTTAGTGTGTGCGACTTCGAGAGATCGCGAATGACCCAGCCATCGAGACAGATGGTCTCGGTGTCGGTGTTTTTGATCACGATCATTTCGTCGGTCTCCTCCTCGCCTGTTGGGTCGGGGAGGAGGCTCAGGAGTTCAAGTGTTTGAAGATCGGAGCAGGTTGGAGGAGTAGATGTGTCTGTTTCCTCTTCTTCGTCTTCCGAGGGTATTGTCTCAGACGGAGTTTCTTCTGGTTCCTCGGTGACTTCTTCCGCCGGCGCATGATCGCCATAACTCACCGTGTCGATCACTTGCCCGGTTGGATCGAGTAAGGTGACGGTATCGCCCGCGTTATTTAACTTACTCTTGAATTCGGCAACCGCAGATCCTCCCCCTTCGATCGAGCCGGTGAGCTCAACGGAG
>ERZ1292633.1243-Hain-H41-02um-R1-1243-length-27858-cov-21_pt2 | contig 10921 bp, 12 predicted proteins | sample MGYA00564406_ERZ1292633 | MGnify/ENA primary metagenome ERZ1292633 (study PRJEB36523, sample SAMEA6512639) | groundwater metagenome | collected 2019-01-08 | study: AquaDiva: Metagenomics assemblies of 32 groundwater samples
CGTCCTGCGATACGCCTCGGCCTTTGCGATACAGCAGGCCGAGGTTGTACTGCGAGAGGGCATCTCCCTGTTCAGCGAGCGGTCGCCACTCACGGAAGGCCGTGGCGTAGTCTTCACGGTCATTGGCATCCATGCCAGCCTGAAAGTCCGCCCATGCGGGCACGGCGAGACAGTTGATCGACAACACAAAAGTGATGGTGAATCGAAGCGACATAGGCACCTCCAAGGGAGGCGTATTGTAGGAGGGATACTAAATAGGCGCAAGAGCCGAGAGGGGGGATGGCATCATTCCCTAGGAGACGAACGTTGTGCAACGCATCCATAAGTTCTTTTGGGAGAACAACGAAATACTCGGAAAACTATGGCGGAGGGGGCGAGATTTGAAAACCCTACAGCACCAGAGACTATAGACCTCGATCTACTCCTATCGTTTCGTTGTCAATCACTTACAGAAGAGTCACAGGCAGGCGAGGAACCCATTAAACCCGATGGGACACGATAGTTCTGCCACAGTTGAGCCACAGGGAGGAAAAAGGTTTAACAGCTCTTTCATTCTCTGTTTCGTAGAGATACAGTCTTGCACGGTAAAAATGCGGGCGGGGTATTTTTTTGCTACGCTGAGGCGTTATGTCTAAACTTAGCAGCGAGGAATTCTGGAATCAACAATTCGATATGGGGGGTAACATTCCAGCTTGGTGGTTCGATGCGGCTTTCAGTCTCCGAACCGCGGCAGATGTTCTTGACAAGTTCAGAGGGCCGCGGATGTTCGAGATCAAAGGAACAGTGACACGATCCGATTATGAAAAGCAGAGTGTGGGGCGAGTACACGCGATGCTCCTGGCGATGGCGACGGAATGCCTATTAAAGGCACTGTGGTTAAAATACGGTGGAACATTGGCGAAGGGCGGTAAATACTATCCTATCCCTAAGACGACCGGTCACAGGCTGGATCAGTTGGCTAATGCGGTTTCCCAAAAAGGAGCGATTAGATTTACACCGCAAGAACTCGAACACCTGAGGCGAGCTTCATTGTGGATTGAGTCGGGACGTTATCCGATTCCCAAGAACTCACAAGATAACCCTACTCGCCATAAAGCATTTATCGGAGATCCTTTTGTGAAATTAAGAACGCTCATGCAAAAACTGGAAAAGGAGTTGGGTTGCAAGATGAATTTTGAATCTGAATGAGACAGTCCAAGGGGTGAATTGCATATTCGCAGCCTCTCTATAACTAACGGTGTTTGTTGGTGAACTATTTGCCTTGTGGCCAAAGTGTGGCTGACGCACAGGAAGCGGAAAACAACGACAAGCTCAAGCTGCACCAATCCACAGCATGGCCCTATCACGTTGCATGAGGTGTGACGGGTCAGACGGCTAACGGTTACACCCATGAGAGGAGGGGGGAGGGGCCACGTTTACCAAGGCGTAGCCATTTTTCTTTGGATGGAGCCTAGCCACGAAGCCATGCCGTGGTGAGGTACACTTGTGTGCCACCACGTCAAGCGCGTGGCCATGGGCCAGGTTGAAGGCGTTAGGGTGCCCGCTGAATAGGCACGAGTTTACTCGCTCAGGTATTTTCTTTCCTTAAGGGGCGAGATTTATATCAACGGCACTAGGCCCTTTCATGGTAAAGGCAATACGGAATGTCATCCTTGATCCAAGGGTGAGCAGTGTCCATATCGTATCCCCAATATTAGTCATGTGAGCATATATCCAATCATTCCAACCATCCCGTACTATAAAACAGTACGTAGCTTCTAAATTGGTTATACTTCCAGTAAAGACCTGATCAAGAGGATACAACAACCGTACCCTTACCTCATGGCTAACTTTCGCGTCGCCTAAGCGCCGGAAGACCTGTTTGGAGTTTTCAATTTCCCCATCTATGAACAATTGTCTTCCATAAAGTAGTTGGGCATCATAATTACTATCACCTTCCGTAAATGATCTCTTGAGATGGTAGATCAATACATCGGAAGTCGTCCCTTGTTCTAGAACTAGGAGCTTTGAAAATGCGTAATGCAGCCTTGTCTCGCCAGGGTTTGCTTCTAGCGCCTTCTCAAGTATCTCTTTAGCGCGGACAAATTGGCCATGCTTCTTGTGATTGCTTGAGAGCCTCAACGCAATAAATGTGCTACGAGGATTTACCTGGAACGCTTTTTCTAACGCCTCTAGTGCCCGGGTGGCATCATCAAAAAGGTTGGCCAATTGAGCTTCTGCCTCAAGCAGATAGGACTGACTGGGAGAAAGCTGAAGACCTTCTTGTAAATTTCGTTCAATATCTTTCACGAGGGTCTCAATAGTAACAAGCGACGGTTGTTCGCTAGCTTTAAGAACATCTTGTAGTCTCTGTAGTCCTATCTTGACCAAGGTATGATGTGCGTATGTCTCGTCAGAACGTGAAGACTTCAGTCCTTGCGCCAAAACGCTTGCCTCACTTAGACACTTCTCTCTCTCCAGTGGCGTACGAGCAACTTCGGCAAGCCGTAGCTTCAATTCGGCCATAGAATGTTTCACTGCAAAGCTATGTTCATAACGTGTTACCTGCAAGGCCTTGTTTAGTAATTCACTTGCCTCTTGAAGGTTTCCATCAACCCTATTCATCTCGTATAACGCCACTTGATGCAGGACAAATCCATCTTCGTCGCCAATAGTCATTGCAACACCAAGCACGCCTTTTGCCAAATCATGATTTGGGAATAATTCTATAAGCGTACGCGATTTAACCATCTGACGGAATGCCGATCGATCCGAAGCATAGTCAATATTTAGCTCCCTTAAACACCTGATATAGACCTCATACCTATCCTCTTGAGAATGAAGAACTCTTTCGAACACAATTTGGGCGATATAGGGATGCCTCGCCCGATAAGTAAAATCTCTCACGACAGGATCGTAATCAGTTTGAACAACGTGTTCCAGGGGGGCAAAAAAACTTGTCTTAAATTCTGTAAATGGAATGTTATGGATTCTCGAAACAATCCCAGCGCGAACACGAATATCAAGGCGATTCAGCGTACAGATTGTGAGGTATATCTGTTGTGCCTCCAAGGGCACAATTTTTCTGTATTCATCTTCTATGATGGCCTCAAATGGCTCTCCCAATGTAGCTTCATGAAGGGCTACTAAGAGCTGTCGTCCAGCTCTTTCTGAAAAAGCCTTTCGCCTTTGCTCAAGATTCTCATGCTCTAGTGTTCCGAGAGCCTTGTGGCGCTCAAGCAAGGAAAGAAGGGAATCGATTTCCTTTAAGGATAGGTATCTGAGTTCTTGGACTGTATGTATGAATGGTGAGATTGAGGCCCCTGAAATGTTCCACTCATTCGTTCTTTCTGCCATGATCACGGTAAGCTTCTTTCCTTCATCACCCATCGCTTTAACGAGCGATTGAATTTCCCTTGCCCGGTCGGCAGCATTATCAACAAAAAGAAAAATCCTCTCTTTGCAAATGCCAACTAGCTCTTGTAGTGCAGGGGCACTGATCATGCCATTTGGGCGAAGATATAGACACAGTCGGTCGTAATCGTGAGTGGCATCCCAGGCCAATCTCCGCATCAAAACTGACTTGCCTGACCCCGCATGTGCCTTGATTAGAATAAGTTCCGTGCTTTGACGATGTGCTGATTCAGTAATAAGGAAGTGATCAGAGAGTATGGTGTCGACTAAGTGACGTCTAACATCAAGGTTCTGCTCTATTGCTGCCCATCCCGGATTTGTGCCTTTATAGAAATATTTAGGATTAGCTTGTTCAGTAGAGGTCACTGCTTTCACATATTCTGCGTCATTTTCGAGAAACAACTTGCATGATGAACTCAAGGTGGCATCCGAGACTTTTGCCTTTTGAAGGATAGAATGAGGTAGTTGTTTGGTCCCGACTGCCAAACCGCGGAAATGTTTCGGAATTGTTGCGTCGAGAGATCCCAGGAACTCCCCAAAACTTCCTTGCAGTGGAGTGATTTTTTTCGTTTCCCAGTACCTTCTCTGCATGCTATCCACGTTAGGGGCTACCAAGTAATAGCGAGGTCTCTTTTCCCCTAAATTTGTAAGTTCTTGAAGAATTGTCCTAAGGTCGTAATCCTGAAGACTTTGTCCTATAAACACCACAGGAAGCTCATATGCCCATGTGGTCAAATGGTCAAATATTCGCGTCCGTCCCTTCCTATATTCTACATACTGGTCTGTGGTCAAAATCAGCGGGCAGTCTGAATCATTTGTGCGCGTTATGCATCCATGCAACTTCAACAGCGGCACATTTTTCCGATCTCGAAGCTTTTCTTCAAAACGGTCGCCATTTGCAACGAAAGGAATAGGAGTTTGTGCGGCGTCCAGCGTATTCCTGTATGCATCTTCAATAAGTAAGTCGAAATTAGTAGTTGCGATGCCATGCCAAACAAACGAACACATTTGCTTGTGTGCATTAGTCGGCTTAAGAACTTCGAATATCTCACGGATGTATCCTTGAACAGAGATCAGGTCTGTCTCACTAATAGCCAATTCAGATATCTGGCTGAGCGGCAGATCCTTGTGATTCCCACCGAGGAACTTTTGAGCCAGCATGGTTCCGAGTAGTTGACCACTTGGGGCGGAACAGCCCTTACTGTCGCTGGCACCCATAGAGGCACCAGCCCCCAGGATAAGGACAACCTTTCCTTGCCGTACATACTCGGACAGAATGGGTGGTATTTCCATGGCGAACTTGCAAACGGTTGGTCTTTATATAGGCATAGGCTAACGATTCGCTTCGATAACTGTCAACTCAAGGATCTAAGAATGTTGGCCAACAAAATGAACTCACGCTCCATATATCTGGAGGACGGATCCCTAGTGGCGATTAGTGACGCAGATGTACTCAATGTATTCGTCCCCAGCACTTTAGGGCTTCGAGGCTGGTAGTGGGAATCTTTCACGGCACTTCTTTGCTCTGGTGCCCTTTCCAGGCAGAAACTTGGAAAGAACAGTTGATGGCATGTTAATGCACTCCTTATAATTAATTGGCCCCCTGATGCTTGAACCTGGACTAGGTGGCTTTTCTGCTCCTGTTTTTATATCTACCGCCTCTGCAGATTGAGAAAGTATGATAAAGAGGAGGGCGAGCATGACATGGGGTAATCGTATCATTGTATCTCCCATTATTCGGGGTGAGGGGCAAAGCCTGACTACGCTCTTCTCGGCCATGTAATCTGGCATTTTTACTTTCCTGATCTTTCTTCTTTCCTACTTCGCGCACAATGCATGAATCTTGAGCATCTCACTCACCATAAGTACTCTGCGCGAATACTCGGCACATAGCCGGTTCTAAAGTCATGGCCGCTAAGGTTACTTTGTATATCCTCTTTTGGAAGCAGACGTAATCCAATAGCCTGCCCCACCGCGTCATTTTTATTGGCAAGAGGAGTAAAACGGTTTATTTTCACGAATATTTCTTCATTCCGAAGAGGAACACCAGTTGCCACCCAGCGCGTACCTCTTTCTATCCAGTTATGCCCACGAAGACGGCTTGCAGTAAGTAATGCGTTACGCATAATAAGACAGCCCTGAGAGTGAGTCACAATCGAGATATGTTTCCTTGGAGTATGGACGAGCAGGTGCGTGAGCTGTCGAGTGGTTCTATTTATTTGTATGGCTTTGCCAGATGGAAGTCCTAATCTTCCAGCCATCGCTATGGGCCAAGCACGATCATAGATGGCCTGAAATGCATCCTCCCCTTCGTTTGTGGTGTTGTTATGGATCAAGCCAACAGGCCGTCTTAAATGGTTGGCCAGTGCTTTAGCCTCATCGATAGCCACCTCTAGTGGGGTGAGCATCCCGTTTACATAGTAGATAAGCATCGGATCTTCGAGCCCTTTAGAGGGCGATGATTTGCTATCGGGCTCAACAAGTTGAATCTGAGGTTCCTCCATTAAGTCCCCGCTTTTATCTAACGGTAGCAAGCCCACCGTCATATCCAGCAAATACATCACTCCGGGATTGAGCGCTCCAGCGACGTATGCGCCGGAAAGATCAACCATGGCTGTGCCAATCTTTTTCAGATCACCTTTTAGAACACCCTCCGCAAATAAAAGGTCTGCCTTGAGAGTGCTAGCTGTAGTATTGCCCAAGTGAATGATTGTCTCTTTTCCAATATGAATGGCGGTAGGAACAGGATCGGCGACCACGTTAAGTAATTCTTTCGCCTTCTCCGGATCCGCCCCTAATCCTTTCGAAATGTCCGAGACGACGGGCTCAAGAATTTTCGCTGCTTCCTTATGAATCGGAGCAGCTGGATTGATGATGATAGGAATGACATCCTTGACCTTTGGGATGCTCGGCCGACGTATCTTCGGGCACTTCGAACCACAAACGTTTAGCGCCTCACACTCGTCCCATACAAAGAAAACACTCCCAATCAAAAATAGAATCTGAGTCATCCGTCCTATTCCCGTATTGGTCATGATCTCTCTCCCTAACCTAGATGTAAGAAATCTGCGGTACCCGCTGCTTCAAAACAGGTCTGTTCTCCCAGACGCTGCGCCGCCCGCTTCCCATGGTGCGATGGCCTCATCGGTCTTCATGGCGTCCTTTAGATATTTGTCTGAATTCATACGAGCTGGCTTTGGGATATCCTCTTGAGTGGGAACAAGTATTGGCAAATCATTTTTCTTGCTTATCCCCTGGACCACCTGATCTGCAATTGATTCATATTTGCTAATAGCAGAGTCAATCATCATGCCAACACAGGCAGTCAAAAACAAAAACCGCTGACAAGCTGGCACCTTGCTCAATCATGTTTCTCTCCAACAAGAATGCATGAAAGATTCCAGACAGTGCCTTGGCCCTGATGGTGACGACGTTGCACGTGACAGCGCAGTGCACAGGGAAGCGATGGGATGGGCGAATCGAGAAGAACATGTGGGAATCCTCGCAGGGTGCGTATTCTATGAGGTGTACTAAAGTTCAGCAATAGGGCCAAATAGGGCCAATGGAGGGTATAGTAGCGTTAGGCTTTCTAACATCGAGCAAGCCTTTGGTTCTGACCTTATAAGCTGAGAGGGGGAAAGGCTAGGCCGTCCGTAGGAGGGTGCAAGGGTAACGCATTTGGGGTCTTCTGCATGTTTCAGGTGGCCTGACTGTGAACACTTACGGTGACCCTACTGTGCGGTGATACGGGAAACAACCTCATTCATAGTATAATGGACAAATTGCTTGCCCAACTCCGTAAGCACATAAGGCTTAGTGTCTTCAAATGCAGACTCCATTGTCGTTGGCGCATCGCCCCTCCGGGTGGGACGTTGTTTACGAAGGAACTCACCATCACCAGTTGTCTCACGCGCCTGCCTAATAACTCCTCCTGTGCCCAAATCTCGAACCAGGACCTTAAAGAGATCCGCATCTGCCGAGTCCTCACGAACCAATTCCCCGTGGATCGCTTCCCAGATATTGAGTCGCGTGGCCCCAGGATTTTTGTAGATTTCACGAATCACAGCCAGATGGGCTTCGTGGTATTTATCTAGCCAATCGATAAAAAGTCGCACAACATCATCCGAGCAGAGCCGCGTGCCGCTGGCATTGGAAATCAAGTTGGCCACATAGCTACGTTTTTCTTCAGTATCGGCTCTATCCCAGGCACGAAACGACCGACGTACTAAATCTAAGTATCCTTCGCTCTGAATCCTTTCATCAATTCGCTCACCTAGCCTCTCAAAGCTCTGCGCAACAGCATTTAGCGTTACCTTGAGGCGTTCCATCTTCTTTTCATGTTCCTCTAGCCACTGAGTCTGCAGATTGTTGGTTCGGATGTCGCCTTGTTCTGTTTTTAAACTGGCTACTGCTGAAAGAAATCCGCCAACCCATGGGATGCTACCAAGTGCTGCCAAGATAAATTTCTCGAAAAGCTTACGTCTAGTTGACGACGAAGCATTGGCTAACTCTGATCGAATGAAGACCACGGTCTTGTCTTCACAGGAGGCTTCAGGTTCTGGGCGAATTCCATCCATTTATTCCCTCATCACTAGGCGACTAATCAAACGTCTCTGCTTTCATAGCCCGAATTCTCAGTGACTCTGTGCCACCTTCGTAATTATAGACGCTATGCGATTGTTTGTGAGGCCGATCTGACGGAAGGACTCAAGAAGCTTGCTATCCAAGAGGAGTCATTGAGGACAAGCATGCAGCCGTGTGGGACCGTCACAGACTTTAGCCACATTTCAGCCACAGTTCCAGCCCCAATACCTCGAATGACGCGTGAAAATATGGCGGAGGGGGCGAGATTTGAACTCGCGGACCCCTTGCGAGGTCTCCAGTTTTCAAGACTGGCACGTTCGGCCGCTCCGTCACCCCTCCGTGCGGAAGAATCATCGGACGTCATTGGTCAAACGTCAAGTGTACGGGAGGAAATATTTCACTATCGTACGAGGACATGACGGTTGACGTTCTTGTCTTAACACTGTGCGATCTGCTCCAGCCCTCCCATATAGGGACGTAGTACTTCAGGGATCGACACCGACCCGTCCGGTTGCTGGTAGTTTTCGAGAATGGCCACGACTGTGCGGCCGACAGCCAGTCCGGACCCATTGAGGGTGTGAACGAACTCTGTTTTCGCCCCCTTCTTCTCGACGGTGCCCTTATAGCGAATACCGGCCCGCCTGGCCTGAAATCCTTCAAAATTACTGCAGGAGGAGATCTCTCGATAGTGATTTTGTGAAGGAAGCCAGACTTCGATGTCGTAGGTCTTCGCTGCGGAGAACCCCATATCGCCAGTGCAGAGGGTGACGACCCGGTAGTGAAGGCCTAAGCCCTGCAAGATCGCTTCGGCATGGCCGGTCAACCGTTCAAGTTCCTCATACGACTGTTCCGGTTTTGACAGTGCGACTAATTCTACTTTGTTGAATTGGTGGAGGCGAATGAGCCCTTTGGTGTCCTTTCCGTAGGACCCTGCCTCGCGGCGGAAACAGGGAGTATAGGCTGCATATCGGATCGGCAGCGCATTCTCGTTGAGCGTTTCATCACGGTGAAGATTGGTTACCGGCACCTCTGCTGTTGGAATCAAGAAGTAGTCTTCGTCCCGCAGGCGAAAGAGATCCTCTTCGAATTTTGGCAGCTGGCCGGTTGCGGTCATGCTCGACCGGTTGACCAGGAATGGGGGGAGAACCTCCCGGTAGCCGTGCTGTGTTGTGTGACGATCGAGCATATAGTTGATGAGCGCCCGTTCGAGTCGCGCGCCGGACCCTGTGAGAACCGCAAACCGCGCGCCGGTGATTTTCGCCGCGCGGTCGAAGTCCAGAATACCGAGGGCTTCGCCGAGATCCGAATGGTTCTTGGCCGGTGCGGCCAGCGTGGGAGGGGATCCCCATCGCCGCGTCTCCGTATTGCTGCTCACGTCTTTTCCAACCGGCACCGACGCATGTGGAAGATTCGGGATACGGAGATTCAGATCGGTCAGGGGCTCTTCGACCGCTCGCAGTTCGTCTTCGATCGTCTTGATCCGTTCGCCGATTGCCTTCATGGCAGCCATGGAGGCATCAGCCGGTTGTTTCTCCCGTTTCAGCGTGGCAACCTCGTCCGACCCTTTCTTGAGTTCGTGGCGAAGTTGCTCGACCTGGCTTGCCAAGGTCCGACGTTGTTCGATCAGTGTGCGCAGTCTATCCCAGGGGACGTCGGCGCCACGAAGACCAAGCTGTTCCCGGATGGGGTCTAAATTGTCGCGGAGTGTACGGAGATCATACATCGTGGAATATTCCAGAAAGCGGCTGGAATCTAGCATCGAGATAGGGGTTAGTCAATCAACCGCGCGTGGTAATCGGCCTTGGCAGGCGTGGTTTGTCCCGTTGACAGGAGCTGGCGGATCGAGGACCATAGCACCATGCGCACCGTGATGAATCCACCGAATCCGTTCGAATCACAGCACCGAGATTTGTTGGAGCCTGCTCCGCATGTGCAGGTGCAGATGTTTGAAGATGGAACGCGTGATATTCTCAGTCGAAACGAGAGTCCGGATTTGCCGGTTCGATGGAGCCTCAATCCCTATCGCGGTTGCTTCCATGCCTGCGCCTACTGTTACGCAAGACCAACCCATGAGTATTGGGGATTCGGCGCCGGGACTGACTTCGAGTCTAAGATCATCGTGAAGCGGGAGGCCGCGACGCTGCTCCGCCGGACGTTCGAGAAACCTTCATGGAAGGGTGAGTTGATTCTCTTCTCGGGGAACACCGATTGTTACCAGCCATTGGAAGCCTCCCTGGAGTTGACGCGGGCCTGCCTGGAAGTCTGTGCCGAATATCGAAATCCGGTCGGGATTATCACGAAAGGGCTGTTGGTGCTGCGCGACTTGGATCTGCTGCGCCGGTTGCAGCAGGAGGCGTCGGTTCATGTGTATTTCAGCATCCCGTTTTCAGACGATGAGGTGGCGCGTAAGGTCGAACCTCATGCGCCTTCCAGCCGGAAACGTTTCGAGGCGATGGCAATAGTGGCACAGGCCGGAATTCCGACCGGCATTTCGCTTTCTCCGATCATTCCCGGTCTCAACGATGAGGACATACCCGACTTGTTGGCCCGCGCGAAACAGGCAGGAGCAGTCGAGGCAATGGCGACGTTGCTGCGTCTGTCCGGCTCCGTGGAGCCGGTGTTCATGGAGCGAATGGCGTCGGCGTTTCCAGACCGAATTGCCAAAATCACAAGTCGGATTCGGGACGTGCGTGGCGGAGCAATCAGCGAGGGAGCCTTCTTCGAGCGCCATTGTGGGGCAGGCCCCTACTGGACCATGATCGAACAATTGTTTGAGGTCTCCAGGCGAAAAGTGGGATTGTCCGTGCTGCGCGGCGAGACAGTTCCCGCTACGTTTCGCAGGCCGGGGATAGAACAGACGATACTATTCTCCTTCGCCGAATACCCCGTCGCTTGCTACGGGGATGAAGGCGAGGAGAACCCTCCGTAGCCTTGGCGAAGGAGG
>ERZ1292633.3998-Hain-H41-02um-R1-3998-length-13927-cov-4_pt1 | contig 10918 bp, 6 predicted proteins | sample MGYA00564406_ERZ1292633 | MGnify/ENA primary metagenome ERZ1292633 (study PRJEB36523, sample SAMEA6512639) | groundwater metagenome | collected 2019-01-08 | study: AquaDiva: Metagenomics assemblies of 32 groundwater samples
CGTGTTGAAGTACCACTGATAGGCGAGCGGTGAAGAGCCACTGGCCGAAACGGACAGAGTCACGGGATAACCTTCAACGTACAGTCCGCCGCCAGAAGGAGCACCACTTATGGTCGGCGGGGTATTAGTGAGGAAACCGGTAATCTGGTAGAGCGATATGCCGGTGTTGGGCTGACTAAAGACCGCAAATCCATTCTTGAAATCCACCAATCCCAGCGCGTTACCGTTGGTTTGGTAGGGCTGTGGCAACGGTTGATTCAAGACCACCGTCGCGTTGGAGGCAGTGTTCAATTGCATCACTTTCGCGCGGAATACCGTGGTGTTGGTCTGCGGAAGCACGTTGCCCGAGAGTACCGCAGAAGTAGCGATGAGCTTAAGTCCGTTGGTCTCAAAGTAATCCAAGCCGTTGTTATTGACGTAGTCCATGGCGAAGGTGGACGTGATGGAGGCGGTCAGTGCGACCGGATCATACGCCACTCGGAAAACTGTGGTCGCGCCCGCCGCGCGGCAATAAATGGCATTGTTGGTCCCTTCAAAAGTGACCCCGGCACCGCTCCGATTCACGGGGGTGCCGGTAAAGGGGATGGTGATGGAAATATTGGTGAAGCTCGTCGCGCTGGCGTCAGTGGGCTTAAACACCAGGAAGTTGGTGGTGATGTTGACGCCGCTGCCGTTGCCGACGACCACGATCTCCGTGTCGAGCCCGCTGCCGCGCACCTCCATGTAATCACCCGCGCGCCATTGGAAGGAAGTGCCGACTCCGGGGTTGAATACCACGAGTGGACCGGTGGTGAAATCACTGTCCGAAGCCCATTTGTAAATCTTGAATACCGAGCTGGGAGCGCCGGAGAGGTTGCAGGCGTAAATGCTGCCATCATCAGCGACGCGCACCTGCGGAAGCGCCACGGTACCGCCGGTGATCACGTTGCTGGAATTGACGCTGTCATAACCGGTGAGTCCGCCCAGATAAATATTGCCGTCGGCTCCGGAGATTACGGCGCAATGGTTGGAGGAACTGGTGCTGGGGTAAATCACGTTGCCAGTCACCGGGTTGATGGCGATGCCCCGGACGGTGTTGAGGCTGGCGCTGGGTAGATCGTAATAAGTGCCGGAGACCACATTCCAGACGTTGCTAAAGAGCGGTATTTGAGCCTGACTCATGGAGGGCGGCGCAATCAAGGCAGCCAGCAGGAGGATTCGGTGGAGCATTCCTGCTGCCGGGAAGCGGGTTTTTTGGGTTCGGATTTTTATTTTCATTTTATGACTTGGGGTTAGCGGATTTACGCTGACGGATGCGGAAGGAGGAAATGTTAATAGAGCAACGGGACAGTTTCCTGAAGGCGTTGCGCGTCCCGGTCCGTGGCCGGGGAGGTGGTGAACGGAACGGCTTTCCCGATGTACGAATCGGTCCACCGCCAGATTTCGGCGTGGCCGTCCGCAAAGGAAATGACACATCCCTTGTTGTGGCGCGTGCCGGGAACATTCCAGTAGCCGATGGAGACGCTCCGGGGCCAGATACCCAACGTGCCGTTATCAATGCTGTTTTTGGCCGCTGTATCGTCGGCTTGTTCATCAAGAAAGACTGAGGCGCTGGAAGGGCCTGGAGCCAAAATCTGTGCGGTCTTGTGGATTTTTATTCCCGGCTCCAAGGCATCGTTGCAGGCGGCGCCGCTGTTCACCCAGTTCATGACAGAACTGATGGAGTAGATGCGGACCCGGGGGAATTGCGAGGTGCCGATCTTGGTCCGGTCTGCCGGACACTTATAGATACCCATCGAGCTGTTATACTGAAAGAGTGCTCCGATCTTGATGTTATTGGTCTGAACCAGAATTGAATCGTTGGCGGCATCACCGACCACCCAGGAGCAGGGCGCGGCTTTCAAGCCATCCGTCCAATTGCGCACGAGTCGTTCGTTGTTGTCCCCGGTGTACATCGTCCAGCACAGCGTCAGTTGCTTGAGATTGTTCAGGCATTGGGTGGTGTAGGCTTTTTCTTTGGCCTTGGCTAAAGCCGGGAGGAGCATCGCGGCGAGAATGGCGATAATGGCAATGACAACCAGTAACTCGATCAGGGTAAAACCTGACGAGCGATGCATTCGTTGCTGACGGCGGCCCCCGTCAAATTGAGTTGCCCAAGGTGCTGGTGAGTTTGGGTAAAACACAACTCAGACTTAATCGCAGCGGGTGCGGATTGGCAATGAAACGCCGCGACATGTTCATGCTGGGGCTTACATGATTATGTGCGGGCGGAGCGGATTGTTTTGTCATCGGCCCGCAATGCTTTTATGCTGCGCACACGGAATAAATTGCTGCGGAATGCAAACCAACTTTGAGGCGAAATATCGCTGGCTGATGCTGATCCTGCTCGGCGCATTGGCTCTGGGTGGTGCTGCCCACGCGGCGACGAATGGATTGCTCCGTTACGACATCCGGATCTGGCAGACGGACGAGGGCTTGCCGCAAAATTCCGTCAACGCCATCGCTCAAACGCCCGATGGTTATCTGTGGGTCGGCACGCGGGAAGGGTTGGCGCGATTTGATGGGGTGCGCTTCACGGTGCTGGACGAGAAGGCGGCTCCGTATCTGAAACATTCGGCCATCAATGCGCTGTGCGTCGGACGGGATGGCAGTTTGTGGGTGGCCAGTGAAAGCAATGGGTTGACCCGGTTGAAAGACGGAGGCGTGACGCATTATCTCAAGGCCGACGGTTTGCCGGATAATCAAATCCAATGTCTGTTGGAGAGCCGGGATGGCGGGCTGTGGATCGGCGGCGAAACCGGACTGGCCCGGTTCAAGGATGGCCGCATCAGCAAATTTCCCACGAGTGATTTGTTGCACAACAATTCCATCAAAGCGTTGCATGAAGACGATCAAGGAGTCCTGCGCGTGGCGACGGTGACGGGTTTGGTGAGCTTGAACAGCGCGGGGCAGGTGAGTACCAACAATTTCGACATCGGGCCGGTGCCGGGAATTCTGAAAGCGGTGTGGGTGGATCGGCAGCGTCGTTTGTGGGTGGGGGCCACGGATGGCCTGGCGTGCTGGACGGATGGCAAGCGCGGCAGTTATGCGGCCAACAAAACTTTTCCTGAAAAAGTCACGACGGTGATCCACGAGGATCGTGCGGGGCAGCTTTGGGTGGGCACCTACGCCGGGCTGACGCGGCGGGTCAACGGCGCGCTCTTCAATTGGTGGGCGGGCAAATCAGGCGTGGATGATGTCGTCAACACCGTGTTTGAAGATCGCGAACAAAACCTGTGGGTCGGGGGGCGCGATGGGTTGTACCGGTTGAGTCCGGTGCGGTTGTTGAGTCTGACGATGGAGAACGGTTTGAGTGGTAACAACGTGGTCTCGCTGTTGGAAGATCGGGCCGGGGCGATGTGGTTTGGGCTCTGGGGCAATGGGCTGGCGCGGCTCAAGGACGGTCAGTTTTCCACGATCACCCGGACCAACGGTCTGCCGCTCGACAAGGTGTTGTCTCTGCACGAGAGCGCGGCGGGTTTGTGGGTGGGCATGGATACCGATGTGGTCGGAGGCACGAATCGGCCGGGGCTGACGCGGTTGCCGCAGCCGAATAATTTCACCAAACCAGAGGGCTTGTTCAATGCGCCCATCCGGGTGGTGCATGAAGATGAGCAGGGAACGGTGTGGATCGGGACGGGCAAGGGATTGAATGTGCGCCGCGGCAATCAACTCACTTCCTACACGACCAACGATGGGTTGGCGGGGAACAATGTCACCGTGATCATTCAGGATCGCGAAAAAAATATCTGGATCGGCACTGATGGCGGGTTGAGTCGCTGGATGGGATCAGGCTTCGTGAATATCACGACGCAAACCGGTTTGTCCCAAAACAGCATCAACGCGCTCTATGAGGACGCGGGTGGGGAATTGTGGATCGGCACGCGGGGCGGTGGCTTGAACCGGCTCAAGCAGGGCAAGCTGACCAGTTATACGACGCGGCAGGGATTGTTCAGTGATGAGGTGTTCGAGATTCTGGAGGATGATTCCGGGCATTTATGGATGAGTTGTCGCCGGGGCATTTTCCGGGTGAGTCGCCGCCAGTTCGATGAGGTGGACCAGGGGCGGTTGTTGCGGGTCAACTGCACGACATTTGGGCGGGAAGACGGCCTGGCCACGCTGCAATGCAGCGGGGTGGCCAAACCGGCTGGCTGGAAAAGTCGCGATGGTCGGTTGTGGTTTGCCACGATCCGCGGCGCGGTGGTCGTGGAGTCCCGCATCACCATCAATGAGCGGGAGCCGACGGTGATTATAGAAGAAGTCATCGTGGACGGTCGGACGATGCGCCCCGAACCGCAGACCAACGCCGCGCCGCAATCGCTGCAGATTCCGCCCGGGAGCGGGCGTCTGGAAATCCATTACACCGCGCTCAGTCTGCAATCGGCCGAGAAAAACCGGTTCAAGTATCGGTTGCGAGATTTTGACAAGAACTGGGTGGATGCGGGACATCAACGCGTCGCTTCCTACATCAACGTGCCGCCGGGGTGGTACCGGTTCCAAGTCATCGCTAGCAACAATGACGGGGTCTGGAACGAGATTGGAACGGAGGTGGCCATTCACATCGGCCCGCATTTTTGGCAGACGCTGTGGTTCAAGGCCGTGCTGGTGGCGTTGCCGATCGTGTTGGTGGCGTTGTTCTATCGGGCGCGGGTGGCGCGCTTGCGGGAGTTGGAAAATCTACGCATCCGCATCGCGGCGGATCTGCATGACGACGTGGGGTCACGCCTCACGAAAGTGGCGATGGTGACCGAACTCGCGGATCGCGAAACACCCGGCGGCGATCCCAGCAAGCCGCATATCCAGAACATCACCCGCACCGTGCGCGACATCACGCGGGCGATGGATGAAATCGTCTGGACGATCAACCCACGCAACGACACGCTCGAAAATCTCGCCAACTACATCTTTCACTACGCGCAGGAGTATTTTCAGGATACCGGGGTTCGGTGTCGGTTGGATTTGCCGCCCGACCTGCCGGATCAGCGGATCTCCACGGAAGAGCGGCATCATCTGTTCATGGCGGTGAAGGAGGCGTTGAACAACATCTTGAAGCATGCGGCGGCCACCGAGGTGCACATCGCGCTGGCTTTGACCGATGATCAGGTGACGATTGAAATCAACGATAATGGGCGGGGCATCGCCTCCGGTCGGCCGGATCCGACCGGGGAAGGGATGACCAATATGCGATCGCGGCTGGACAAAATTGGTGGTGAATTCAAATTGCGCAGCCGGTCGGATGGCACGACCATCACCCTGCGCCTGCGGAGGCGGTAAATGTTCCCCAGATACACATGTTCGTGGAGATAGGAAAACAAAGCCGGAAGGGTAATACTGTAAAAGCATCATGCTCACCAAAACGATAAGAGTTTCCATCATCGAGGATGACGAGTGGATCCGCGAGAACCTGGCGACGCAGATCGCGCGCAAGGAAGGGTTTGCCTGCGCGCGCTGTTATGGCAGCGGTGAGGCGGCGTTGCATGAGATTTTGCAGGACGTTCCCGACGTGGTGCTGGTGGACATCAATCTACCCAAGATGAACGGCATCGAGTGCGTGCGGAAACTCAAGGCCGTCATCCCCGGCGTGTTGATCCTGATGCTCACGGCTTACGAAGACAGCGACAAGATTTTCAAATCCCTGCTCGCGGGTGCGAGTGGCTACCTATTGAAGCGCACCCCGCAGAATGAGATCCTGCAAGCCATCGCCGATGTGCATCGCGGCAATTCACCCATGACCGGGCACATCGCCCGCAAGGTGGTGCAATATTTCAACCAGCGCGGCGTCACCGAAAACGAGATCGAGAAACTTTCCAATCGCGAACGGGAAGTTCTGGATCGGCTTGCGGAGGGGATTCCCTACAAGGAGATCGCCGACACGCTCTCCCTGAGCATTGACACCGTGCGGATGCACATCAAGGGCATCTACAGCAAACTTCACGTCCATTCCCGCGGTGAAGCCGTGGCCAAATATCTTTTGAAGTGATCCTGGCTTTGGCCGGACGCCGCGCATGACCAAGTCCTTCGCGATCTTCGGAACGCTTTCGGCGCTTCTGCTTTCAGCTGGCTGTTTTTCTGTTTCCCCCAAAATGAATCTTTCGTTTCGTACTTATCTGTTGGATTACTCCGCGCCGGTGGATGTCGGCTTTCAAACCCGGTTGGAGACAGTGGACGCCGAGCTGCGCGCCCGCTTCGGCCTGACGCCTGCGCAGACGGCGGTGGGCGTGCTGGATCTGAAAACGTTGCGCCTCGCCATGATCAATCCCGACCGCGAGGAATACGCCGCGAGCGTTCCCAAGATCGGCATCCTCCTGGCCTACTTTCAGCGGCATCCCGAGGCTGCGACAAATCTCCCCGCGCCAACCCACCACGAACTCGGCTTGATGACCAAGGCTTCGGACAACGAGCTGGCAGCGAAATTTTCGCGCGAGCTGGGCCTGAAGCAGATTCAAGCGGTGCTGACCTCGTATGATTTCTACGACGCGAATCGTGGCGGCGGGCTTTGGGTGGGTAAACATTATGGTCGCAGTGATGAACGTTATGGTTCACCGGTGGGAGATAATTCCCACGCGGCAACGGTGCGCCAGTTATTGCGATACTTTCTCCTGCTGGAGCAGGGCAAACTGGTTTCGCCCGAGGCTTCCAAAACGATGCGCGAGATTTTTGCTTCACCGGAAATTCCGCACGATGACATCAAATTCGTAAAAGCGCTCGCCGGACGCGAGGTGCAGCTCCTCCGCAAGTGGGGATCGTGGGAGGATTGGCGGCATGACGCGGCCATCGTCACGGGCGGCGGGCGCCACTACATCATCGTCGCGTTGACCAGACATCCACAAGGGGATGAATACCTCGTGGAACTGGCGCGAGCAGTGGATGATTTGCTGGTGTCGGGGAATTAATTAAAGCTGTGGTCGGGTTCTGAAGCCCGCCGGAAAATTCCGCGAGGTTTTGGACTGCGGCAGCCCTCTGCCGCTTTCACGTCGCGCGCCTGCGGTGGCAAAGCGGCAGAGGGCCACCGCACTCCAAGACGCTGGCGCGTGGTTCGGTGCCCTCGGCTTTTCCGCCAGCTACAGTTTTATTTAAAGCGCTTGCCAAAAAAGAAAGCCGGAGGCGTAGCTCCAGCTTTCTTTGAATTCACTGACCGATCAGTCTGCGGCCGGGCCGCGCCACTAGCGCCGGTGATTACGACGATGGTCGCGGCGATCCCACCGGTCATGACCGCGCCGGTGATCGTGACGGTCATAGACCGGTTGATAATAAACCGGCGGGCACGTCACAACCACGCGCGGCGGGCAGACGGGCGGTGCGACATAAACCGGCGGCGGGCAATACGGTGCCGGTTGCCGGATGACGATTGCCGGCCGGGGCAGCGGCAAACCAAAGCCGATGCTGATGTTGACTCCGGCTTGGGAGGCGGCCACTCCACCCACTAGAACCGTTGCAACTAACAGTATTTTTTTCATACGGGGATGAGACGGGAGCACAGAAACATTCTTCGGAATCTTCAAATGATTTTGCACTTTTAGTTTTGAATAACAGGAGCAGTCCTCCGTCTGTGCGGCGCTGGCTCGTGAAAGAATTCAAAGTCTCCCTCTTTGCGCAGGAACTCAGCACTGCCACTCCCATCTCTGCGAAGCGTCTTGATCAAAAGCTGGAACAACTACGGTAAGGACATCGCGCTGCGATGTCCCCGCCCGTAAAGCGGGCGGAATGGGTGCTGGCGCTACTAGCGCGGACGGCGCAGCTCGCCGTCCCTAATATTTTAGCAACCCCGTATTCGCGCAACCATTGACAACACTAAATTGGATGGAAGAATGCCCCGACGCTGCCCAACTCAGCGTTTCTATGAAATCAGCATTCTCGATTCTTTGCTTCGTGTTGTCCTTGTCGTCCGCCCGCGCGTGGAATGCCGAGGGCCACATGGTCGGCACGCAGATCGCCTATAACCACCTCACGCCATCGGTGAAAGCCCAATGCGATGCGCTCATCGCCACGCCGGTGGTTTACGCCAGCAGCATCAACAACACGTTCGTGACCGCCTCCGTCTGGGCCGATGATCTCAAGAGTTCCACCAACGCTTGGAACAATTGGCATTTCATCAACATCCCCTTCAGCCTCGATGGCACGCCGACCAATGGTTTCGTGCCGGGCGCGTTCGATGTCGTGCAAGCAATCCGCACCAACATCGCCGTATTGCAAAACCCGTCCGCCACTCAGAGCAATCGCGCGTTCCACTTGCGGCAGTTGCTCCACTTCGTCACCGACATGCAGCAACCGCTCCATTGCACGGCGGCGATATCTGTCGCAACTCCCAACGGCGATGCCGGCGGCAATGGCTTCGGCCTCACGGGAGGCTGGGGCAATCTCCATTTCTTCTGGGATTCCGGCGGCAATAATCTTACCAACAACCTGCCGCGCCCGTTGAGCATCGCGAGCCAGAATCTCCTGAGCAACAAAGCCGCCGCCATCGAAGCGAATCATCCGTATGATTTTGCCGCCAACGTCGGCACGGTGGCCGATCCCATGACGTGGGCGGTGGAGGGACTCGGTCTGGCGCAATCCGTCTGTTACGCGAACATTACCCGCAACACCTCGCCATCCAGCACGTATCTCAACAACGCCGCCACCACCACCGACCAACGCATGGCCGTTAGCGGCCAACGCCTCGCCGATCTGCTCAACACCATCCTCGGCACGAACGCCGTCACGTTGACCGCCGTGATGCCCACGAACAACAACTTCAAATTCTCGTGGTATGGCCTCTCGGGCCGGAACTATCAGGTGCAATGGAAACAAAACCTCAGCGACCCAACTTGGAATAACCTCACCAACATCGTCCCCACGGCGAACCAATCCATTTCCTTCACCGAACCGCTCAATCAGGTCCGACGGTTTTATCGCATCAACCAGTAACCCAAGATTTGACGCCACCGTTAGGCGCTGATTTAGGGTACAAACTCAGCTTGTAGCCATTCTGCGGCTAAAACATACTCGGCCCATGTCGAAGGTAAAAAACGCTGATTTTGCTTTAGAACCTCCACAGATGACGATCCTTTCGGATCACCCATCACAATCCTCGGACGATGATTTTCTTCGGATGGAATCACGGCTTGCGGTGGTGCTAGATATTCTGCGCCACCAGCATACACGGTGTCCAATCACAATTGCCATCTATGGCGACTGGGGCACGGGGAAAACTTCTGCCATGCACTGGCTGGAAAGCCAACTCCAACAATGGAACCATCCAGACAATAAGAAACGCGGTAATCATCCTCGCGTCTATCCTGTCTGGTTTGATCCATGGAAATACCATTCTCGGGAGGAAGTATGGCGGGGAATCATCGCTGAGGTCATCCTCGCGTTGTTCAACGTGGGAAATCTGGACAAGAAGAACTTTGTTCCCCGAATGAAAGAGGCGGCAAAGCAATTCGGCGCTTTTCTTGGTAAGAGTTTCCTACACGCACTAGCACACTTGAAAATTAATGCAGGTGAGGCGGAAGTAAGCGGGGAAATGTTTCGAGACATCTTCGAAGAATACGAAAAGACTAATCGTCCGGAAAAAGCTCACCTCAATCAATTTGAGGACACGCTTAAACATTGGGTGAAAAGCTTCCTCAAATCCGACGAACGCATCGCGTTATTCATTGATGATCTTGACCGCTGCATGCCCGAAGTCACCCTAGAAGTTCTTGAGGCTATTAAGCTCTATCTCAACATCCCGCAAATCATGTTCGTAGTAGGAGTTGATCGCGATGTGGTGGATGGCATTGTCATCAAGCACTACGATACCCATGGTTTGGGTAAGGAAAAAGCCCGCCAGTATCTCGACAAAATTTTCCAAGTCGAAATTCAAATTTCTCCTAGCGAACAGCAGATAAAGGAATTCCTTAGCAAGCAGGTTAATGCGTTGGATAAGTCGACCGGTGGCTATTGGAAGCAAAAACTAGCCGAAGACCACCGGCAAGCCTTGGAAGCGGGAATCCGTGAATTGGCACGACACAATCCACGCGAAACGAAACGCTTACTTAACAGTGCTCTTTTACGTGGGCGTGCTGCGGCCGACAATCCAGATCTTTGCGAAAAATTCGACGAGCCGCTTCTTTTTGCCCAAGGCGTTCAGCTTTTCCTCATTCAACCGAGCATTCAGAACTGGTTGAGCAATGGGCGTAATCTACTTCGCGAAGATGAAGCTCTTGAATGGTTTGAGCGCTGGTCCAAAGTAGTACAAGAGTTTCCCGAGTTTAGACCCATTCGAGAAACGGTCGGCGAAGCCTTAAAATCGACATCTGAAAGAAATCGCCCCGAATCAGTTGCCGAGCGGAGTTATTCCGAACTTAAAAAACTACGCCTCATAGGGGATGATTTTAAGCCGGTAGACAAACTGCTTTTGCTTGAGGACGAACTTCTTTGGCAATTACTTCGAATTCCTTTCTCCGCTGAAGTTGCTCAGTCCGTACCAAAATTCAAAGAACCCCCTTCCGTGCTCGCTTCACTCGAAGCTTCCATGATACACGCTGGTGAAAATCTAGAAGATGCCGGGAACACACTCTCATCTGTCATTCGCGACCGCATTGCAAAACATTTGAAGAAACCTGTAACCCAACTCACTTCAACTGATTTAAAAGAGGTCAAACAACTTGCATTGAATGGAGCCGATATTTCAGATGCGGAAATAGTACATTTAGCCAGACTTACATCCCTTCAGTCGCTCGATTTGAGTGGATCTAAAATGACTGATTCGGGGTTGGCTCACCTGACCAAACTTACCACTCTGCAAACACTCAACTTGAACAGAACGCAAGTTGGCGATGCTGGACTGGTTCACCTGACCGAACTTACCTCCTTGCAAAAACTCGATTTGAATGGAACGCAAGTTGGCGATGCTGGACTGGCTCATCTGACCAGA
>ERZ1292633.5883-Hain-H41-02um-R1-5883-length-10911-cov-4_pt1 | contig 10911 bp, 7 predicted proteins | sample MGYA00564406_ERZ1292633 | MGnify/ENA primary metagenome ERZ1292633 (study PRJEB36523, sample SAMEA6512639) | groundwater metagenome | collected 2019-01-08 | study: AquaDiva: Metagenomics assemblies of 32 groundwater samples
AGCAAATTTATAGATAGAAAAGACCACCGTGTAACTTATCACCACATATCAGATATTGCAGCATCCATCTCAAGCGGTAAATTGAAAACCAGGGCAATGATTATAGCGCCATGCAGTATGAACACCCTCTGTGCAATAGCAAATGGGATTGCATCAAATCTTATTCAGCGCGCCGCCAGTGTAACTTTGAAAGAGGGAAGAAAATTGATCGTAGTACCCCGTGAAACCCCATTAACGCCAATTCATCTGGAAGGTATGTTGAAATTGTCAAAGGCACAAGCTTGTATTCTTCCTGCTATGCCAGGATACTACCTCAATCCGACAACTATAGATGACCAGATAGACTTCATAGTAGGAAAGATTCTCGACCATATTGGCATAGAATATCTGCCATATACGAAAAAAGGCTATGGCGAATGGGATTACCTGAGTTCAGAATTGATGATTACATAAGCCCGCAATATGTAAATAATTACCATAAAATTTAAATTCAATATGGATGACAATAATAAAAAAAGCAGGGTAGGTTTCTGGATTGCAACTTCACTGGCAATATTCTTTTTTCTTTGTTGTGTAGTGTTACTATCTTCGTTGATGGGGCTTCTCATAATAAAGAGCGCTCTTTCACCACATGAGAAAGAAGGAAAGATAGAAAAACTGGATGAAACCTTAATAGAAGGAACAGGCGCCGACAAAATACTTATAATCCCCATAAATGGCATTATTACAGCGCAATCATCCAGAAAACTTTTCCAGGAAACACCAAGTATCGTTGATAGCGTGAAACAGCAACTTGAGCAGGCACGTGATGATAATGGTGTAAAAGCTGTGATATTGGAAATTAACAGTCCTGGCGGCGGAATAACAGCAAGTGATATAATTTATAAAGAAATCCTGGAATTCAAAGAAAAGACAAATAAAAGAATAATAGTCAGTATGCAGGACGTTGCGGCATCAGGTGCTTATTATATTTCGGCTGCCGCTGACAAAATCATCTCTCATCCAACGACAGTTACCGGAAGTATAGGTGTAATCATGCCTCTTATTAATATAGCTAATCTGGTAGAAAAATATGGTATTGAAGATACTTCAATAGAATCAGGAAATATGAAGAGCATAGGTTCGCCGCTAAAAAAGATGTCTGACGAGGAGAAAAAGGTTTTACATGACATAGTTTACGAAATGTATACAAGATTTTTGAATGTTATTGCAGATGGCAGAAACATGAAAATAGAAGATGTTAGAAAACTGGCTGATGGTAGAATCTATACCGGTAAACAGGCACTTGAAAATGGTCTGGTGGATCAACTGGGTTATATAGATGATGCGATCACTTTAGCCAGGGAGATGGCAGGTTTAAAGGATGCAAAAATTATAAAATACAAAAGAACGCTTAATCTGGCGGAAATCTTTGCAGGCTCAATGGATAATTTATTTGGTAATCGTACAGTCACGATTGGCATACACGCCTCGGCAACAGATGATGATTTCCCGAGATTTATGTACTTATGGACCGGATACCAGCAGAATTATCTCTTCAAATGGCCCGCATTTAATTGAAAATCCACAAATCATAATTTTCAAATATCCACAATAAATAGTTGTTAAAGACCTGACCGATAAAATTATTTAAAATGAAGACAGAAGGCTTACAAACAAAACAGAAAGATCATAAACGATCTTTAGGACTGGTGAAACAGTTGATAATACTGGCATTAATCCCTGCCCTGATAGTGGGTGGATTCATGTCAATTCTTCTGTTTCATGAACTGGATTCGAAGAAGCAGGCTGATCAGATCAGGAGCATAGCTGATTATATGGTGGCAGCCAACCAGGTTGTTCACCAATTGCAAAAAGAGCATGGTGCATCAGCCGGATACATCGCCAGTAATGGAAATAGTATGACCGACATAATGGAGAAACAAAGGCATCTTACAGACAAATATTATACTGTTTTGGAAAAGAACATAAAATCATTGGATATGGGAAAATTAGGCTACAAGTTTGCCAGGCAACTCAATACTTCCTCAAGAAATCTTTGGAAACTGCCTTCTATCAGGGAAAAGGTTAAATTATTGTCAATTGACAAGGATGAATCTAATGAACTCTACTTCGAAATGATAGAAGATATCATAGGAACATTTCAGGAAGCAAGTATAATTGTTAAAAATTCTAAACTTTCATTCCCATTTACTGCCTTCGTCAATTTCATCATGGCCAAAGAAATGGTTGCTGTAGAAAGAGCAATAATGATGGGTTTTGCAGCCGAAGATAAACCCGTCACCCAAATAGATATGCACAGATGGATGCAGGTATCAAAAGGACAGGATGCATTACTCGCAGCGTTTAAGTACCAAATGACCGAGGATATACTAAAAGAGTTTCACACAAAATTAAGCGAAGCCAACATTAAGGATGTAACAGATATACGTATGCAAATCAGTAAAAACCTTGAGAAAGGAGAGTTTGGGCTGAAACCGGAGTACGTCTTTGCCGTCACAACAAGACGAATAGACGATCTGAAAAAGGTTGAAGATGCTCAACTCCGGGAGATTCTTAAGAATGCAACTAAATTGTCCGCCGAGAAAAAGGTTTCTGTCATAATTTACACCGGGATAACTGGCGGGTCAACAGTGGCAATGTTTATATTGTGTTTCCTTATTACGCAAAGCATAACGGGACCGATCTCCATACTGTCAAAAGCAGCTAAACGGGTCGCAGAAGGACAACTCGATCATAATATTGAAATAAAATCCAAAGGTGAAATAGGTGAATTAGCAGATAGCTTTAATGACATGCTTTCCAACTTGCGTTTGACTACGGAAAAAAACAATGCCCATAACTGGCTCAAATCCGGCCAAATGGAATTGAATGTGAGAATGCGCGGTGAACAGGATATTAAAACATTGGGTAAAAACATCATTGGCTACCTTGCCGAATACCTGAATGCACAAGTCGGAATACTATATATGTCCGGTAAAAATAACCTTCTTAAACCTATAGGCAGTTATGCATACGCCCGGCGAGAAAACACATCAGGTGGATTCATGCCAGGTGAGGGCCTGGTAGGTCAGGCCGCAATGGACAAAAAACATATCCTTATTACAAATTGTCCGGATGATTATATCAATATTAATTCCGGCCTGGGAGACGCCACACCGAAAAACATCCTGATATTCCCGTTAATAATGAATAACGTAGTAAAAGGTGTTGTCGAACTTGGATCTTTCCACGAGTTTTACGATACTCATATAACTTTCCTGGAACAGGTTGCAGAGAGCATTGCTGTTGCCATGAATACTGTAGAATCCAGATATCAAACTGAAGAACTTCTTGAACAGACAAAGCAACAGGCAGAAGAACTCCAGGCACGTGAAGAGGAGCTTCGTCACAGTAATGAAGAGCTTGAAGAAAATGCCAGGGCCTTAAGAGAATCCGAATCAAGATTGCAGGCACAGCAAGAAGAACTTCGCCAGACTAACGAGGAACTTGAGGAGCAAAAAGAAGATGTAGAAAGAAAGAATAAGGAATTGGAATATGCCAGAAAGATTATTGAAGAAAGGGCGCAAGACTTAGAATTAGGCAGTAAATATAAATCTGAATTTCTGGCCAATATGTCTCATGAGCTCAGAACGCCCTTAAACAGCATACTCCTTTTATCTAAACTTCTTGCAGATAACAAGGACGGTAGCATGTCAGAAGATCAGGTGGAGTCGGTTCAATCAATTTATTCTTCTGGCAACGACTTGCTGGAACTCATTAACGATGTGCTGGATCTCTCCAAAGTAGAGGCTGGAAAGATGGAACTCCTATTAGATAATATGTATTTACGAGACTTTTGCAACGTCATGAAGCGAATTTTTCAGCCAATTGCCAATGAATCGAATATCAGCTTGAATGTAGATATCGCAGAAGGATTACCCGAATACATTCTTACAGACGAACAAAGGGTTGAGCAGATTGTAAAAAACTTCCTTTCCAATGCATTTAAATTTACGTCCAAAGGAAGCGTCTCTTTATACATAGGCCGTCCAAACGAATCATCAGACAATGTAACCGATTTGTCAGAAAGTGAATTAGACCCTGCCAGGACTATTTCAATCTCCATTATTGATACGGGGATAGGTATTCTTGAGGAAAAGCAAAAATTAATATTTGATGCCTTTAAACAGGCCGACGGTACTACAAGCAGGAAATATGGTGGAACCGGACTTGGACTTTCCATTTCAAAAGAACTTGCCAAATTACTTAAGGGTAAAATTAACATGAAAAGTACGTATGGCAAAGGAAGCGCCTTTACACTCTATCTCCCTGAAACATTAGAATTAGAACCGGAAACCAAAACAAAAGAAACGTTTTCGGCGCCATCACCTGTTAAGCCAGGGGCAGAAACGGTCTTCAGTAAACAATCGGAAATACAGACCAGCCGAAAAGAGATAGAGATAGACATCAAAGACGACAGAAAAACAATTTCAGCCGAGGACCAATCTATCCTTATTATAGAGGATGATCCTAAGTTCCTGAAAATCCTCAGGGATTTAACACGTGAACATGGCTTTAAATGTCTGGTAGCAGGAGATGGGAAAACAGGTCTTCAATTTGCAGATTATTACAAGCCGAGTGGTATAATCCTGGATGTCGGCCTTCCCGGTATCAGCGGGTGGAGTGTTATGGCAAGACTTAAGGATAACCCCGAAACCCGTCATATTCCTGTACATTTCATATCAGCATCTGACAATGAAATCGATGCCAAAAAAATGGGGGCGATAGATTACGTAACAAAACCCGTGAGCCCGGAGGCAATTGATCGGGTGTTTGACAAACTTAATAAAGTAATATCAAAGCCTGTAAAAGACCTTCTAGTAGTGGAAGATAATTCGGAACATGCAAAATTAATATCCAAAATTGTCGGCAGCGGAGATGTGAGGACTACGATCGCCTTAACCGCCGCAGAAGCTTATAATCATGTATTATCCGGAAAGTTTGACTGCATAGTTTTAGACATCAGCCTTCCGGACATGTCAGGTGTGGATTTGCTCAGTAAGATCAGAAGCAATGAAAATATCCCTCAACTCCCTGTTATTGTCTATACCGGTAGAGAACTTACGAATCAAGAAAAGAAAATAATAGACGAATATGCAGAATCAACCATTGTTAAGGGAAAAGGTTCTCATCGAAAACTCCTTGACGAGACAACATTGTTTCTCCACCGTGTGGAAGCAAACCTTCCTGAAACGCAACAAAAGATCCTTAGAATGATTCATGACAAGGAAACGGTTCTGGCAGACAAAAAGATACTGGTAGTAGACGATGACATGCGAAATGCTTTTTCAATCAAAAAGATTCTCGAAGATAAAGGCATGAAAGTATTAGTAGGAAAGAATGGCAAAGAAAGTTTGGCAAGCCTGGGCAATAATCCGGATATCAATCTAGTATTAATGGATATTATGATGCCTGAAATGGATGGATACACGGCCATAGGAGAAATCAGGAAACAGGATCGTTTTAAAGGTCTCCCTATAATTGCTCTAACAGCAAAGGCAATGAAAGGAGACCGTGCTAAATGCATTGAAGCAGGCGCCAATGACTACCTGGCAAAACCATTCGATATTGACAGGTTGTTTTCAATGTTGAGAGTATGGCTGTATTAATATTAATTGTTATGAAACTTTTAAATCAAACAATAGAAAATATCGAGGAAGTCTTTATAGACTCAGATGGAAATATAAGAAACAGATTAAATAAATTAGCCATTCCTTACGGAAGTCTTGGACGACTGGAAGAATTTGCAACCATTTACGCCTCGATAAAAAGATCAACAGATGCGGCAATAAGACACAAAGTTGTCTTTACAATGGCTGGTGATCATGGAGTCGCCGATGAAGGAGTGAGCGCTTTTCCACAAGAGGTAACTAAGCAGATGGTGAAAAACTTTCTTGATGGCAGAGCGACTATAAGTGTTTTCGCACGACATGTAGGCGCAAGGGTTGTTGTAGTTGATTGTGGTGTAAAGGCTGATTTTGAGCCTGTTGAGGGATTGAAAATTAAGAAAGTAGGTTACGGAACCGGTAATATTGCACGCGAACCCGCAATGTCCAGAGAACAGGCGATAAAGTCTCTGGAAGGAGGCATAGAAGTTCTAAACGAGGAACTCTGTAGTGGTTTGGACATTGTGGCTACTGGAGACATGGGCATAGCTAACACCACACCCAGTAGCGCTATAATTGCATGTTTAACAGGGGTTGACGTAAGTAAAGTAACCGGAAGAGGTACCGGTTTAGATGATAAGGGTATAGAAAAAAAGATCCGTATTATCAAAAGGGCGCTAGCTGTTAATAAACCTGATCCGTCAGACCCGATAGATGTTCTTTCAAAGATAGGCGGATTTGAAATAGGTGGTATAGCAGGCCTGTGTCTCGCCGCCGCCAGTCACAGGATACCAGTATTGATTGACGGATTTATCTCTACCGCCGCCGCACTAATAGCATGTGCCATAGAACCTAAGGTAAATAACTATCTCATATCATCTCATACATCCGCAGAAAATGGCCATAAAATCGCACTGGAAAAATTAGGGAAGAAGGCGATTTTGGATCTTAATTTAAGGCTCGGAGAAGGTACAGGCGCAGTACTGGCGATAAGTCTGATTGAAGCTGGTGTAAAAATCCTCACAGAAATGGCCACTTTTACCGAAGCGGGAGTCTCTGCACCATGCCTTCATGAATGAAATGCGGCAGGGAAAAACTTAAAACCTATATGAAAATAGAAATAATCTCTGTTGGCTCAGAACTTGTGTGTGGTCAAGTCGGAGATTTAAATGCACCATTTGCAGCATCAAAACTAACAGAACTTGGCCTCGATGTTATAAATCAAACAATTGTAGGTGATAATCCTCAAGATTTAAGACTTGCGCTTCAAGTGGCATCAGAAAGAGCAACTCTGATTATAATAACAGGAGGATTGGGGCCTACGATGGATGATATTACCAGGGAAACCGTTGCCGATTTCTGTAACGTTAAATTAGTAACAGATGATAATTCCGTAAATCATATTAAAAGCTTAATAAAAACCGTACACAGCCAGAAGTATACTAATAGCGTAAAACAAGCGATGATACCGGAAGGCGGCATTGTCATCCATAACCCGACAGGAACAGCTCAAGGCTTTCTTATAAACGTCTCTCGGTCTAACATTATTTGCCTGCCTGGTGTTCATACGGAAATGACATTAATGTTTGAGAATTGGGTTATTCCATACATACTTCGTGAAGCAGGAGAGAGAAAAAAACGATGTACAAGAGTAATTAACACATTTGGAATGTCAGAATCCCTACTTGATGAGAAAATCAAGAAAATAATTCAACCTGATGAGTATTTGTCTTACAGCACGCTTGTAAATGATGGCATAGTTTCCATACGTACCACAGTAAGCAATGTAGAGGAAGGCAAAGCAATCTCTATACTTAATGAGATTGAAGAAAAAATTTGCAGGAAGTTGGGAATATTTGTTTTTAGTAAAGGCGAAGATACCCTTGAAGGCGCTATTTCAAGGCTTTTAAAGAAACAGGCCGCAACATTGGCAGTCGCTGAGTCCTGTACCGGAGGGCTGGTTTCAAATCTATTGACAAATGTCCAGGGCAGTTCGGACTTCTTTTCTGGAGGAATAGTTTCTTACAGCAATAAGTCAAAGCAAGATATACTCAACGTTTCAGAAGAACTTATTGAAAAATATGGGGTAATAAGTGCAGAGGTTGCAAAAGCAATGGCTTCCGGCGTAAGAGAACGCATACAGGCCGATATAGGATTGGCTGTTACCGGAATAGCAGGACCTGCCGGTATTGAGGAAGGAATTGACCAGGGGAAACCTGTGGGGCTGGTTTTTGTCGCAACCTCAATAAAAGGAGATCTGGAATGTAAAGAGTATCACTTTTTCGGCTCAAGAATAGATATAAAAAAACGTGCTGCAAATGCAGTACTGAACACGTTGAGATTATGCTTGTTGTGAAAAGCAGCAAAATACTGAAAAAAGGTGTTAATTTGCCCTGCCTTCTTACGTATTCAATTTTTGTCCCTTTGCTCTGCGTCTATTAATTATTGCTCTTCCGCCTTTTGTTCTCATCCTCTTGCGAAAACCACACATTTTGACTCGTTTAATTGAACTTTTTCTGATTTTTACTTTCATAAAATTCTGTCCTTTGCTGAATAATAGTTTTTTCTACTGGTCTACCTTAGCAGATTTTTGTCGCATATACAAAACAAAACCCGTTTGATTACACAATTTAAATACTGATTAGCCAGTCCCCGAAAATATATATAAGCATTGCATAAAAGCTCCAATTTTATAAAATGATACATATTTGTCAAACAAAAGATATTTTTCTAGAGAAAAATACTTTAAATAAAAGTCATAAAATCATATTGACATAAGTACTTAGACTTGATAGCATGTTTCAAAAAGCTTTGTATAAAATTGTAAAGGGCTTTCACAAAAGAAAGGGGTGAAGTAAATGCAAACTACTACAAAGAGGGATTTGTGTGAGAAGATAGTTCGAAAAACTAACAATTCACAATTGTTAGTCAAAGAAACGATCCAAATGTTTCTGGACAGGATCGTTCAGGAATTATCACAAGGCAACCGGATAGAATTGAGAGATTTTGGTGTTTTTGAGGTAAAGCAAAGAGCGGCAAGGAAAGCAAGAAATCCCCGTACAGGAGAAGAAGCTTATGTACCTGCCAAAAATGTTGTTGTTTTTAAGGTGGGAAAATTAATGAAAGAAAAAGTAAACAATAACTCTAATCCAGCAGTTTCGCCCTAAACTTAGAAAATCATACCACGGAAAGTAGTTTCAGGATATTTTACTCTAACTAATACAATAATAGTTAGTATCATATATAATATTTGACGATTTCTAATAAGTTAGACATTTCTCTTAACCCCATTCTATAACACATCCAATCCACACTAAATCAAACGGATTATAACCATCCTTAATTCTCCTCTGGAAGGAAAATGAGAGAACACATCGTCAGTTATATACAAAACAAGGGGGCGGAAATTGTACGCCTGGCAACCGAATTGATTGGCGCCAACACCGTAAACCCACCCGGGAATGAACGTCTGGCCGTAAATATCGTAGAAAAGTATTTCAAGACACATGGTATCCGGTTTGATATCTTTTAAAAGACAACGAATCAAAACTTAATGGTAGTTTATTATTAATTGGTGCATCTGATGAAGAAAAAGGTATTATAGCGGTTGGATTTGGCCCCGGCGATGAAGATCAATCGCATGTTGCAAATGAATCTATAGCAATAAAAGAGTTGATAGATTTTAGAAAGATAATAGGTCTTATAACTTTCGATATACTTAAATAATTAGCTTTAAAATTTATTTGAGAAAAACAAAAATCGTCTTGACTATGATTCTATGAAATATATAATTTGATTACAACTGGAACCGAAATACAAGAGTAAGTATTTCACATCAGAAAAACTTTTTGAGCTTCATAATTAAAGGTTTGCCTTTGCAGTTTAAAAAGGAGCAAAAGGTGTTTTCCAATTTTAGGGTGCATGTAAACAAGAGTTTTAAAAAAATCGAAAGGTTGGCTTTCTTAAAAGAAAGGTATAAAAAGCTTATATTAGAACCTAGAAAAGAGATAGAATACGAGATAGAGAAAGACTTAATAGAAGAAGAAAGCATCGAGGACTCAAATGTTGAATGTTTTCATTAATAAAATGATTAGATTTAAAGTTTTCAAATTACGCAACTACTCTAAATCACTCCTAATCAGATATAATGCTTCTAACACCATTTCTAAATAGTGATGAAGTATTTATAATTCACCATTCTTTTTTCTTGAAAAACCTTTTCCTTTTTTATATTTTAGTTTAGGTACAATAGATACGTAATAAGCTAATATACACTGTAGAATTTTCAAGTAGAAGCAAAGCTATGATAAAAGAAAAGTTCTTAAAATCCGGCAAAGGACGTCAAATCAGGGAAAAACTCTTTAAAACAGAGTATTGAAGAATAGAATAATGTCGGGGCGTGGCTCAGCTTGGTTTAGAGTGCCTGCCTTGGGAGCAGGAGGTCGCTGGTTCGAATCCAGTCGCCCCGACCACTTTTAAATAATCGTAAGAGCGCCAGTAGCTCAGCTGGATAGAGCATCAGATTTCTAATCTGAGGGTCGGGGGTTCGAATCCCTCCTGGCGTATGTTGTCAATTCTTAATATGGTGAGTGTAGCTCAGTTGGTTAGAGCACCAGATTGTGGTTCTGGGGGCCGGGGGTTCAAATCCCCTCACTCACCCTTTCCTTCTTAACATCTTCTATTTCCTTAATCCACTATAAAGGACTATAGTGAAATGATATGGTATATTGCTCAAGGTAATCTAAACATCTGGATTCACAAGGATATTACAGACCAGCCAAAAGACGCTTCGATATGATGATGTATGACAATCTGCGATGGATGTTTCCACCATTCATGCTATTAGAACATTCTCAGTAATCGGAATGTACAGGGGTGTAACAAGAGGGATTCGACGAAATGAAGAAAAGGCAAGAAGGAATTATCGTGACCATGGTAAACCGGACAGTAATCTGCAGGTCAGTTATATTTTTGACATGAAAACGGTCACTGGTTATCAGCCAGTAGCCGCTTACTTTTATATGGTTTGCCTGCCAACAGAGACACTCTCAACCTGCATACTACTTACACTGTTGTTTTTTTGACCGTCTATACTTTCTCCTCAAGTATACACTGCCTAATCCGGCAAGGCCGATTCCGAGGAGTCCTACAGTTGCAGGTTCTGGAATTACCGGATTTTCCAGAGTCTCGAAGAAATCTACGGCAAGATCTGATGCTGTACCAGCAACAATATCAAGTGTTATCTTATTGACTAAGTTAAAAC
>ERZ1292633.5884-Hain-H41-02um-R1-5884-length-10910-cov-6_pt1 | contig 10910 bp, 8 predicted proteins | sample MGYA00564406_ERZ1292633 | MGnify/ENA primary metagenome ERZ1292633 (study PRJEB36523, sample SAMEA6512639) | groundwater metagenome | collected 2019-01-08 | study: AquaDiva: Metagenomics assemblies of 32 groundwater samples
GCAAAATAATCATCACAAAATAACATCCGCGTCTACTCACGCGCGCTCTCCGCCTCTGAAATCCAACAGCTATACAGGATGGGACGCTGAGCGTCCCTCTAACCACGCTCAGCGTGGTGGGAAGATGAGTGAAAATGTCAAATTTCCAATTTCCAATGACAAATCAATCTCAAAATTCAAATTCAATCCCCCCCGCTACTCATATCGCTATTTTTAAGGGTAAAGGGATTCGCAAAATTCTATTTCAAAATGAATGGTGGTTTTCGATTGTTGATGTTGTCGCGGCGCTTACTGACAGCACTATCGCCAGACGATATTGGAGCGATCTTAAAATAAAACTAAAACAGGAGGGATACTCTGAGTTGTACGAAGAAATCGTACAACTGAAATTAGTGTCGGCAGACGGAAAAAAATACGAAACCGACTGTGCTAATACCGAAACCGTCTTCCGCGTCATCCAATCCATCCCATCACCCAAAGCCGAACCGCTTAAACGCTGGCTCGCTCGGACTGGCTATGAACGAGTGCGGGAGATAGAAGATCCAGAGCTGACGTTGAAACGAATGCGGATGCTTTATAAGGCCAAAGGATACTCCGACAGTTGGATAGAGAAACGATCGCGCGGCATCGCAATCCGCGAAGATCTTACCAACGAGTGGAAAAATCGCGGCATTGCCGAGCAAAGAGACTACGCCATTTTGACCGCTGAAATTTCCAAAGCCGCCTTCGGCATGACGCCGTCACAATATAAAAAATTTAAAGGATTGAAACGCGAAAACTTGCGCGACCATATGAACGAGCTGGAGTTAATATTTTCCATGCTTGGCGAGGCGTCGACGTCTGAAATTACTAAAAATAAAAACATCCACGGTTTTGAATCCAGTAAACGAGCAGCCGTCGCCGGCGGTGCTGTTGCCGGCAAAGCCCGTAAGGATTTGGAAAAGAAAAGTGGAAAAAAAGTGTCTGCCAAGGATAACTATCTCGATAGACCGCAAGATAAAAAACTACTAGAATAATTTGGAAATTTGACATCATAATATCATTGTCTTAATCGTATCAATATGATACGATTATACGGCTCAAATGATACGAAAAATATGCCTGTTAAAATCCCAGCTAATGCACAGGAATCTACCGACATAACCATCAACCCGCCAGCCTCTGCAGGCCGTAATTTCAATAAAATCGGACTGATTATACTTTTTTTCTTGGCTTTCCTTTTCCTCGGTTCAACCACCTACTATTATCGCGAAAATTCAAAATTGAAAAATAATTACACCCAGAAAGCAGCCCAGGAATCCATCGCGGAATTGATAAGTAAAGTTTCTAAACTAATTGTCCTCCCGAAGGACGAGACGCCGGTCATCGCGACCGTGACCGACCCGGAGAAATTAAAAAAAGAACAGCCATTCTTTGCCAATGCCAGCATCGGAGACAAAATTCTCATCTATACCGGAGCGCGGCAGGCCTTCATGTACAGCCCGGAGTTAAATAAAATTATTCAGGTTTCCCCAATCCTGATTGGCAGTCCCAATCCCGAGCCAACCCCTATCCCGCTCGCGGCTGAGCCTCCTACCCTGCCAGCAGGTAACCTCTCTTCTACCTCATCTCTCCCTGTGCCAGCGTCCCCGACCAGCACACCATAATATATGTCTCCAGGAAAAAAAAGACGGATAAAAAAAGCGGTCCTGATACCAACCTACAGTTTCATCATGCTCGTGAAGACATTTGGCGACTTCTTTCGCCGTGTTCAGCGCCTGCCCAGCGAGCCAATCGTTATAAGGCCAAATGAAATCAAGATCTGGATGGTCGGACACGCCACGGTTCTGATAAATTTCTTTGGCATCACGATTCTTACCGATCCCGTCCTCGTGAAATCACTCCCCATACCGAAGCGCCGGATGATGCCGGGTTACAATGCTGGGCAACTTCCGTTGCTAGACTTTATTATAATTTCACATGCGCACTTCGACCATTTCGACCGTCGCACCCTCCGACAACTCGCGAAGAAGACCAAAACGATTATTGTCCCGAAGAATTGTTCCGACCTAATCAAGAGGATGCCATTTGAAAACGTTACCGAACTCGGCTGGGGGAAGGTAATGAACGATGAGAAACTCACCGTCACCTCCTACCGCGCCGAGCATTGGGGCAGACGCGTCCCATGGGAAAGGGTCAGCCGCGGCTACAATTGCTACACCATCGAGAGAAACGGACGAACGATTTTCTTTGGCGGCGATACCGCCTATGGGCCACATTTCAAAGTTATCGGAGAGAAACACAAAATAGATATGGCTCTTCTCCCAATCAGCGCCTACAAACCGATGGGGATGGGACTGCATCACATGAACCCGCTTGAAGCGCATGATGCCTTCAGCGATCTCCGAAGCCGACACTGCATCCCGATACATTGGGGGAGCTTCCGCCTGACGCTCGAGCGGATGGACGAGCCGCCGAGACTTTTCAAAAATCGAGCGATGAAAGACGGAACTCTGGATCGGACGCATATCCTGCCAAACGGCCAAAGTTATTGTTTAAATTTATTAGAAACTAAAATATGCCAAAATCCCAATACCTAATTCCAACCGTCATCGAGAAATCCAGCCTGGGCGAGAGAGCCTATGATATTTATTCGAGACTGCTCCAGGATAGGATAATTTTCCTTGGCAATGAGATCGACGACGGCGTTGCCAATGTCGTCATCGCGCAAATGTTATTTCTCGCCAATCAGAATTCCACCAAGGACATCAAGCTCTACATCAACTCCCCCGGCGGATCGGTCACGGCCGGTATGGCTATCTATGACACGATGCAATATATCGAGCCGGATGTAAACACGATCTGCGTCGGCCTCGCCGCCAGCATGGCTGCAGTCCTACTCGCCGCCGGCGCCAAGGGCAAGCGCTGGGCTCTTCCTAATTCAGAGATAATGATTCACCAGGTGATGGGCGGGATGGAGGGTCAAGCCAGCGATATAAAAATTCGCGCCGAACGAATCCTCAAACTCAAGGATCGGCTGAACAAAATTTTGTCTGATTCCACCGGCAAGGATCTGAAAACTATCGAAAAGGATACCGACAGAGACTACTTCCTGCCGGCGGTAGATGCGATGAAATATGGCCTGATTGATAAAGTGATTGAGAAGGGGAAGTAATTTATTCTCATTTCGCCCCCTCCCCTTTCCGAGGGGAGGCGAGGAGGGGTTTGCCGTCCTCTGCGACTCGAATCGTTCGAACCGTCACGCGTGCGCAAAGGACGGCAAACCCCCTCTAGCTCCCCCTTGGAAAGGGGGAGGAGCAATCCAGCCAGAAATGGCTGGTTTTGGCTTATTTGAGGCATAAATAGACTTATCCCCACATTTGCCCTTGACAACTATCCTCCCATATGATAAGCTTATTCGTTCTAGCCCGCCGACCCTTCATGGGATGGCGGACTGGGACAAACAGCCTGACTCTGAAAGCTCAAGATAAATATCAGCTAACAAGTAATGGTTGTACGACTTCATCTCTGATTGAAACGCTGGACATGGGGCGTTGTTGAAAAGAATTTTCAGCAGTGCCCCGTATCCACGACAAGCATGGAGATGTGTCGTTGTTAGCGCCGGCCTCGGCTCGCGCTTGTCAGCAACACATCTTCTTGGGTGCGGTTTCGGGGGGCAACCCCCACAAATGCAAAACTCCCTCGGCCTTAATCGGTCGGGGGAGATTTTTTTGTCAGCGACGATTGGCGACAGGACCTCATCCTCGCCTTCTCCTTGAAGGAGAAGGAAAACGTTTCCCCTCTCCTCATAAGGAGAGGCGGGGTGAGGTCTGGTCGCGATTACATCACCGGTGTCGTCGTCGCCGGGCAAATCTTTGGCAACGGCCGATAATAACTATTGAAGACACGGTCGATGTGTTCGCCAGTCGGAGTAACACGGCTATAAGTAAAACTTGCCATCGCGCCCCGAAAGGCGCTTTGACATTTCGCCACTTCGCTATTTTTAGTCTCTGCGGTTTTGCTTGCTACCGGAACATATTCGACCGCCGTGGGAGCCGGTATCCACTTACTGACTAGCGGATGCGAATACCATCCTATCCTCCCGTCCTTCGTCCCCCACAGTGAAAATGTCAGCATTTGTTTCTTGTAATCGATATTTGTAAGTAAAAGTAAATAATGACCGGTGTCATTTAGAAACTTCAGATCAAGGGTCGGCTCATATAGAGTCGCATCAGTACCGGGGTTGCCGTTCACCGGATCGGCGTAATATTGAACGACCAGCGAATGATTGTGGCGCTCGGTGATATCGAGGCCGGTATTCATCGCCATACGAAAAAGTGTCGTCCCGATCTGACACATTCCGCCACCGACCGCTTCCTCGATTTTTCGCCCTCTGATAATCTGCTCCGGCAGAAAACCGTTGGAGGATGTATATGGTCCAGCATACTTGTTCGCCGAGAACACTTCACCGGGCTTAATCAGCGTCCCATTCAGACGCTTCACCGCATTGGCAATATTTTTTATGCGATTGGTGTGACTGTCCCGGAAAGTCGAGGTTCCGGCGCCGACTAATTCCACGATACCGAGGTCGTTGCTGTTTGAAATTTGAACTTTCGGAAGAACAGGTTTCAGAATAATCATTATGGTATCCGTGGCCGTCCCCCCGCCTTCGCTAGGGCTACGGAGGGCAGGCCGACTGCGCGCTCTGAAATTTTCATTGAGCCCGCTATAAGCCGCTTCCAGGTCGATCGTCATACCAATCGTGCTCGGCACGAAATCCTTAACCTTATTATTCTCGGTCGTGAAGATTGCATCCTTTGCCGGCACTTCAACCGACGGCAAAACCTTCAAATTTAAATAATCCGCCACCTTCTCCGGATTTAGGAAAAAATCAATCCCATCATCCGGCTCGCGACGAACTTCGACCAGATTTGCGAGGGCGTCCGGCGGTATCTGCCAGGACATAGTCGATGATGGCGAGGGATTTGCGACTAACGTAAACGCGCCGACCTGCAACATTGGCCACAACTTCGGCAGCGCGGCGCGGATATCATTACCAACGATTGCGGGAGAAAACGCGCTAGGTGTTACCTGAATTGACTCGAACGACAGCTTCGCCAGATTGTTATTTATTTGTTCGATAACTATTTTCGGATCAAAAACCTGCCCGCTTCTCTCCGGAATTATCTCCGCGCTTTGATTGTAAACATTAATATTTGCGATCGCGGCATCGCGCACTTTATCCTCATAAGCGGATAATGAATTTTTCAAATTAGCTTCCAGAACCGGCCGATTAATAACTACCGGAACGGACAGGTTTACCGGATTAAAAAGAAATAAAAAAGGTTTAAAAAAATTTTCGGATGCTGACCCGGACCGCCCCACCTTCATAGCCGCGAGGCTAAGTGCTTCACTGTCAAGGCGAATCATCTCGACTGCGCTCTCACCCGGCCCGACGGTATTAATCTTGAGCAGCTGCTCTCCTGATGATTTGTCTCCCGCAAACAGAATCCCGTCACCGCGAGACAGACTAAGATCAATTCCCTCTTTGGCATAGCGATTATTCAAATTTTCAATCAACTCAACAAGTTCGAGACGGCTGAGGCCGCCAATGTTGAACCCGCCGATCTTAACTCCCTGATAAACTTGATCCTTATAAATCTCGTCATAAACCCAGAAACCAAAAATGATAAAAATTGACAACAAAAAAATAACGGCTGGAAAAATAATCCTATTGCTTTTTTTTCTTGGTTTTTCTACGAAGTCGTCAATGATGCTCATGGGTCTTAATCTTCAACAACTAAAATCGGGATGTTTTGCTGAACAGAAGTCTTGGGTATGCGGATGGTGAGGACGCCGTTTTTATATTCAGAAGTAGCCATATCCCCTTTCACGTCCATCGGCAAGACGATCGTCCGAGAAAATTTACCCCAATAACATTCCTCGTAGAAATATCGAGAAGATCCGGCAACTGGAGACGAACGTCGGCCGCGAATGGTGAGGAAGTCATTGTGCAGGTGCAATACAATATCCTCCGGCTTTGTCCCGGCCATCGTCGCCACCACCACCAGATCAGACTCCGTCTCAAGCACATCGATCGAGAGCTGCCCCTCGGTGTCAGCGCCCGTCAAACCCAAATCCGAGCCGGCCGAAGAGGTGGCTATAAACAGCTTGTCAGAGGATGAATTTTGATTAGAATTTTGGCCAAACATAAGGGTAGGAATGTGCTTATTATATCATAGAAAATTTTTATACACAAAAACCCTGTACCAGGCGGGGTACAGGATTGCCTTTATTCAGAGATTTTTTAAGCTTTCTTATTGTACAGCGTTAAAGGCGTTCACGAGACCGAAACCATACAGATCGTCGCGTCCGGCCTCTCCGAGGTCAGTGGCGGTCGCCTGAAGTTTATTTTGGACTTCATCCGGATTCCACTGTCCATCGCCATTTAAGTCAGAGACGCCGACCGGTGAGTTCAAAATTAATGCAACGATGCCGGTCACATGCGGAGTGGCCATAGAGGTACCGGAGAGAGTCGCATATCCCGATCCCTTGTACGTGGAGAAAACGGAGACGCCAGGCGCGGCTACATCCACCTCGGGTCCCCGGCTGGAGAATGATGCGATCTGATTGTTGACATCGGTCGCACCGACTGTGATAACCTCAGAATATTTTCCAGGATATTCAACTGAGCTTCCTGAATTGCCGGCCGCAACAACAAGTACGATACCTGCGTTACGGGCCCGAATAACGGCCTCGTGCAAAAATTGGTTATCGGAGGAAGCGCCCAGGCTCATGTTGACTACCTGCATGCCATTCGCGATACTCCAATCTAGTCCTTCGATAATATCTGAAAGGTAGCCCGATCCATTGGCACCCAGAACTTTGATCGCATAGAGGTCAACCTCTGGCGCAACACCGACAACGCCGATAGTATTATTTACGGCGCCGATAATTCCAGCGACATGAGAGCCGTGGCCATTGTCATCGTTGGCGCTTCTTTTGGGATTGATGGCATTGATCTCGCCCTTAATATTACCCGACAGATCCGGGTGGGACAGTGAGATGCCAGTGTCGATCACGCCAACACGAACAGTATTCGTATTTGTATTTGGCCAAACAAGTTCCGCATCTACTCGATCAACACCCCATGGCAAAGTTTGCGCCGGCTGAACACTTGTTCGTCCAGAAGCAAATGCCAGACCATCCTCCTCCATACGAACTACGTCAGCATTCAAACGCAAGGCGCGCTCCGAGGCGCGATTTGGAAGCACAACTACGCGTGTATTGGATGGTGATAATTCCTTGATTTTAACTCCGCCGAAATTAGCGACAAGCTCATCCTGGGCTGCGTCGTTTAAGGCGTCTGAAAATTGAACAATGAATCTTTTTGATTCATTTTGACTGGCCTGTAATTTTGTAGAAGACAGAGCCGTTGTCGCGAGTGTCAACGCGACAAAGCTGAGTACCGCGATTCCCTTTTTTACCATAAAAATATTGTAAAATATATTAAATCTTGCGAAACTATACCATAAAATAACACCCGTTGTCAATGCCTGAAGGCTCACCGCGCGTTGCCTATATAAACTCCTACATTCCTCAAAAATAAAAACGGCTTTTTGCCGTTTTATTTTTTCACCTGCCTTCGCTCTTCTGAGCTTCGGCGTGCCTATGTCGGGGTAGTGGGACTTGGCTTCACCTCTCGTCGGCCTGGCCTCCTCGGGTTAGCCACCGCCTCGCCGTCCGCGCGAGCGGACATGGCTCCGGCGTTCAAGTACCAACGCGAGCAAAGCAGTTTGCTCGCTCTACCCCTCCTCAAAAATAAAAACGGCTTCTTGCCGTCTTTATTTTTTCGTCGGGGTAGTGGGACTTGAACCCACAATCCCCTGGTCCCAAACCAGGTGCTCTAGCCAATTGAGCCATACCCCGTTACTATGAAAATCCCAATGACCAAATCTCAATTACCAAATCGTATTTGGACATTGGGTTTTGGAATTTGGGATTTTACGTTTGTGCCGCGGGCCAGAATCGAACTGGCTACGCCTGCCTCTTCAGGGCAGCGCTCTACCAATGAGCTACCACGGCGTAAAATAACCTCTACATAATAACAATTTTTTATACAAAAGTCAATGCGCTGACTCTAAAAGTGAATAATTAAGCGGTGGATAACTCGCGTTTATGTTAAAATCTTCATTATGCTATAATATAGACACTCATTAAGTTAAATTTATTTAATCTCTTCAAATATATAGTTTCACATATATTCTCATTCGTTCGAAAATAATCAAATAAATTTAATTAATTTACTCACTCATTTCGAATATGGAGACACTCAATTGGAAGCTTAAATCCGGAGTCCTGCTTACTATAGCTGGACTTATGATGGCTCTCAGCGCGCTGGCACAAACCGCCTCGTCCACTGACCCTACAACGACCTGCACGAGCGCTGGCGGTAAATGGTGTCTAAACTCCGATTTGACCTCCGGTTGGTGTTCATATTCCTCCACCGCCTGCCCGGCCTATGACGCTACTAGTTGCGCGGCGCAAAGTGGCGAATGGTGCCTATACTATGGAAATACCGGCGTTACTGGCGGCTACTGCAACAGCACCCCTGGAACATGCCCTATCTACAGCCAGACTGACTGCGAAGCCAAGAGCAGATCATGGTGCGCCGGTACCAACGGCTCCATGGGCTGGTGCGCAACGACTGGAAGCACATGCCCTGCCAATGACGCGACCAGCTGTGCGGCGCAAAATGGCGAATGGTGCACTTATTCCGGCGGTGCCTCCGGCGGATATTGTAACAGTGTACCCGGAACTTGCCCGATAAACGATCAAGCCACCTGTGAATCAAAAAGCCGAAGCTGGTGTACCAGTAGTTATGGCGGTGGCTGGTGCGCTTCGACCGGCAGTTCCTGCCCGGCTGACTCGTCTAGCACCAGCGGCACTAGCGGCTCAGGCACATCAAATACCTCCGGTTCGACTTACTCTTCATTCACCTGGCCAAGCACCGAAGCTGATTGCACAAAATACCAAGGAATATGGTGCGCTAGCGCGTACGCGACGACGTACAGTAGCGGCTCCTGCAATATGGCCGGCACCAAGTGTCCAGTCTCGCCCCCCTCCGGGATGACCACGTGCTGTGACAATACCTTTGCTTCCAGCTGGTCGGCCTGCCCAACCATGCCTTCAAATCAAACTGATTGTACCACCAAGGGCTACAATTGGTGCTCAAGCATGACCACGTACTCCGGCGCCTCAAGCGGCTGGTGTTCAAACATGACCTGCATGAAGACGCCTCCGGCCGGACAAATGGTCTGCCCAGACAATGCGACCTTCGCCACGACTCTCAGTGGCTGTCCAACTGCCGCTGCCACTCAGGTGGTGGTAGAGCCGACTGTCAAAACCTGTACAGACGGCACTATCGTCGCTACCACTGTCGAATGTCCGCGGTTCACAACCTGCTCCGATGGGACAAAGGTCCCGGAAGGATCAACCTGCCCAGTAAAAACTGAAGACTCAAGCACTCTATGTCTGAATAAAGGCGGAAAATGGTGTTTCGATTCCAATGGTATGTCCGGCTACTGCACAATGAGCGGAGGGTGCACGATCACTGTTAAAAGTCCAACAATTGATGCCGAAGTAGTTCCACTTCCAAAAGTTCTTTCCGAATCTCAAGCCAGATTAGTAGAGCAAAAGAAAAAGGAATACCTAAAGAGACTGGACCTGCTCGATAAAGTATTTACGAAATATAACGATAACACTTCGCTTGAAAAATCAAAATTACTAAGAGAGAAAATTGCCACCCTTCCATCCGACAGCAACGCTTTCGACACGCTTGAGATTATCAAAGATGACCTCCTAACCCTGATGGACATCCGTGATGAATTGATCATGGGTGGCGGTGGTGGGATGTCCGAGGAAGTCCTGACGGAACGCGACAAGAAAATGCAAGCGAAAGCCTTGGCTCAAATGAAAAAGGGCACTGCGTCTCTGAGTAGGAAGCTGACACTGGTCGAGAACAAAGCGTTGCGACTCGAAAAGCAAGGCTACACAATCCCCGCCACCGTGAAGGATCTGATCAATAAAGTTCAGGACCTAGTCAAAACCGTACAGCAGGCCGAAACATTTGACCAAGCGCGAGATGCCGCAGACTCACTCAGCGATAATTTCGAGGATCTGAATATCTGGGTCCCGCGCCTCGAGCAGTTGGCTCAGATCACCAGATTATACAAAGCCATCGGACTCGAAATATCCAAATCTGAAAAAGCCTTTACTAGGACCCAAAATCTGGTGAAAAGATTGAAGGTGGAACTTGATGGTCAGCTCGCGGAAGCGAAGGCCTTGATTGCCGATGCCAAAGCGTCCTACGGCTCGCTCAAAACGACCGACTATAGCGACACTGATCCGTTCGAAGTAATACAAAGCGATATCATCGACAAACTGGAAGATGCCAACGACAGTATGGCCAACATTCAGTCACTGGCGGGCTTGAAGTCCTCGGTAAGCCGATTAAATACCAGCATCGGCCGGTTTGAAACCAGGATCAACCGCCTAGCCAAGCAAAAGAAGGATGTTACAGAAATGAGAACTCTGCTTGCCGACCTGAAAGATGGCAGAGATAAACTAAAGATTTTTGCGGCGACAAAGTTGGCGGAGATTGATCTCGAGCAGGCTCTGGAGACCTGGCAGATTATCGATGATACGACGGCGAAGCTCAACGAACTCCTAAATCTAAACGCGCCATCAGCTCTTGAGAAAGAATTAAGGAAAGGAATGATAACTCAGGATCTCCTGAAAATAAATATTCCGGAGACAGAGAAGGTAGTCATCAGGGCCTACCGGGTAGCGACCTTCTTCCAGAGGAACTCAATGAACCTGGCGGAATACTCAAGCTATGGCAACAAGAGTAACGTCAGCAAATGGCGCCG
>ERZ1292633.5885-Hain-H41-02um-R1-5885-length-10910-cov-6_pt1 | contig 10910 bp, 8 predicted proteins | sample MGYA00564406_ERZ1292633 | MGnify/ENA primary metagenome ERZ1292633 (study PRJEB36523, sample SAMEA6512639) | groundwater metagenome | collected 2019-01-08 | study: AquaDiva: Metagenomics assemblies of 32 groundwater samples
GTCGTTGCCGTGCGACGTCGCCGTGTAGCGGCGGTTCAGCACGTTCTCCACGTTCACTTGCGCATGGCCGAATCGGCCCATGCCCACGTAGAGCGCGCCATCGAACCGCGTGAACGCCGGCAGCGTGACCGTGTTGTTGATGGCTGCATAACTCCGCCCCTGCTGCACGACGCCCAGGCCGACGCCGAGTGAGCGCGCCACTTGCACGCGGTTCCACGCCGACAGCGTGGCATGCGGCACGAGCGGCACGGTGGCACCGAGCTTCGCCGCCGAGGTGCGGCTTCGGATGGTCGCCTGCTGCGAGGTGAAGCCTGCCATCACCTGCCAGGCGTCGGTGACGAAGCCGCTCACCTGCAACTCGATGCCGGCCGATCGCTGCCGTCCCGTCTGCACCAGCTTCCCGGGACTTACCGGGTCGGGCGCCGACGTGTTGGTGCGGTCGAGCTGGTAGATGGCCGCGTCCGCGAGCAATGCCGGCCGGACCTCCCACTTGGCGCCGATCTCGCGATTCACGAAGCGCTCCGGCGCCAGCGTCGCCGTAGTTGCCGTCAGCGACGAGAACTGGTCGCCGGCGCTCGGCAGGTACGACGTGCCGTACGACGAGTACAGCGACACGGCCGGCACCGGTTTGAACACCAGCCCCGCCCGCGGCGAGACGTTCGCGTCGGTGCGGTGCAGTTCCGCCCGCGTGCGGCGGTCGGTGACGCGCATCGCGAAGCGATCCCATCTCACGCCGACGATCGTCTGCCAGTGCGCGCCGAATGCGGCCTGGTGCTGGGCGTACGCCGCCGCCACGTCGGCCTCCGCACGATTGTCGGCATCGGTGGCGCTCTGCCGGAAGCTCACCGGCGCGCTGACCGTCGGCGCGTCGAAGGGAATCGACATCGATGTCGCCGTGCCATTGAAATAGCCGGTTTCCCGATAGTTGTCGGTGCCCTGCACCCCGTACTCCGCCCCCATCAGCACGGTGTGCGTCACCCGTCCGGCGCGGCGCGTCGCGGTGATATCCGTCTGGTTGAACAGGTTCACGCGATCGGTGGCGCTGCGATACGCGCTCAGCGCCACCGTGGTCATCGCCGCGTTCACCGCGCCGGGCACCGTGTTCTGGTAGAACTTGTCGTACGCCACGCGGCGAGTCGTGTTGCGCAGCAGCACGCGCTCCACCGTCCCGCGCTCGAGCGTGGCGCTCCAGGCGCCCACGGTGGCGCGCGAGCGGTTCACCGACGGGTCGCCAAAGAAAGTGCGGGGGTCCAGCGGCGCCGGGGCTCCCGCGAATGACGGCTGGCCGCGGTCGAGCGTGCGGCGGTCGGTGAAGGCTTCGTAGCCCGCGTGTAACATCGTCTGCCCCGCGAGCAGCGACAGCGTGGGGTTCACCCCCTCGCGATCGAGTGAAATGAACCGCCGAAAGCGGTCGGACCGCTCGCGTACGCCGTTGATTCGCATCGCCACGGGGCCTCGCGCACCACCGATGTCCAGCGTGCCGCGCCGGTGAGCAAACGAGCCGCCCTCGTACGTCAGCGCCTGCGTGGGATGCCAGGAGGCTTCCTTGCTCACGCGGTTGATGACGCCTCCGCCTCCACCGCGCCCGAACGTCATCGCGTTCGGCCCCTTCAGCGCCTCGACGCGCTCCACGTTGTAGAGGTCGCGAAAGTACTGCGCGTCGTCGCGCACGCCGTCCACGAACAGGTCGGCGGTGGAGCTGACGCCGCGCATCGTCGGCGCGTCGCGGTGCCCCTCGCCCTGGCCCATCGAGACGCCGGGAAGCGCTCGGACGACGTCGGCCATGGACTGCATGGCACGGTCGGCCACGAGGGCGCGGCTTACGATCGTCAGCGACTGCGGCAGGTCGCGCAGCGGCGTCTCGGTGCGCGTCGCCGAACGGACGGCGCGCCTCACGTACGACGTGCGAGTGCCACGCTCGGCCGTCACGCGTACCGAGTCGAGCGCGTGCGCAACAGAGTCGGGGCGCGTCGGCTGAGCGTCCTGTGCCGGCAGGAGGTTGGCAGCGAGCACGAGCGCGACGAGCGCCGGACGCAGGGTTGTTATCGAGTCGAGTGGCATGGGAGAATGATATATGATAGTTTTTGTCGGCATTATGGACGCACCGACACGTCGGATTGCCCACGAGTCGCGTCGTCCCCGCCATCCGAAGCTTCGAATGGCGTCACACGCAGGGTAGTCGCTTAATCCGACTTAATCAATCGGCATTAGTCCTGACGGTTGCGTCGGGGTTTCCCCGGGTCGCCAGTTACGGCGTGCGGATGCTGCGCGACGACCAGTGGATGGCGCGAATGTTCCAGCCGTCGGCGGTGCGGCTGAGCACCATCAGCTCGGCGCCCGCGCTGTTGATGGCGCGCTCGCGGTACGTGCCGGTAGTCCTGCTGGTCCCCACCACCCACGCCACGTCGCCGGCCACGACGACGGTCGGCTCGGCGCGCTGGCTCGGCACGGCCTTGGCAAACGCGATGTCGCCCGGGAGATGATGCCCCTGATAGTCGGCGCGGGTCTCCAGACCACCGGATTCGAGGATCAGTGCATCGGGCGCGAGCAGGCGCATGGCGCCCGCCGAGTCGCCGCGGGCGAGCGCGTCGTGATACGACTGCACGGTGGCCGCGACGGCTCTCTGGTCGGCGGTCTGGGCGTCAGCGACGCTGGAACCCGCGACGAGCGCGGCAGCAAGCAGTGCGAGGGGGCGCATGGGGGACTCCACGATGAAGGAAAGCGTGTCGGTGACACAGACGCGCGGACTTCAATTGAACGTCGGGCTATCGAGGGCGCTACACCAGTCGTGGATCATGATCTCCGTCAGCAGCAGTCATCGCCACAGGTGGGCGCACCGCGGAGCCCCTCAACACCCTCGCGCACGATGATCGGCAACATCGCGAGCGCCGCCACCGGGTCGGCCCACCACCATCCGAGCCAGGCGTTGAGGCCGAGCCCGACAAGCAGGATCGCCGAGAGCCAGGTGCAGAGCGCCGTCTGCGACGCCTCGGCAGTGAGCGCGCGGCTGCCGAGCGCGATGCCGACCCGGCGCTTGGCCCGGGCGAGCAGCGGCATCACGAGCACCGACGCGGTGGCCAGGACGATGCCGATGGGGCTCTCGCCAGGCGCCTCGCGGTTCCAGAGCGCGGTGCCGGCGTCGACGGCCACGTAGATGGCAAGCACCATGAACAGCGCGCCGATGACGCGATGGCTCGCGCGTTCCGCCGCGGCGCGGCGCGCCATGTCGGCGTCGGCGTTCAGCCGCCACAGTGCGGTGGCGCTCGCTCCCAGCTCGATGCCGCTGTCGATGCCAAAGCCCACCAGCGCCACGCTGCCGGCGGCGATCCCCGCCGAAATGGCGATGATCCCCTCGAGCGTATTGTACGCGAGCGTGGCGATGTTCAGCCGGCGGCTGCGGGCAACGAGAGCGGAACGCGTCGAAGAGGACATCAGGGCGGCGCTCATGCGGTTACTCCACCTTCGGATCGAGCCGTAGCCACTTTGCGCCGCTGCCGCTGCCGCTGCCGCTGCCGCGGACTTCGGTCTTGCTGCGAGTTCTCCAAACGAATAGCGCCAAACGAGCGTGGATCATGCTGGCAGCAGTTCCTCGGCTGCCTGCAGTGCGCCAAGCATCTCGGTTAGCAGGGAACCGTCGATCTCGGTGACGTCCTTCAACAGCAACAGGCTGTGACGACAAGTCTCGGCTTGCCAACGTGAGCTGCACGCGCGCGTGCCTTCATTCATCCAGCCGAGGGCGTGCGGCCGAGCGCCCGCATAGAGTTTCATCTCGGCCAGGTCGAAGAAGCACCATGGAGCATCCGACGGCGGGTCGTCGTGAGCCTGTGCCGTTCGCATCCGCTCCGCACGCCCAAGTTGGACTGTTCGTCGGTCACCCATGTCCAGCCTCCGTTGCACGTGCGCCCCGAGCTTGATCTTGTTGAGCAGGGGGTACGGATGCCCGTAGGACAGTCGCGTGGCCCGACGGTAGGCTTCCCACGCGTAGCGCATCCTGCCAGAGCGCTTGAGTTCGCCCCCAAGCGACGCATGAGCGTCGTAGTCATTTGGACCGAGGGCAATCGCGTGGAGCAGTGATTGTTCGCCGGTGGCAATTTCAGCCCGTGATCCCGCGGCAACCCAGAGTTTATTCTCCGCGATGCCCTTTTCCCTGTGTGCCTCGGCATAGCCGGGCATCTCCGCGAGAATGGCGTTCAACTCCCGGACTTCCTTCGTCCACGCGCCCTCGTCACGGAACATCATGGCCAGCTTCATCCGAACAAGGGGGCCGGCGTCGAAACTCTGAATGGCTTGCTCATACTTGACGGCCGCTGCAGCTGGATCGCGAGCCCGGATGTCATCTTCGGCTTGCTTCAGGAGCGCTTCAAAGCCGGGATGTCGTTGCCCCTCGGCATGTTGCCGGAAGATCGCAACCTGAGCGGGACTGTCCAGCCGGAGTTCCGAGAGTGACTCTGTCAGGACCCTCGCAATCAGTTGAATTGCGGCCTCTCTATTCTCAACGGCCTCATACTCGTAAGGGAATGCGCGCGCTTCGCCAGGAAAGAACGGGAAGGACGCGTCGACCTGGCGCAACGCGATCGTTCCCGATGCTCGCGCTCGGTGGCGAGATCCGAGTTCGTAAACAACGTCCGGATTGCCGGCGGAGATATCCGCGAGCACGACGCGAGAATACTCCAGCGAGCGAAACATTTCCTCGCTCAGGATAGCGGAGTGGAATCCCCGGTCCGCGCGGTCCGCCACGAGGCACCCACCCTCAGGCAGCTCCACGGCCTCAATCGCCGGCAACAATACGCGGTCGTAGATCCGGTCGAAGTCGACCACGCGATCACGCGAGACCGGACGCAATGCCGACCCGTACCGTTCGACGGTGTGCTTGCCGAACGGCATCACCACAAAACAGGTCTTGGCGAATCTACTCAGGGGCGTCACTGACTGCACGATCCTCCCGGCCAAAGTTCGCTGGCGATCACGCGGCATCGAGCGTCTTCGTAATCCCGTCCAGTGTAAACGAAAACGCCCAGCGCGCGCCCTGGTTCAACAGTCCGGCGGGGCTCACATAGCGCCTGTCGATCTTCACGACGACGAGGCGCTTCTTCAGCTCGACCGCCGTGGCAATCTCCCAGGCCACCCACTTGCTCTTGTGCGTGTCCTTGCCTACGAGGCAAAAAAAATACGTCGCCGCGCTGATACCTGCCAGGATACCGAGCTTGATCGCGGCAATATCGGTACTATCCACGGACTCATCCACCGACTGGTCATTCATGGAGAAGGCGACGTCGCTATTGTTCGCCCACGCGACGAGCAGGTTCTTGTGCTTCGCGTCTGTGGGGTAGTCATAGCTGACAAAGATCTTCCTGGTGGCCACGTTGTGCTCCGCCTCTGGATGCTGCGCATCGCCGAGTCACTGTTGTTGTGGATCACGATGCTCTCGCGCCCGGTGACCCGCGACGTCGCGGCGTCAAAGCGGGCGTGGATCGTGTAGTCCGTCTGCGTCTGCCAGTACTTTGGCCCCGGCCGGCCGGTCGAGTCCCGCGTTCCGGCCGCGAAGGCGAGGCGGATCGTGTTGGTGAGCGGAATATCGCGCCGGATGGCGCGGGTGGAAGCCTGGGCGGCGGCCACCATCGGGAGAACCGACGCGGACAGGGCGAGGATCTTGAGAGCGCGCATGGGGCGGATCCAGTTTGGTGTTGCCTGAATCAACAGCGCGCTGCCCGGCCGCGCGAGTGCACGCGTCGTCCCTGCCGGCGACCTTAGCGAATCGGCGCGTTGGTGGCAAAGTCGTACAGCGTCAGGCGTCGAAGCCGGTAGTACGCCAGCCAGTACCCGCGCAGGGCCTGCGTGTACGCATTGAGCGCCTGGTCCTTGTCGGCCTGCGCGATGATCAGGACATCGATGCCGATCCGGCCGATCACGAACCGGCTGTACGCCACCTCGTAACGCCTCTGCGCCACTGTGTCGGCCTTGGCGGAAATCTGCAGCTGGCGCCGCGAGAGGCCCAGTTGCAGCGCCGCAAAGTGCGCGTCCTGCACGGCCTGCTCGCGGGTCACGCGCGACGTGCTGGCCAGGCGCTCCCGGTCAGCCTGCGCCGCCTGGACCTCGGCGCTCCGCACGCCCCACTGCACGAGCGGCATCTGCACCGAGAGCGAGAACCGCTGCGCGGAAAGCAGGTCCTGGTACGCCGCGTTGACGTCGGTGCCGGTCGCGTTGCGACCGTACGTCGCGCTGACCGTCGCCCCGACCCCGTTCAGCAGCCTCGCATCGTTCACGCGCCGATTCGACTGCACCTCCTGCAGTGCCAAGTCGGTCATCGTGCTGCGGTTCCGCACCGCCTGCCGCTCGGCCATCGTCGTGTCCGCGTCGAACAGGGGCACGTCGGCAGTCACCGCCACGTCGAGCCTGCTCCCCACCGGCAGGTTGATCAGCAGGCGCAGCGAGGCCAGCGTGCGGTCGTACGCCAGTCGTGCGACGTCGAGTGCGGTGCGCGCGTTCAGCAGCACGAGTTCACTTTGCAGCAGGTCGTTCTCGCTGATCTTGCCGACCTCGAAGCGCCCCTTGTTCAACGTGAAAAGCGTGTCGTTGATCGCCGCGTTCCCGCCGGCGTTCCTGAGCGAGAGCTTCGCCGAGTAGAAGTCGAAGAATGCGTTCGTCGCCGCCGTGGCCACGTCCTCCCGTGTCTCGAGGAACTGGCGCTCGGCCACGCTGATGCGCAGGTCCTGCTCCCGCGAGTCCCACTTGAGCGTATTCGGCCGCAGCAGGCCCTGCCGCAGGCTCACGCTGTACGGTGTACTCGACCAGGTCTCGATGTTCGATGTGCCGCTGAGCCGCAGCTGCGAGAGCGCCGACGACACGGTGAGGTCGCCCCCCGTGAACGGAAGCCGCTGCGTCAGGGACATGTTGACCGACGCATCGGTCTGTTGCTGTGGCTTGAACAGCGTGCTCCCATCGGGCTGCAGCACGGGGATGATGGAGCGGTTGTAGTTGGGCGTGACGCCGGTGAGCGCGAGCTGCGGGAGCAGCCGCGCGCCGAAGGACCGGTCGCGTTGGCGCGACGCCTCGAGCGCCGACTTGTTGGCCCGTGACTGCAGTCCCTGCGTCTGGGCGCGTTCGATCACCTGCTGCAGGGTGAGCGGCTGTTGCGCGCCCAGCGGTTGCCCGGCGGCGATCAGGAGCGTGGCGGCCGCACGCACCAGCGAGTGGCGAGTTGACATGTGGATTACTCGTACCGGAGACAAACCACCGGATCCTGCTGCGCGGCGCGATACGCCGGCACGATCCCGAACACCATGCCCACCGTGAACGACACGCCGAACGCCACCAACACCGACGTGCCGGATATGATGGTCTTGATGTCGGCGAGGCGTTCGATGCCGACGCTGATGCCGCTGCCCAGCACGATGCCCGCCACGCCGCCCGCCACGCTGATCAGCACCGCCTCGGCGAGAAACTGGTACAGGATGTCCTTCTGCGTGGCGCCCATCGCCCGCCGCACGCCGATCTCGCGAATGCGCTCGAGAATCGACGCGAGCATGATGTTCATGATGCCGATGCCCCCCACGATCAGCGAAATCGAGGCGATGGCGCCGAGCACGATATTGAAGATGCGCTTCGTGTTCTGCTGTTGCTTCAGCAGCAGCTCTGGCACGGCGATCTCGAAGTCGATCACGGTGTTGTGCCGCCGGATCATCAGCCGGTGGATGACCTCGGCGACAACCGCCACCCGCGAGGCGTCGTCGACGCGGACAATGATCTTGTCGAGCTGGTTGAAGTTGGTGCGCTCGGCCCTGCTGTCCGCATCCTCGGACTCCTCCGTCGCGCCAGTGGCCATGCGGGGGCTGGCGTTCATGATGGCCGTCTCGATGTCCTGCTGGGTCACCTGGGCACGATTGCGGTAACGGAGCAGCATGGTGTGCAGGGGCACGTAGACGTCCATGTTCGAGTCCCGGATGCCCAGCTTCTGCGCCGTTTGCGAGCTCACTTTCCGGTCGGCAAGCACGCCGATCACGGTGAGCCAGCTGTCACCCACCTTGATGGCGCTTCCCACCGGATCGGCGGAGGTGAAGAACCGCGTGCGCACGCCGCTGCCGATTATCGCCACCGGCCGGCCCTGTTCGGCCTGCTCGCGACTGAACTGTGAGCCCGCCACCAGCTCGAGGTTTGTCAGGCGAAAGTAGGAGGTGTCCACGCCCACCACCTTTCCCGAACGCCGATTCCCCTCGCGCGTGATGAGCGTGTTCAGCACCACCTCCGCGCTGGTCGCGTCCACATGCGGCACGATGCGCTTGATGGCGTCGGCGTCGTGCTCAGTGAGCCCCGGCGTGTACTTCCGGGGCTTCTTCTCGGCGTCGTCCTTGGCCTTGCCTTCCTGCTGCTCGACGAGCGGCGTGATGATGATACTGTTGGATCCGAGCAGACGCATCTGGTCGAGGATTTCCTTCTCCGCGCCCTTGCCGATGGCGAGCATCGCAATCACCGAGGCCACCCCGAACAGGATGCCCAGCGACGTCAGTGACGCCCGCAGCTTGTTTTGCCCCACGGCCTCGACGGCTGTTCGCATGCTGAACAGCACGTGCGCAGTGACCTGCGCGCGCACCCGCGCCAGCGTGAGCAGATGTGGTGTCACGGTCAGCGTGCGGTGGACGAAGCGGCCGGCGGCGCCGTGGGGTCCTTTCCGCTCGCCTTCCGTGGCTTCGGCGTCGTGTCCCTGCCCGACGGCCGCGCCGGCTTCGCCAGCGCCGGCAAGGAGAGCACCTTGAGTTGCTCCTTGCCGACCGGCGGCGAGAGCAGGACACGGTCGTTCTCGGCGAGGCCGCGCTCGATGACGATCTCGTTGTCATTGAACGCCCCGATCTGCACCTGCTGCTTCACGGTGCGCGAGCCGTCTCGCTTGTACACGTATGAACGGCCACTGTCGCTCACTACCGCCTCCATCGGCACGAAGAGGGCGTTCCTCTGAAGGTACGTGCGCACGGCATTGCCCGTCGTCATGCCCGGACGCAGGGTCGTGTCAGGTTGCTCCACGGTCACCTTCACCTCAAAGACCTTGGCGTCGGCGTTGGGACGCTGCTCACCGACGTTCGCCACCGCCACCACCGTTCCCTTCAATTTCTTGGTGGGGTCGGCGTCGAGCGTGATGACCACCGGCTGTCCCTTCGCCACGTTGCGGACGTCAATCTCGTTCACGTAGGTGATGGACTTCCATCTGGCTCAGGTCGGGCAACGTCGCAATCGTGGGCTCCCAGGGCGTGATTTGCGTCCCGATGGTCTTCTTCTTGCCGTTCCATTCCTTCGCGTAGATCACCATGCCGTCGGTGGGCGCCTTGATGGTGAAGTTCGCCAGCACTTCCTGCACCACCACAAGCTTGTTCTTCTGGCGCTCGAAGTCGGCGCCCACCTCGCGCATCTTCGCCTTCGCCTGCTCGGTCCTCGTTGAGTAATCCAGCTTGGCCTGGGCCAGCGCGCGGGTGGCCTTTTCCAGGTCGATCTCAGCCTGCCGCTTGATGCTCGGCGACTCGAACTTCGCCTGCTCCTTCGCGATCCGCTTCTCCTCCACGGTCAGGTCCATGGTGCGCATCTCCTCGCGCGCCTTGGACAGGTTGAGCATGGAATCGAGCATCGCCTGCTCGTGCAGCGCCTGCGCCTTGGTGAGGGCCAGCGTGACATCGGCCACCTTGACGGCAATCGGACTCCGGTCGAGGTCGGCCACGACATCGCCTTCCTTCACCAGCGTACCCTCGGCAACAAGCGTGCTGATCTTGGCACCCTGGTAGATCTCGGCTTGCTGCATGTTCCCCGGCGCCGTGATGGCCACGAACTTCTTGGCGCGCAGTTCCCCCGCGGTGGTGACGAGCACCACGAACTCGCCCCGCTTGACGGTCGCGTACATACCCTCATCGGCTGAACTCGTGGTGCGGGCCATCAGCCAGACCGTCGGGACCCCCAGGAGCAGGACGCCGGCGACCACGACAAACGTTCGATTGCGCAGCAAGCGCTTCATGACCACGCTCTCAGAAAGGGGTGTGCGTTGGCCACCCTTGTTGCGAGCAACCTCGTATCCGGATTCCAGGGAATCCGCACCAGGACGCGCTCAGTGTGTTCAACGGACACCCGGCCTTGTTGGGGGGGCGAACTGAATAGGTAGACCCCCGGCGCGCCTCGCAAGGCGGAATCGGGCGGACCCCGGGCCTTCCGGCCGCGCGGGCGGTTTCCGGGGGCCACTCGTACCGCCGGCGTCGCCGCCGGCGTCGGCCGCGCGACGTTCGTGACGGTAGATTGTCTGGCGGTACTCCACCTGTCACCGGTCACCGACCGGGAGTTCTCCCATGCGCACACTATTCCTCGCTGTCGCCCTCGCCACCCTCGCGGCCGTCCCGCAGGCCTCCGCCCAGTCGGTCGCCGGCGAGTGGAACGCGTCGATGAACACGCCCGGCGGTACGCGGGAGTTCAAGATCATCTTCCAGGTCAAGGGCGATTCCCTTTCCGGTACCGTGAAGCGCGCCTCGGGCGACGTGCCGCTGAGCGGCACCATCAAGGGCAACGACGTGACCTTCGCGTACACCATCGAGTACGGTGGCAATCCCCTGGTCCTCACCGTCACCGCCACGCTGAAGGGCGATACGATGAAGGGGTCCATCGACCTCGGTGGCGGTGCGCAGGAGGCATTTTCGGCGACGAGGGCGGCCGCGTCGCCCGCTTCCTGACTAGCCCGAAGGATGCGCAGGACCGTGGACGGTGCGCGAAGTTCTTGATAACTCCCTTCGCCGAAAGTCTTCCAGGACGCGGAAGTCCAGCCTCCCCTTGACACGGCAGCTATTCAAGTAGTTACTTGAATAGCATGAGCGCCCCTCAATCGCCTAAACGCCGCATCAACACCCAGATCGCGCGCATCGCCAAGGCCGTGGCCAGCGCCAGCCGGC
>ERZ1292633.5886-Hain-H41-02um-R1-5886-length-10909-cov-8_pt1 | contig 10909 bp, 11 predicted proteins | sample MGYA00564406_ERZ1292633 | MGnify/ENA primary metagenome ERZ1292633 (study PRJEB36523, sample SAMEA6512639) | groundwater metagenome | collected 2019-01-08 | study: AquaDiva: Metagenomics assemblies of 32 groundwater samples
TGGAAACCATTACCGTTGACGATGTCATGGTGCCACGCGGCCAGATCGAGGCCATCGATCTGGAAGCCGATGATGAAACGATCCACAATCAGTTACTCACCTGCTATCACACCCGTCTGCCGGTATACCGGGGCACGCTGGACAACGTGACCGGAATAATTCACACGCGCAGGGTGCTGAACCAGATGAAGAGCGGAGAGATCACCGCCGCGAACCTCGAGAAAATCATGCGTGAGCCATACTTCATTCCATCCGGCACACCCCTGTTCTCACAATTACAACTGTTTCAGGAAAACCGCGAACGAGTCGGCCTAGTGGTAAATGAATATGGCGAGTGGATGGGACTGGTAACGCTGGATGATATTATCGAAGAAATCATCGGCGAATTCACCACGCACTCGCCATCACAGGCCGGTGCGTTTCTGACACAGGAAGATGGCAGCGTAATCGTTGAAGGCAGCAGCCTGCTGCGTGATCTCAACCGCAAACTCGGCCTGAGACTCCCGCTGGGTGGCCCAAAGACTCTTAATGGCCTGATTCTGGAATATTTTCAGGACATTCCTGAAGCCGGCACCAGCCTGAAAATCGCTGGCTATCCGATGGAAGTCATCCAGACCCAGGGCCGGGTGGTCAAGGTAGTGCGAATTTTCCCCGTACCGGCTGTGTAACAGGCACGGCTTGGTACATTATTGAAAATTAATTCCGGGATACCCCTAATCAATTCAGCAGATAATGCCGTTACTACATTGATAAGCATAAGTCGGTTCTGTCGGCAATGCGCTTTACGGAGCATTTGTTCAAAAGTTCCTTAAAGGACAACCGTCCCAGGTAATCGAGGAGTCGTTATGGCGGCTGTAACCACAGGTGCAGACAAAAAAGTCAAGGAGATCAGTTATGCCTGGGAAGGCAAAGACAGATCTGGCAAGATGGTGAAGGGCGAAATGCGCGCTGCCGGTACAGTAGTTGTTACCTCTATGCTGCGTCGTCAAGGTATCAACGCCACAAAAATTCGGAAAATCCGGACGAGCGGCAGCATCACTGACAAGGACATCACGTTGTTCACGCGTCAGCTCGCCACCATGATGAAATCTGGCGTTCCCCTGTTACAGGCGTTTGATATCGTCGGCAAGGGCCATAGCAATCGGGCGATGAGCAGGCTACTGATGAACATCAAAATCGATGTGGAAACCGGTAGTAGCCTGGCGAACGCTTTCCGCAAATATCCGCTTCATTTCGACGCCCTGTACTGCAATCTGGTGGATGCGGGCGAAGCTGCCGGTATTCTTGACAGCCTGCTGGATCGCCTGGCCACCTACAAGGAAAAAATTCAGGCAATCAAAAACAAGATCAAATCCGCCCTGTTTTACCCCATCTCGATTATCGTAGTGGCGTTTGTTGTCACTGCAATAATCATGCTTTTCGTAATTCCTGCGTTCAAGGAATTATTCGCCGGGTTCGGCGCCACCTTGCCCACTCCGACACTGGTGGTCATGGCAATTTCGGACTTTTTTGTGGCCTACTGGTGGGCGATTTTTGGTACGGTTGGCGGTAGTATCTATATTTTCTTTTATGCGTGGAAACGTTCCGTAGCCATGCAGCGGGTCATGGATCGCCTGGTGCTGAGGCTGCCGGTTATTGGCGACGTCATCCGTAAGGCTGTCATCGCGCGCTGGACACGCACCCTTTCCACCATGTTTGCGGCAGGGGTGCCGCTGGTGGAAGCGCTGGATTCAGTCGCAGGTGCAGCAGGCAACCATATTTATTTTGAGGCTACCAAAAAAATCCAGATAGAAGTCAGTACTGGCAACAGCCTGACTGACTCCATGACAAACACCAATGTCTTTCCCAGTATGGTGCTACAGATGGTGGCCATTGGCGAAGAATCCGGCGCGCTGGATTCCATGCTGAGCAAGGTAGCCGATTTTTTGGAAGCGGAAGTGGATGATGCCGTAGCCGCACTCTCCAGCCTGATGGAGCCGGTCATCATGGTGGTATTGGGAACCCTCATCGGTGGCCTGGTGATTGCCATGTATCTGCCGATCTTTAAAATGGGACAGATCGTCGGTTAAATTCGGGTATCAAGAAACCAAGGTAGGACTACTCTCCCAGCACTCTGGGGTGCAACCGTATCCAGAACCCAGAATAGCGATTACCGATTCCAGGATCTCCATGTCATTCATCCAGTTGCTGCAAACCACTCCGGCTTTTTTCATCTCTCTGTGCGCCACCATCGGCCTGCTGGTGGGCAGCTTCCTGAACGTAGTCATTCACCGCCTACCGCGCATGCTGGAACAGAAGTGGCAGCAACAAAGCACCGAGCTGAACGGCAAGACCATCGAAACAGCGCTATCCTTCAACCTCGCTACACCCCGCTCCACCTGCCCCCATTGCGGACATAAAATAAGCGCGCTGGAAAATATTCCGATAGCAAGTTACCTGATGTTAAGGGGTCGTTGTTCACAATGCCGCGCATCCATTTCCCCGCGCTACCCCATAATCGAGGCGTTGACCAGCATCATCAGCGGTTTCATTGCCTGGCATTTCGGCTATGGCCTCGTCGCTTTCGCCGCGCTGGCTTTCGCTTGGGCAATGATTACGCTGGCATTCATTGACCTGGATACTCAGTTACTCCCCGATGACATCACGCTGCCTCTGCTGTGGGGGGGATTACTGGTCAACCTGGCTGACGGTTTTACCGACATCCAGTCTGCAGTCATTGGCGCCGCCGCCGGTTATCTTGTCCTGTGGTCAATTTACTGGGGCTTCAAGCTCGCCACCGGCAAGGAAGGCATGGGCTATGGCGATTTCAAGCTGCTCGCCGCGATCGGCGCATGGTTTGGATGGCAAATGCTGCCACTGGTGATTCTGTTATCTTCCCTGGTTGGCGCCGTAGTCGGCATCGGTCTGGTGGTTGTGGCAAAACAGGGACGCAATGTTCCCATTCCATTCGGGCCGTACCTGGTTGGCGGCAGTCTCATTGCTTTGTTCTGGGGAAATCAGATCAATCGTGCCTATCTTGGTTTGCTTTAGCTCATGTCACTGGTAATCGGTCTAACCGGAGGAATCGGCAGCGGCAAAACCAGCGCTGCCAAATTCTTTGCCGCTCTGGGTGCCTACGTTATTGATACCGATGAGATCGCGCATGAACTTACCCAGCCGCACGGCGCGGCCATTAGCGCGATACGACAGGATTTTGGTGAAGATTTCATCACTGCGGAAGGTGCATTGAACCGGGAAAAAATGCGCGGCCTGGTATTTTCCGACAGCGCCTCGCGGCAAAAGCTTGAAGCAATCCTCCATCCTCTTATCCACATGGAAGCAGCCCGCAGCGCCGCACTTGCTTCTTCTCCTTACGTGATAATGGTCGTACCACTGCTGCTTGAAACTGGCGATTACCGTGAAATGATACGACGTATCCTGGCAGTAGATTGCGATGAACAGAAGCAGATTATCCGCGCAATGGCGCGTAGCGGACTGAGTGCACACGAAGTTCGTGCCATTATGGGAACGCAGATTACGCGCCAGGAGCGCTTGCAACAAGCAGATGATGTCATCGTTAATGACAGTAACTTGGCACATCTGCAGCAACAGGTGGAGGCTTTGCACCAGAAATACCTTGCCCTGTCAAACGCGGGCTAAACCCATCTGCTGCAGCATCCCTGGTTGGAGATTAATTTTAATTTGTAAAATTTTGTTTCATAGGGCAAAATTCAACACATTCTGCCCCAACCTCAGGGCCATGCCATCGTGATTTGCTACGAACATCCTCTCAACGAGCGCATTCGCACTCTGCTGCGACTGGAGGATTTGTTTGACAAGATAATTTTCTTTTCAGCCAAGAATGATGCTGTTGAGCACCACTCGGCGCTTGTTACCTTGTTTGAAATTCTCGATGTGGCCAGCCGCGCTGATATGAAATCGGATCTGCTCCAAGAACTGGAGCGGCAAAAACAAGCTTTGGAATCCTTGCGCAGCAATCCCGATGTTTCCGAAGAGGCGCTGGATCAGGTACTGAACAATATCCAGACCGCTTCTCGCAGCATACTGGATATGACCGGAAAGATTGGTGAGCACCTGCGCGAAAATGAGTGGTTGATGGGTATCAAACAACGCGTCGGCATACCCGGCGGCGCATGTGAATTTGATCTGCCTTCTTACCACTACTGGTTACATCTGGATCCTGCTCTACGCCGCAAGGATATCAACGAATGGCTTACGCCGATGCTGCCGATCCGGGATGGCTTCAGCATTGTGTTGCATCTGTTGCGCAATAACGGCAAAACATTCCGGCACACCGCCGTTAATGGCACGTTCCAACAGACGGAAATGGGGGTGGGGCGCGCAGCGCATATGCTGCGCCTGAAACTGGATGAGAATCTACCCTGTGTCCCGGAAATCAGCGCCAACAAGTATGCCCTCAACATCCGTTTCGTCATCTCTGGTTCAAAACAGAAAACCAAGATATATGAAAGCGATGTGGAATTTGAACTGACTTTCTGTAATCTGTAACCGATAAGCTGCTTTGCATCCACAGTTGTTCAACCGTTCACTCTGATGCGCCACGCCGGTTTTTCATGAAACAACCCATTGTCAACTGCCCTCAGTGCGGTAGGGTCATCGTGTGGGATCCCGCCAATCGTTACCGCCCATTCTGTTCCGAGCGCTGCAAGATGATCGACCTGGGGCAATGGGCTACGGAATCCTATCGCATCCCGGAAACAGGGAAGCAGGAGGACTGGGAAATAAAGGACGAAGAGTAGCTAAGGAACCTCTGTCCAGCCACTGTTTCAGTTTCACTCAGCAGGTATGGCATTAGCCCCCTGCTATGCTATGCTCCGCATCATGGCAATGCCATGACCCCCATGCTCCCAAGCCGTGATCAGGTCCTCCCGGCGTAAGCCGCCCAAGGCATAAACCGGAAGCGGATAATCGCGGATGAGCATGGCGAATTTTTGCCAGCCCAATGCCGGTAATCCAGGGTGACTCGATGTCGGCAGCACCGGCCCCAACACCACAAAATCCATGGCCAGTTGCGCGGCGCGAAAAAGTTCCTCGGCATTGTGACAGGATGCGCCGCACCAGTTGACGCCAGGATGACTGGTTAGATCCATCAACTGTACTGACGGAAAATGCACTCCGTCCGCACCGATTTCGCGCGACAACCTGACATCGCCATTCACCAATACTCGCGCGCCATGCTGATGGGCCAGCGCAACCACTTCACCTGCAAATGCCCGCAATTCATCTCGTGCCATTCCTTTCTCACGCACCTGCACCAGTCGTAGTCCTTGCTGCAAAGCGCTCTCTATCCGCTCTAGTGAAAGTTGCACACCCAACTCCGCAGCATTGGTGATGGCATAAACCGGTGGCAAGCCAAGCGCTCGCAACACCGGCGCATTGGCCGGCAGCATCGGCTCTACCACGACATGGTCGATGGACTGCCAGGACAATTCCTGCTTCTCATGTGGATGCGGCTCGCCATGCCATTTCACCACCCGGTAAAAACACAGGCGCACGGTGGCATGGGCATAGGTAAAAACACGGGTGATCCAGGGACAGGCATGTTCGACCTGTATCCCGAGTTCTTCCAGTAACTCACGCCTGAGAGCATGTGGCACAGACTCATCAGGTTCCACCTTGCCGCCAGGAAATTCCCAGTAACCCGCATAAGGTTTGCCTTCAGGTCTGCGGGCAAGCAGGAAGCTGCCGTCAGGCCGGATGATGACTGCGGCGGCGACGTCAATGATTGGAGAAGAATGAACCATGGTGGAATGAGTGAAAGGATAGTTGGCTGGAATTGTGGGGCTGGATGTTGCAGCGGCGCTACAGATAACTTCTCACTTGTTTCCGCCAACTCCTGTCCTGTGCCTTCCCGCCCAGTCACGCGCGAACTGCCAGGCTACCCGCCCACTGCGGGAGCCGCGCCCCAGCGTCCATTGCAGTGCGGCTGCGCGTACTGGGGGAAGCATTTCCCCGATGCCGAAATAGGCGAGCCAGTGGCTGACGATGTCCAGGTATTGGTCCTGATCGAAGGGATAGAACGACACCCACAAACCAAAACGTTCCGACAAGGAAATTTTCTCCTCGACCGATTCGCTTGGATGGATTTCTGCACCAATATGTTTGGTGTCGAGATTGTCCTGCATGAACTCCGGCATCAGGTGGCGGCGATTGGAAGTGGCATAGACCAGAACATTCTCCGAAGCCGTGGCGATGGAACCATCCAGCACCACTTTCAGTGCCTTATAGCCAGGCTCATCGGCTTCAAACGACAAATCATCGCAATATAAAATAAAGCGCTCCGGCCGTCGGCATATCTGTTCGACGATATCGTGCAAATCGATGAGATCATGCTTTTCCACTTCAATCAAACGCAGTCCCTTGGCGGCATACTTGTTCAGTACCGCTTTCACCAGCGATGACTTGCCGGTGCCGCGCGCACCGGTAAGCAGCACGTTGTTGGCTGGGTAACCTTGCACGAACTGACGGGTATTGCAGTCTATGAGTTTTTTTTGCGCGTCGATGCCGTGCAATGCAGCGAGCGCAATACGATGGGGATGCGTGACCGGTTGAATGAATCCGGTGCCGCCGCGCTTGCGCCAGCGAAAAGCAATTGCGGCTCTCCAGTCAATGGCAGGCTGCTCGATCGGCAACAGCTTCTCCAGGCAGGAGAGCAGTTGATCGGCACGGCTGTACAGTTTGTCAAAATCGCTCATGAGCTCAAAACATCAACTGCGATAGCCCGCATTGATCTTCACATAATCATAGGAAAAATCGCAGGTCCATACCGTCGTTGACTCCGGTCCCCGATTGAGCACAACCCGCACGGTAATTTCAGCTTGCTGCATCACCCGCTGGCCGTCCTGCTCAAGATAGCTTTGCGCCCTGCCGCCATTTTCTGCAACCAGCACGTCATCGAGATAGAGTTGCAGCTTGCTTACATCAAGATCATTGATGCCCGCGTAACCGATGGCTGCGAGTATCCGGCCCAGATTCGGGTCGGAGGCGAAGAAAGCGGTTTTTACCAGCGGCGAGTGGGCAATGGCGTATGCGGCCCTGGCGCATTCATCCTGGGTTTTCCCACCTTCAACCTGCACCGTAATGAACTTGGTGGCACCTTCACCGTCGCGCACAATGGCCTGCGCAAGCTGCACCGCCACTTCCGTCATCGCCTGTTGCAATGCGCTGAATTCGGCGCTGCCCTTGTCTGCGATTTCCGCATGGCCGGCGCGGCCGGTTGCAATCAGAATGAAAGCGTCATTGGTCGAGGTATCACCATCTACCGTGATGCGATTGAATGAGTGATCCGCCGCATGCCGCACCATCTGCTGTAACAGCGGCAAACTCACAACCGCATCGGTCGCCACATAGCCCAACATGGTTGCCATGTTGGGATGTATCATGCCGGAACCTTTGGCAATCCCGGTAATGGTCACGGTGGTGCCGTTGAGTGAAATCTGCTTCGATACCGCCTTGGGCACGATATCGGTGGTCATGATCGCTTCGGCCGCAGCAAACCAGTTGTCCGGTTTGAGATTGGCCAGCGCAATGGGTAAACCTGCAACAATCTTCTCCAGCGGCAGCGGTTCCATAATGACACCGGTGGAGAACGGCAGTACCTGCCGCACATCACAGCCCAGCATGCTGGCCAGTTCGACACAGGTAGCGCGGGCGCAGGCAATTCCTTGTTCGCCGGTACCGGCATTGGCGTTGCCGGTATTGATCACCAGTGCGCGGATTGAGGATTTGAAATCGGGATGGGAGAGATGCTCTTGCGCCACTATCACCGGTGCAGCACAGAAGCGGTTTTGCGTAAACACGCCGGCAACCTGCGCACCTTCATCCAGCGCAATCACCAGCAAATCCTTGCGATTGGATTTTTTGATTCCCGCTGCAGCGATGCCGAGCGACACGCCTTTTATTGACAGCAATTGTTCGGCTAGGGGTGGGGTAATATTGACTGGCATGATGATCGCACTGTTAAAGATGCGTTATCCTAACTCATCTTCAGCATTACGCTTTCATATTTACCAGGATCGCGCAGATAGAATTTCCATAATCAATTGATTATTATGGGGCGTTGTTATTAACGAGCCGGGAGAAAAAGCATGAATTTCGACAAGGAACTGGACGTGCGTGGCCTGGTTTGCCCGCTGCCGATCCTGCGTACCAAGAAATCCCTGGCAGACATGACCACCGGGCAGGTGCTGAAAATTGCTGCCACCGATCCCGGTGCGACCATTGATTTTCAGGTCTTTGCTGAACAGACGGGGAATGAACTGCTGTCCTTGTCGGAAACAACCGGAGAATTCATATTTTACATGAAGAAGAAATGAGTAATTTGATGCAATTGGGGTAAAGCTTTGGTCAGTACGGCCGATAACAAACACACCATGGATGCCGCCCCGGAAGAGTAGTCACTCGAATATTCACCCTACATATGAACGAATCCACTGCCAGCGTGCTGGAAATAGACGGGCAACATCTACTAGAATCCGTAATCAGGCTCACGGAGAAGCGGGATCAGGGTGCTCTTGAGCAATGCCTGATCGATACACTTCTGGAATTGGTCTCGGTAGATGAGATTCACTTATATGCAGCAGAGACGACAATCGATGGTCTTTCTCTGAAGCCATTGGTACAAACATCAGCTACCTTATTAATCGCTTTCGATCCGAGCGAGGACGCCATGCGCTCCCTCGAACAGGATCCAGAGGTAGTGCGAGCGGTAGATCTGCAGACATACGTCACCTGCGATCCAGATGCGACTGGTCGGCATCGCGTCATTTACCCCATCCGCAGCAGCCAGGAAACAATTGGCATACTTGTCGTGTTCACGCACAATACAAGTCCCGCACATCACGAACTCACTTCCGCACTTATCCGGATTTACCGCAATCACATGCAATTGCTGCATGACAATAAGCACGACACACTCACCGGTCTTCTCAATCGAAAAGAATTCGATGCCGAGATCATGGAACTTATGGCTGCTTGCTATGGTGATTCTCGCCGCGGTTCCGATATGGATTTCAAAGCTTGTCTCGCGATTATGGATATCGACCATTTCAAGCTGGTTAACGACAACCATGGTCATCTCTATGGCGATGAGGTGCTGTTACTGTTTGCCCAGCTCGCAGAGCAAACGTTCCGCAGTGACGATTTATGCTTCCGCTTTGGTGGTGAGGAGTTTATTGTGGTATTGAAACGTATCGACATCAAGCTTGCCATGCATGTACTGGAGAGGTTCCGCGCTATGGTGGAAGATTTCGCTTTTCCACAGGCAGGACGAATCACTGTCAGCATTGGGGTGGTCGAAATTCTTTCCCAGGAACTGCCGACCAGCATCATCGAACAGGCCGATCAGGCGCTGTATTATGCCAAAAGAAATGGGCGCAATCAGGTGTGGAGTTACGAGAAACTGGTTGAAATAGGCGCAGTAACAGGAGTTGAACATAGCAGCTCTGTAGAGCTATTTTAGCAAGCTGACTGACGAAAAGGTAAATGAACAAAATCACTGAGCCAATGCCGGAATCCGAACGCGACAACCCGACTCCCAGTTGCTCGGAATGCGTTCACTACTTCATTACCTGGGACACGAGCTTTCCCTATGGTTGCCGGGCAATGGATTTCAAGAGTAAGCGCAGCCCGCATCTGGACGTTCTGGAATCTTCCGGCAATCCTTGTTTGATGTTCACATTGCGCAAGTGACTTGCATTTCGAGGTAAGGTTTCGCTCGCTGAGCGTCGATTCAAACTCCAATCAGAAATTCATCAGAACGGACATTCGGATTAAATCGCCGCACATGCATCAGCAGCGGCAGCCAGCTTGCGATAGCGCGCCAGCCACTGCAGCGGGATGGGGGACGCCGAGTCACCCCGCTTCGCCATATGCGCTGCAACGATGGCGCCGAGCATGATGGCGCGGCCGCAGTTGTCTCCCGCAGCGCGAATGTTGGCCTCGATTGCGCTACGGTAATCCGGCGCGTGCTGCGCGATATGGAAAACCACCGGCAGACCCTCGGAAACATGGCAAGCCCTGCCGAAACGCGCCGCGACTACAACGCTATCCAATGTTGGCACAGCGAGCGCCTGCTCCAGTAGCGGTCTGAGAGTATTACCTGCAAATGGCAAGGCGCCAACCAATGCCTGCGCAATCGGTGTGCCGCGCAGCACTTCGAACAATGCAGCAGCGGAACATTGCGCGGCAGCAACTGCCAGCGCATTGTTGTTGGTGATGCGCACTACCTCCTCGACCCGCTCCATCAGCACTTCCAGCGTTTCGCTGTGGGTCACCACCACTGGCGGCAGCGCCGCCAGTGCGGCAAACTGGTCATCATCGGCACCGGATGCCGCCGGGAACGCAGTCGGCTCCAGCGGCAACAACGTGCGCAACGTCAGGCGGGTGGGTGAATCGACATAGCCGACGAACGCACCACCCGGCCCAAAGTGCCCGCGATATTCGATCTGGTACTCGGTACGCTTAAACTCGCCGTGCTTCGCCAGATGCTGGAGCATCAATAGGCACACTTCACCGTAACCGGTCGACTCTCCAGCCACCTTGCCGCCATGTGCGAAGTAACCTTTGGTGCCGGCATAATCGGCTGCGTCGGGTGACAAAAATACCAACCCTTTCTTCGCCTCAATTTCTGCAATGCGTACGGGGTCGTAAAGCCAGTGCAGGCCGAGCGTAGCAGAGTCGGCGACGAGTGCGCCAAGGATGGCAGCGGTGCCTGGATTCATTTTTTGAGTAGCGCCGTAGCGAAACTAAACTTCTTCATCGGCGGGCAGTTTGCGCGCCTCGTCTTCCAGCATCACCGGAATGCCATCCTTGATGAGAAAAGCCAGCCGATCTGCCTTGCAGATCAGTTCGTTTTCGGTTTTTTTGTACAGCAATGGGCCCTTGCACA
>ERZ1292633.5887-Hain-H41-02um-R1-5887-length-10909-cov-7_pt1 | contig 10909 bp, 11 predicted proteins | sample MGYA00564406_ERZ1292633 | MGnify/ENA primary metagenome ERZ1292633 (study PRJEB36523, sample SAMEA6512639) | groundwater metagenome | collected 2019-01-08 | study: AquaDiva: Metagenomics assemblies of 32 groundwater samples
AACGGCATATTCTTTCGCTGCTATATTGCAAATATTATGAATTGAGCTATATATGGTTAGCGTTATAATTCCAACGTATAATTCAGCCCACATTTTAGGAGATTCTCTTGGTAGTGTTCTAAGTCAGACATTTAAAAATTGGGAAATTGTTTTGGTAGACGATGCTTCTCAAGACAATACGCCAACCGTTGTTGAAAAATTAACCAAAAATAATAATTTAAATGGACGTTTAAGGTATATTAGACATAAAAAAAATATGGGTGTATCCTCAGCAAAGAATACAGGTATAAAAGCAGCAAAAGGTGAATTTATATCTTTTCTCGATGCAGACGATACTTGGTATCCTCATAAATTAGAGAGGGTAATAAAAATATTTTCTAGATTTCCGCATGTTGATCTTGTATGCCATAATGAATTTTTGTCTGTTAATGGTAAAATAAAGCAAAAACTAGAATATTCAAAGAAGGCTGCTGGTATTTATTTGAAAGATAACGAGTATGTTTACAGAAAACTTTTCTCTGGAAATTTTCTATCAACGTCTGCGGTAACACTAAAAAGACGTTGTTTGGAAGAAGAAATATTCGATGAAACAATTTTAGTAGCAGAAGACTATGACCTTTGGCTAAGGCTTTCCCGAAAATATGGATTTTATTTTTTAAATGAATTTCTTGGTGAATATAGGAAAATCAAAACAAATGCTTTGAGTAATAATATTAGAAGAATGTATACAGGGGAAATTAGAGTACTTAAAAAAAATAAAAAGAATATTGAAAAGATTATCTTTTATAGAAGGATATTTGTTATATATTTTCGTGTAATTTTGGAAATCCTAAAACAAGGATTTTTTAGACAAGTAGATTGGATTATCTACCATGTGCGGGCAAAGTATTTTAATGCTGGTAAATAGTCAATACCAACTAATATCCACTATAAAATTATCTAAGAGACAATAGTTCTTATTATACGTCTGATTATTTATGAAGTTACGTTATTTAGCAAGTCACGGTGTCTTATTTTTAGCACTATATCACAGAATACAACTGTTGTTGTCAAATAATAATTTGGGGTATGTAAGAGTTTTAACGTATCACAACATACCTGAAAATAAACAGACAATCTTTAAGGATCAAATTCATTATCTCGCTTCCAATTATAATTTTTTAACTCCTTTACAATTCCAAGAGTTCCTCCAGGGAAAATATAGAATTTCAGGCACAAATCTTCTCCTTACTTTTGACGATGGTTTTAAATCAAATCGGACCATTGCAGAAGAAATTCTGGGTCCGATTGGTATAAAAGGAATATTTTTTGTACCTACAGAGTTTATTGGCATACAGGATATATATAAACAAAGTGAATTTATTGTACAGCAAATGTATGATGGAGATTCAGATAATCCTGAAATTTCATCGGATATGAAACCATTAACATTGGAAGATATCAAATACTTAAAAGATCAAGAACATGCAATTGGCTCTCATACGAAATCCCATAATCGTCTTTCAAAACTGGATTCTAAGGATGACCTTTATAGTGAAATTATTGAGAGCGGGGATATCCTGGAGAAAAAATTAAGTATTCCTATTGATTTTTTTGCCTATCCTTTCGGTGATATAAATAGCATTAATAAACATGCTATAGACCTAATTAAAAGACGTTATAAGTTCTGCTTTTCTGGTATAAGGGGCTCAAATTATTATCCCGTTCACAAATATGCTGTGTTAAGAGATTCGATTTCTGTTGATGACCCATTATCGTATGTGCGTTTCATTGTTGATGGTGGACTTGATATTCTTTACCGGAAAAAAGTGAGAAGATTATTTGAATTAACTGAATAATCCGCAGATTACGCTGGTGGATAATAAAAAATGCCAATAATCTGGCACAAAGGGAGAAGGGAATGGTAAATAGTTACAGGGATTTAATTGTTTGGCAAAAGTCCATGCAATTAGTGACATTGGATTATCATAAAACAAAGATATTACCTAGAGAAGAACTCTATGGTCCCGTTACTTAAACAAGGAAGAGTTCTATTTCAATACCCAGGAATATTGCCGAAGGATATGGTAGAAATTCAACAAATAACTTTGTGCCTTCTGCCTCTATGCCTGCATACTATGCACAGGCATGAATCGTGAAAAAATGACGATAGTCTTTCAGCATCTGCGAAAATCTGCGTAATCTGCGGATAAAAAACGTGGCAATTTTAAGTAAATTTAGCATACCTATAGCAACGTTACCTCATGTATGGCATCTATTATTCAGTATTGTGGCAACGCAATCTTCAGGAAATCCGTGGTGCCATCTCGGACAAAAAGCAGTCTTCTTCCGGAGAAGTGCCTGGGGTATTTCTGAGGCTATAAAAAATTTATTAAAATCCCGGAAGAAGTCAAAAGGGATTGTTTACTTACCTGATTATTTTTGTAATCAGGCATTAATACCTTTACGGCTTTTGCCAGTGCAGTTGGTTTTTTATCCAATAACAAAAGACCTCAATCCTGAATGGTCTTTACTAAATGATTTAGTTGCTCAGTATGGAAGTCCGGATGTGTTTATATTGGTACATTATTTTGGTTTTCCCAATGACATAAAAAAAGCTACTCAATTTTGCCAACAGGTAGGCTCAAAACTCCTGGAAGATGGAGCACATGTTCTCGTGCCATATGGCGAAATTGGCAGGCATAGTTGGGCAACTGTGTATAGTCCATATAAATTGCTGCCGGTTCCCCAAATGGGAATTTTTGTGACTTCTGAAAAAGTAGAGTTTAATAGTAAAGCATCTGATAAAAAAAAGCTAATTGATTTTGATACATGTGCATGGATGGGAAAACGACTTATACAATCATTTTTAGTAAATTGTAAAATTTCTTGGAGAAACGGTAAGGTAGCACCATTTGAGTCGGATATAGAAACAGAATGTAACGAAAATCCTACAATCAGTAACTTTTCATTGCAGTTATTAAAAATATTGGAATCTAAATTAGTCGAATATAAAATCATTAGAAGGGAGTATTATAAAATTATAGAAGAGCAAATATTATTGATTAAAAATGATGTTGCTAATCCAGTTTTCTTATCACTTCCCGATGATGTTTGTCCTTATTTGTTTCCAATGCGTATACATTCAAGTATTATTGAAAATGTTTATTATAGTTTAAATAGAATGGGGATTCCTGCCCAAACATGGCCTGATTTGCCTCCGGAGATAAAAGAGAATCCACATAATAAAATAGCTAAAAAATTACGTGACAGTATATTAACAATTCCAATTCATCAAAGTCTTACTAAAAATCATATTGAATATATAGCACATAATTTACATGGTGTAATATTAGCAGCATTAAGGAATAAATGATCGCTAATATTAAAATGGTAACGTTGGAAAATAAAAAAGATTGGGATGAATTGCTTCTTCGGTGTAGTAATGTGAATATGTTGCAGACATGGGAATATGGAGAAGCAAAAAAAAATACCGAAGGCTGGATACCAGTAAGAAGTATGTTTGTCGATGTAGACAAGCCTATAGGTATTGCTCAAACTTTAACCAAGAAAATTCCATTATTGGGAGGAATTGCACGGATTAATCGTGCCCCTATAATCATCTCGACAAACCAAAAATCATATATTGATTGCACAAAACGAATATTACAGTTCCTTTACTATTATTGGGTTAAACAAAAAAAAATGGTTTTGTTTATTGCACCAAATATTTCTCAAAGCGAAATTTGTCAGGATATGATGTACGAATTAGGTTACAATCGTACCGAAAGGAATGTATGGAAATCAATTATAATAGATTTATATTCTGACGAAGTTATACTACGGCACTCTCTGCGTCAAAAATGGCGGAACTTATTGAATAAATCTGAAAAAATTGGGCTGGAACTTGAAATAGGAAATTCAGATGACGACTTTGCTTTCCTTATTGAAAAATATGAAAAGATGAAGAAAACAAAAAACTTTGCAGGTATGTCTGAAAAACTTATACTTGAAATTAAAAATGTAACGTTTGACCAATCATCGATGTTGGTTGTATATGCAGTAAAAGATGGTGTGAGGGTTGGTGGCATTCTTGTACTTGGATGTTTTGATACTTGCCATTACCTCATTAGTTGGAATAGTCCTGAAGGTAGAAATTATCAATCAAATTACTTTCTTCTTTGGCAGGCCATCTTAATATTCAAGAAAAGAGGGTATCGTTGGTTTGATTTAGGCGGGATAGACGAGAAATTGATTCAGGCTATAACTCATTTCAAAAGAGGGCTTGGTGGCAAGGAATATGCTTTAATTGGCGAGTACAAAGCATTTCCTCAAGGATTCACTTACTGGACAGCAAATAAGTTTATGGGAGTGGTATTAAGGTGTCGTGGAGGGTAGCTCTGCAGGGGTATATGGCGTTATTGGTTAAGTCGGTTATATACCTGTATTTGGAAATCGAGTAGCTGTGAGTTTCTTTTATTATTAACCGGATGTTTTTAGTAGGCATTGCACTGGATTTGTGTTAATTTGAATCAAGTTGGGAAGTTCAACTTGAATTAGGGGTGTTTGGTATGAATATCGGCTGTATCTATTCTGTGGAAGATTGTAGTTCTTCTGATCGTCCAATGCCCTCTTTTTCGTCAATACCATTTGGTATTTCCTACGTTGCTACGTCACTAAAAAAAGCTGGACACAATGTAAAGATGCTGGTATTTACACCTCAAACTGATATCTTTAAGAAGCTCCATACATTTATAGAAAAAAATAAACCACAGCTATTTTGTCTGACAGCCGTTACATCTCAATATCACGTAATCAGTGATATTGCAAAGAAAATAAAAGAAATTGATTCTTCGATACATACAATAATAGGAGGTGATCACGCCACATTAAATCCAAACGAGACTATTAAGGAGCTATATTTTGATGCGATATGTGTTGGTGAAGGTGAAAGAGCTATTGTTGAATACGCCTCTCTTATTGAAAGAGGTGTTCCATATGCTGAAATCAATAATCTATGGATTAAGGAAAGGCACGGTCGTTTGATAAAAGGGCATCAAGATTCCTTCATTCAAGATTTAGACAACTTGCCATATATTGACAGAGAAATGTGGGATGAATGGGTTTTTGACGAGAACAGAATGCATTCAGTTCTTCTAGGGAGAGGTTGTTCTAATAAATGTACATATTGTTCGAATCACGCTTTATCTCAAGCCTCGAGCGGTAAGTATGTTCGATTTAGGTCGCATGAAAATGTGATTGACGAAATGCATTCCATTGTAAAACGCTATCCATCAGTAAAGAGTATATTTTTAGAAGCAGAAACCATTGGTGTTAATTTAAAATATACGTACGAAATGTGTGGGCATTTAGCAATATTTAATTTAAAATACAAAAATGCAATAAGTTTTGGAACAAATATCGCGATTAATAAAAATTTAGCTTACGATGAAGAGTTATTATGGAAGTTAAAAAAGGTAAACTTTGACTTTCTCAATATTGGGCTTGAGTCTGGATCAGAAAAAGTCCGCAATACTATTTTGAAAAGACCAAAGTATTCCAATAAGGACATCATTAATTTTTGTAATTTAGCAAAAAAGTGTGGTATTAGTGCTAATCTGTTTGTTTTGATGGGTATTCCAGGTGAAACATTATCAGATTATAAAGAAACCCTTGATTGCGTGCGTGAATGTAATCCAAATCATGTCCATTTATCTATTTTTTATCCGTATCCTGGGACTAATTTATACTCGGAAGCTAAAAAAATGGGTCTACTCAAAGCGGATATTATAGATACAGTGATGGAACGTAGAAGAGCGGTGTTAGATATTCCTGGTTTTTCAAAAAAACAAATCAACCGGGAATACCTCTTATTTCCTTACAAGGTATACAAGAGGAAAAAGGCGTTATACAAGATATTGGCACAAATTTTAAGAAACTATATAGGTATGCATCCTGGACTTAATTTGTGTTATAGAAGAGTATTTAATAATAGTTACCTAAAAGTATTACAAGAAAAATTTAACAATTTTCATCGGTAAAAACTTATCCTGAGCACATGGTAGGAATCATTGTGCTCTTGAGTTGTATTTTAGATAAAAAAGTATTAGGGTTTTTCTTATAATCATCGAATGCGTATTGCAATAAATGCATTGTCTGCAGTTGCAGGGGGAGGTGTTACTTATTTAAACCAATTGTTTAAACAATTAGCAGCAATAGATAAGGGGAATGAGTACCTCATTATTACTACACAAAAAGGTGAAAAAGTACTAAATACAGATTATAAAAATTTCCAAGTATTATTTTTTAAATTTCCAAGTATTTCTCCTGTGTTTCGGCTTTTTTGGGAGCAGTTCTATCTATGGTACATTTTAAAAAAGAATAAAATAAATGTTCTTTATTCTCCTGCAAATATTGGTTTGATTTTTTTCCAATTTCCCACAGTTGTTATGATACAAACGGTAGCCCCTTTTGATCCTGAAATGATAAGAAAGCAAAATATTTATTATCGTTTAAAATTTAATATCCTAAGGGTATTAACCACACTTTCCGTTAGAAGAGCCAAAAAAGTTATATTTATTTCTAATAAAGCAAGAAAGGAAATAAGTTTTTACTATAACCTGAAAGAGGAAAGTACTGCTCTTATATACCATGGCAGAGATTTGTTATTTACACCGGATCTGGATAGTGACCATTTGGCGGAAATTAAACAGAAATATAATTTGGATAAATTCATTCTTTATGTATCGAATATATATAGGTATAAAAATTTTTCCGAGTTAATTCTTGCATTTTCGTTAATTAAAGACAAAGTTGATTCCGATATGAAACTCGTGCTAGTTGGTAAGAGTTTTGATGATCAATATACACAATCGCTTAAAAACCTTGTTTTAGCCAAACAAATGAAAGATCGCATTATCTTTTTGGATCATATACCATATGAAGAATTACCTTATTTTTATTTACTTTGCCACTTATTTGTGTACCCATCGACATGCGAGAATTGTCCAAATATCTTAATTGAAGCAATGGCGTGTGGGGCTCCTATTCTATCATCAAATATCGAGCCAATGCCTGAAATTTGCCAGGATGCTGCGGTGTACTTTGACCCATTTAAGCCGCAGGATATTTCTGAAAAAATAAAAAAAGTGTTGTTGGACAACAATTTAATACAAAATTTAAAACAGCTTTCATTGAAAAGGGCTAATTGTTTTAGTTGGGATGAAACTGCTAAAAAAACGCTGTGTATATTAGAAAGTAGTAATTAAGATAACTTTTTGGCTATAAATAATGCATAAAGAAAAAGTTTTAATCATTAAGCTAGGTTACTCAGAAACATTGGACGGTGAGATAGGAATGATAACAAGTCTTGGAGATGTGCTCAGGAGTACCGTGTTACTGCACCTTTATAAAGGTGCTCATGTTACTTGGCTTGTAGATGAGAATGCATTCCCACTGCTCAGAGGAAATCCTTTTATTCACAGAATACTTTCCTATAACATAACTTCTATACTGCAATTACAGTCAGAACGATTTGATACAGTTATCAATTTAGAAAAGGTGCCAGGATTATGTGCTTTTTCAGATTCTCTTAATGCATGGCGTCGGTATGGTTTCAGGTTTGATCCAGAAAACGGCGTTGCCCTTGCCTATGATGGGTCACAACATGTACTGGAAATTTGTATGGATACTGAATATAAGAAAAAAACACAAAAATATTGGGAAGAGATTTTATTTGAGATGGTAGGAGCAAAATGGCAAGGTGAAAGCAGTCTCTTGGGGTACAAGCCTAAATCCAGCGTTATCCACGATATAGGTTTTAATTATGATGTTGGTAAAAAATGGCCTAATAAAGCATGGCCTATGGAATACTGGAAGGAACTTGAAAGGCTTATTGGTAATAAATTTACAATATCTTGGCAACAAGGATTGAAAGACATCGAAGAATATTTTGAATGGATAAATTCCTGTCGTATAATTGTTACTAATGATAGTTTAGGAATTCATATAGCTTATGCATTAAATAAAAAGATAATTGCTTTATTTGGTCCTACTCTTGAGGCAGAAATGTATATACCTGATGGTATAAAATTGATACCACGTGTTGATTACAATTGTATACCTTGTTTAAAACCAAGATGTATCCAAAGTAAATCATGCATGAATTATATAGAACCAGAAGAGGTTTATGAAACGATCAAAAATATTTTGAAATAAAATATGTGTAAAGAAGGAGAAACGGAGTTAGTGGAGAGATGGAGAAAAGAAGAATTGATGAATCTGAGCGGTAACGAAAAGAATTTTATTCTCTCTAATTCCCCTTTTTCTCCCTTTCTCCTTTTTGGTTTTATAAACAAAACGAAAATCTTTAAATAACTGTACTTTAAAAATCTGCGAAATCTGCGGATAAAAAACTTATGGATAGATATCGTATAGACAGTCATAAAATGATGTATCACGTTTCTAGGGTAAATGATTGGTTGAGAGGGGAAAATATTTATCCAATATATGCTGAAATTTCTCCATCAGGCACTTGCAATCACCGATGCATTTATTGCGCTTTAGATTTCATGGAATATCAAACACGATTTCTTGATAAAGAGTTACTTAAAGATAGGTTATCGGAAATGGCTTTGCTTGGTGTAAAAAGCGTTATGTATGCTGGTGAAGGTGAGCCGCTTCTGCACAGAGATATTGGAGAAATAATCAACCACACAAAAAAAGTCGGTGTTGATGTAGCTATAACAACGAATGGAGTACTGTTAAAAGAAGGTCTTGTTGAAAGTACCCTTGAAAATATTACCTGGATAAAAGTCAGTATAAATGGGGCAACAAGAGAAACGTATGCAGAGATACATCAGACCACTCCTGATAATTTTGATAGGGTAATAAAAAATATGTCTTATGCAGCGAGGATAAAACAAGATAAAGGTTATAAATGTGCCTTGGGTATGCAGCTTATACTCCTCCCTGAAAACTGTCATGAAGTAATTCTTTTAGCGCAAGAGGCTAAAGAAATAGGTATGGATTATTTGGTAATAAAACCTTATTCACAACATCCATTAAGTAAAACTACTAAATATAAGGATATAAAGTATAGTGAATATCTGCATTTATCTGATAAATTGAATAGCTTTAAGGATGATAAATTCAGTGTAATATTCCGTATTAATACAATGAAGAAATGGGATGAAGGTAGGAGAAATTATAGACATTGTCTTGCACTTCCTTTCTGGTCTTATATAGATGCTGGAGGGACTGTATGGGGATGCAGTGCTTATCTCAACGATGAGCGCTTCAGTTATGGAAACATATATGAAAATACATTTAAAAATATTTGGGAGAGTGAGAAAAGGAGAATGGCTGTCCGTTGGGCAGAAGATGAACTTGATACAAAACAGTGTCGGGTAAACTGCCGAATGGACGAGATAAATGGGTATCTCTGGGATTTAAGGCATCCACCGGAACATGTAAATTTTATTTAGCTTGATTAATTAGTTTTGGGTAAATGATGGATGATGTTACGTGGTCGACTGTGTGAAAAGGCAAATCAAATACGTAAAGATTTAATAGAGATTGCAGTTCGAAACGGAGCGGGTCATATTGCTCCTTCACTTTCCTGTGTTGATGTTCTGGTAGCACTTTATTATAGGATAATGCGTCTTTCAAATTACCCACAATGGGAAGAAAGAGATCGGCTTATATTTTCCAAAGCGCACGGATGTTATGGTCTTTATGCAGTTCTTGCCGATATAGGGTATATTAAACGTAATGATTGGGAGCGTTTCTATAAAGGAAGTTTCTTATCGGGATGCTTAGAACGTTGTGTGGAAAGTGGTTTAGAAGCAAGCTGTGGTTCGCTTGGTCATGGGTTACCAATAGCTGTTGGTGTTGCTTTCGGAGCAAAACTACAAAATAAAACGTACAGGGTTTATTGTATTGTTGGTGACGGTGAGATGCAGGAAGGATCCAATTGGGAAGCGATTCAATTTGCAGTCAAACATAAATTAGATAATTTAACAGTAATCATCGATCACAATACATTACAAGCTATGGATTTTTTAAAGAATGTATTAACTTTGGAAGAAAGAAAGAATGACTTGCGAAGAAAAATGAAAGCTTTCGGGTTTGAGGTAAAAACCTGTAATGGACATAATATTAAGAATATCGTTTCTGTTATTGAAAAATGGATAAATGATCAGAATAATCTCTGTGCACCACAAGTATTAGTAGCAAATACTATTAAGGGGTATGGGTTAAAATGTATGGAGAATATACCTAAATTTCATTTCCGAATTCCTACGGAAGATGAATTGGGAATGGGTAATCGTTATGAGTGATAACGTTAAGAATTACAGAAGAGATATTATAAATAACATTATTCCTTACGCAAGAAGGGATAAAAGAATAGTTTTACTTGTTTGTGATATGGGGTTTGGAGTTACTGATAAATTTAAGGAAGAATTTCCTGGCAAAATTTTTAATATGGGCATGATGGAGCAAGGAACCGTTAGTATTGCTGCAGGTATGGCAATGACTGGTTTGAAACCAGTTGTGTATTCAATCGTAAATTTTCTTGTTTTTCGTGCCATTGAACAGATACGAAATGATGTGGTAATGCAAAACTTAAATGTTAAATTCGTTGCAACCGGAGTAAATAATTACTTTAAATTTTTGGGATCTTCGCACTGCTGTGGCAAAGACGATAAGAAAATTATGCAATTAATAAATATGAAAGTATTTGATCCTTATGAAGAAGAAAACACTGATTTTGATAAAATGGTAGAAGAATGGATTACAGATTCAAGACCGGGGTACATCAGGGTATGAGCACAACTAACTGAAAAAACTTGGTATAAAAAATGAATAAATACATGCAATAAAGAATAATAGCGGGATGAGCAGTTTTAATGGTATTTCTTCTAAAAGA
>ERZ1292633.5888-Hain-H41-02um-R1-5888-length-10909-cov-4_pt1 | contig 10909 bp, 6 predicted proteins | sample MGYA00564406_ERZ1292633 | MGnify/ENA primary metagenome ERZ1292633 (study PRJEB36523, sample SAMEA6512639) | groundwater metagenome | collected 2019-01-08 | study: AquaDiva: Metagenomics assemblies of 32 groundwater samples
TCGGACAGACTCTTGCCTAAAGCCAATTTTGCGGCGACATAGGCCAAAGGGTAGCCTGTGGCTTTGGAGGCCAAAGCTGACGAGCGAGATAGACGGGCGTTGACTTCAATAACCTGAAAGTCCATTTCACCTTTGACTAATTTAGGGTTTAAGGCGTACTGGACATTACACTCGCCGACTATCCCTAAACTTTTAACTATTTTAATGCTGGCTTCCCGAAGCGCGTGGTACTCATAATTATTTAAAGTCTGGCTGGGCGCCACCACAATGGAATCCCCGGTATGGATGCCCAGCGGGTCAAAATTTTCCATATTACAAACCGTCACGCAGTTATTATAGCGGTCGCGGACGACTTCATATTCCACTTCTTTATAGTGATGTAAATACTGCTCCACTAAAACTTGCGGACTAACCGCAAGCGCGCCAAGGACTAATTCTTCCAATTGCTTTTGATTCCCGGCCACGCCGGATTTTTGGCCGCCGAGCGTGAAAGCCGCGCGTACCATTAAAGGGTAGCCGATTTTTTTGGCTGTAACTAAGGCCTGTTTTAAACTCGTGGCGGCCGCGTTTTTGGGTACCGGAATATTTAAAGTTTTTAAATGATCGGCAAACATCTGTCGGTCTTCAGTCAACACAATCGCGGAAGTTGGCGTACCTAAAACCTTAACCCCGTACTTTTTTAAAATACCTTTTTTCTCCAAACTCAGTCCGCAGTTAAGCGCAGTCTGCCCGCCAAAGGACAACAAAATTCCGTCCGGTTTTTCTTTAGCAATAATTTTTTCCACAAAATAATCGGTAATCGGCAAAAAATATACCTCGTCGGCTAAATCTTTGGAGGTTTGAAAAGTGGCGATATTGGGGTTAACTAAGACCGTTTTAATTTTCTCCTCGCGCAGAGCTTTAATCGCTTGACTGCCGGAATAGTCAAACTCCCCGGCCTCGCCAATTTTTAGCGCACCGCTACCAAGTAGTAAAATTTTCTTGTATTTTAATGCCTTCATAAAAATAAAATATAATCAGTACTAGCTTTACTAACTACTAATCTGTACTAATATACTAATTCTGATGGTTTTTGGATTAGTATATTAGTAACCAATTTGTAGTTAGTAAAAACAGTAATTAAATTTTTTCTAAGAACTCATCAAAAAGCCAAGCGGTATCAGTCGGGCCCGGACAGGCCTCTGGATGAAACTGTACCGAACAAAATGGTAATGATTTATGGATTATTCCTTCGTTGGTCTGGTCGTTTAAATTTTTAAACCACGGATTAAACCCACTCGGAACTTTCTTAACTTCAAAGCCGTGATTTTGTGTAGTAAGAAAACATTTTTTACTGCCAACCAGACCAACCGGCTGATTTTGTCCGCGGTGACCGAATTTCATTTTGGCCGTGTCCCCGCCGGCGGCTAAAGCCAAAATTTGATTGCCCAAACAAATGCCGAAAATGGGAATTTTTCTAAGCATAACTTTTTTAACTACCGCAATGGTCTCCCGGCACATTTTCGGGTCCCCGGGGCCGTTGGAAATTAACAGCCCATGAAATTTTATTTTTTTTGCAAACGGGTCAAAATCCCACGGTGCCACAATGACTTTTACTTGGCGCTTAACTAATTCACGAATAATATTTTGCTTTACCCCGCAATCCAATAGCAACACGGTTTTTTTACCTGTTCCGAGCTTTGCCGAGGAGCCGCTGCCATAGGTTTTGGGTTTACGGATAGAAACCTCTGCCGACAAATTCCGCAAATTGGGATCTTCAAAATCAACACCAAGTGCAGGTCCTGCCTTTAGGCGCTCGTTTTTAATCCGCGGGCGGCCAAGGCCAGCACCTACATTTTGATCATCAATCTCTATCTTCCCCAAAATCGCGCCTTTGTCCCGCAAGCGCAACGTCAACCCGCGGGTGTCCGAAATTTCCAAAGCCGGCACCCCTTCCTCTTTTAACCACTGGCCTAAAGTCTTTTGGCTTGAATGATGGGACGGCGTATTAATATAGCTGGAGACAATTAAACCGGCAACTTGAATTTTTCCGGACTCCCAAGTTTTTTTATCCGGCACCCCGTAATTCCCGACTAACGGATACGTCAATACTAAAATTTGCCCGCGATAAGAAGGGTCCGTTAAACTCTCCGGGTACCCCACCATGCCGGTAGTAAACACTACTTCCCCGGCAATGGATACAGGCGCGCCAAAAGACGCCCCCTCATAAGCCGCACCATCTTTTAATATTAACCTAGCTTTCATAAATATTTCCTTCAATAGACTTGTTGCTTAATAATTTTTTGAAGCAAAATATGATATTTCAGACAAAACCGCAGTTTATAAATTTTGATGTTTAACCGTAGTTAAGCGGAGAAATTTTTAACAAGGTTTTGGCGAAAGAGCATATTTTGGGCGGAAAATTATTTGGCAACAAGTCTATTGATTAACATAGTAGGCAAAAAAATAACCCCAAAAGCCTAAAAGGCCTGGGGCTGAAAACAAATGCAATTTGGACTTAAATTTTTGCCGTTCATTGACGAATTTAATTTCTCTTTAAATACCATAACAAACAAAAAAACTCTAGTCAAGCAAATACCGCCGCCAAAGATGGCTCCCATTGTGCCTTTAAGCACAATGGGAGCCATCAAGCGCGCAAGTCTTAAATTTCTCAAAACCGCGCAATTATGGTAAAATATAACAAACAAGCAAACCTTAGAAATCAAAAACTTGCCAAATAAAATAATCGAACAACTCGTTAGCGCGCCGGCTCAAGGACTGGAAAAAACCATAGAAACTACCGGTGAACTGGCAAAAAAACTGGTTAACAATAAACCGGCGCGAAAAGCCGGACAGTACTGGGCCACATTGGGCCCGGGCCTTACTACCGGAGCGGCCGACGACGACCCTTCCGGCATTGCCACTTACTCCCAAGCCGGCGCCGGTTATGGTTTTAATTTATTGTGGCTGTCGACTTTTTCTTTTCCGCTGATGGCGGTGGTGCAGGAAATGTGCGCCCGTATCGGCTTAGTCACCGGCCGGGGCTTGGCCGGCAATATAAAAAGACACTATCCGGCTTGGGTGCTCTACCTCTGTACCGGCCTGCTCTTTATAGCCAACACCTTTAATATTGGAGCCGATTTAGGCGCTATGGCTAAAGCAGTGCAACTATTAAATCCGGGCTTGAACTTTTACGGTTTAGTAATCGGCTTTACGTTTTTAAGCTTGTTTTTACAAATTTTTACCAGCTACGCGCAATATGCGAAATATTTAAAATGGCTGGCTTTGATATTAATTGCCTACATCCTGTCGGCTTTTTTTGTTACTCTGCCCGGCAAGAGCCTGCTGTTTCACACCTTTATTCCCCGTATTTCATTTAACCGCGATGAAATCTTTTTAATTTGCGGAATTTTAGGCACCACCATTTCCCCTTATTTATTTTTTTGGCAAACTTCGCAAGAAGTGGAAGAAGAAATTTTAGCCGGAAAAACATCAATCAAACTGAGGGAATCGGAAACCAGCAACAAGGAAATTAGCCGAATGCGCGTAGACGTCTGGTCCGGCATGTTTTTTTCCAACCTGACCATGTTTTTTATTATTGTTACCTGCGCGGTAGCACTCTACCAAAATGGCATAACCGACATTAAAACCGCGGCCGATGCCGCCTTAGCTTTAAAACCGATTGCCGGACAATTTGCCTTTTTGCTTTTCTCAGCCGGTATTATCGGCGTTGGAATGCTAGCCGTACCGGTACTGGCCGGCTCTACCGCTTACGCCATGTCTGAGGCCATGGGCTGGAAGCAAGGGCTGTATCGCAAATTAAAAAAAGCCTATCCTTTCTATGGCGTAATTATAATTTCCATGGGTCTCGGAATGCTTTTGAATTTTTTAGGCATTGACCCGATAAAAGGCTTAATTTACGCCGCGGTGTTAAATGGCCTGGTGGCGCCGGTAATTTTAATCCTCATTGTGCAAATGAGCAGTAATAAGAAAATTATGGGATTCCGTAAAAACGGACACTTAATTAGCTCACTTGGCTGGATAATAACTGGCTTAATGATTTTAGTCGGTACAGCTACCATTGCCACGCTTATCGTTCCTGCCTAAAAGCTGCCTAAAGCAATTGACAAATTAGTCCAAATAAGATAGAATATTAATCAGTTAAATCAATAAAAATTTGTTAAAAACCAGACTAAATCATCAAATTAAAGCTCCAACCTTGCGGGTCATCAACGAAGAAGGCCAGCAAATTGGAGTAATGAAAACCTCTGAAGCTTTAGCTTTGGCGCTGGAGCACGGCTTAGACTTAGTGGAAGTGTCCCCTCTTGCTAACCCGCCGGTTGCCAAACTTATAGATTTTGCCAAGTTCAAATACCAGCAGAAAAAGGTTGAGCAGATGCAAAAGAAGAAGACAAAAAAGACTGAGGTTAAAACCATTTGGCTAAGCGTGCGCATTAGCGAACACGATATGAAGATTAAAGCCAATAAAGTCAGCGAATTTCTAACGGACGGCGATTTGGTTAGAATTGAACTCCGTATGCGCGGCCGCGAACAAGCCCATGGCGAACTCGGACACAATCAGCTGAAGAATTTTTTAACGTTTATTACCGCCCCAAACCGGATTGAAGTGCCGATAAAAAGAATGGGCGGGACATGGAGCCTAACAGTAGCGCCGAATAAAGAAGCCCCAAAACAAATAATTAAGTAAAATTTGTTAATTAAGCAAATTAACAAATTGGGAATCAAAATTTTACTTAATTTTACTTAATTTTTAAATTTTATTTAATCTACTTTATGCCTAAAGTCAAAACCCACAAAGGGACATCCAAGCGAATTAGAAAAACCAAGACCGGCAAATTAATGGCCAGAGCCACCGGGCAAAACCATTTCAACTCCCGCGAAACCGGTAAAACTACCAAAAACAAGCGCCGTGATTTACAACTTGGCCGAGTCCACGCCAAATTAAACAGTGTCATTCCTTATAAGTAAACATCGCGGAAAAACGCGGAATTTAACGCGGAAGTACGCAGAAAATTAATTTACTGATGTCATTCTTTCCGCATCATTCAACGAAAAGTTCCGCATCATTCAACGAAACATATGCCTAGAATCAAACGCGGTGTAGCCGCCAAAAAACGCAGAAGCAATGTACTGAAACGAGCCAAAGGTTTTGATAACCGCCGCTCAACCAATTTTATTTCCGCCAGGCAGGCTTTGCTTAAAGCCGACACCTATGCCTACCGGGACCGCCGGAACCGCAAGCGCGACTTTCGAGCCTTGTGGCTTATTCGCACCAATGCCGCCTTACGTGAAAATGGCATGACATGGAGCACTTTTGCCGGTATGATGAAGAAACAAGGAATTCTGATAAATCGCAAAATGCTTTCTGAATTAGCCGTCCAGCACCCGGAAGTATTTGATAAAATGGTTCAAGGCTTAAAATAATTTTTTTGCACTAAAAACTCTCCCTTTTGGGAGAGTTTTTTTGATGACATCTTATTTGAAACTTTCTACATTTGTAGAAAGTTTCAAATTTTTGTGAACATATAAAATTACAAAATTCCCAACTTTTTAAAATGGTTACCGGCTATTGTCCCGTCTTCCTTATCTAACCTGACAATTTCCATTATTGTCACAAAACGTTCAATGCCGAACTGCGCTAATATAAATTGGAGTTCTTTAACGGGATTAAACGGATACAACCAAAGCGTTCGCTGTAAGGGATAAAACCCCATATCTTTTAGTTTTTGCCGTAATTGGTCAGCCGCCTGCCGGTAATTTTTTGTCGGGATGTCGCCGGCCACCATCCACCAATGACCGTCCCAGGAACGGGGTTTTTTAATAGTTAAACTGTCCATATTTAATTTCGGGAGCCGGCTTTTCCCCAAAGCCGTAAGCGAAAGCAGAAATCCTCCGGGGGATTCTTCAAATTTAACCAGGCCGGACCGCCTTAAATAATAGAAGGTCTGCGTTATTTTTTTTCGTTTATCATTAGGTGATAATTTCCTGAAACTTTGTTTAAACTTTCTGGCCTTGGGAATAAGCTGAAGCAAATTAGGCGCCACCACGGAAACCGCAACCACGCCGGCCATGGCAACCAAACTTAATGCGATTTCGCTTACGGTTTTTAACTCGCCAATACTCTCCTTCGATAAGCGCCAGCCCTCCCCTGTCGACAAGCCGGAACTTGCCGCCAAAGACATTGTTTTGTTCGCGCACTTTTGGTGTTTATGTTTGTTTGAACTACCCATATAAATAATTTACTTTTAATTTTTAATTATCTTTCCTATTTCCAATTATTTGAAACTTTCTACATTTGTAGAAAGTTTCAAATAATGAAATTTGTGAAAAATAACTTTTTAAGCTTATTTACCCAGGTTATAGAGTTGTTTTACTTCGTCCGCCGATTCACCCCGTTAGAAGCCCCTCAAACACTATCTTCTAAATTTTAACGGCCCATATTATACAATTGTTTGACTTCGCTTGCCGTCAACGCGCGGTTGTAAATTCGGACTTCGTCGAGTTTACCACTCGTATAACCTGTAGTAGCAAGCACTGCCTAAATACCAACCATCTAAAACGACTGTTGATAAACCAAATGTTCTGCTGGTAGAAAATACATTAACTCCGTCCAAATAACCAGCCCATGTAGTACCGTTATAAGAATAAGTTATATTATGCCAATTTGTATCAATGATTGGTATTTGTGAACCTGTTCTTGGATCTGAACCGGTATAACCAGTAGCATAAAACTCCACTTGATCATTTACATACTCATAAATTATTGCGGATTGATTCGTCCCGACACTATTATTACGGGATAGAATATATTTATTTGATTGAGTGGTTGAAGAGGGCTTAAACCATAGACTCAGTGTGAAATTGTTACTTACCCTCAGCATCGAAGAATCATTGACTAAAACCTTGTCAGAAGAACCATCAAAACTCAAAGCCTTACCGTGTTTGCACAAACCACACATCCCAGACTTCCCCTAACGATGGATCGGTTCCGCTAAAATAAGTCTTATAAGACTTATGGCGTGACTGGGGCGTCTGCTGGCGATGGAGTGGAGTCAGTAACCGGTGCTATAACTGGTTCAGTTTCTGGAGTGGTTGGCGGAGTAGTGGCATCAACCGGTGCTGATGATGAAGCAGCGGGGGCTTGCCCCGTTACAGGCTCTGACTGTAACGGGGTTGAAGTTCCGGCCACTGAACCACTCTCAATCGGACTTATCGGACTTATTGTAGCTGAACCGGACGGAGCGGACACCACACTCAAACTCTGGCTGGAAATTCCCACTGTGTCTATTGGTTGCTGGAACGCTACCCAGTCAAAACTCATATCTGTAGTAAGCGCTTTGCTGGCCTGGATTTTAAATCCGATTGGGGTCTTGGTAGCCACGCCGTAGAAGAAATCCGGCAAACCTTGAGCGGAAATTATTACTTTCGGGGTGCTAATGTAAGCCCTGTCAAAGGAAACGTCTACTTGGTCATCACCGGCTTTTATAGTTACAGTACCGGCGGTATCTTTGCCTACTATTATATGGCCGGTGGTTTGAACATCGCCCACGCTGTTAATGGTAAACATTGTGGTTGTCCCGTTGTAGACACTCAAAATATTTTGTGTGGAAGTGGCAACAGCCAAAATGGAAACACTGCCGGTAGTGGCCACTAAGAACCTGTCTTGGCCGGAAGACTGCAGTTGTAAAATATTGCCGCTGCCTTTTTGGTTAATAAGGAAAGAAGCGAGCGGCGAAGCGACAACCCCTAAAGTGGAAGTAGCGCCGGCGAGCTGTCCGTCTTCTTCGCCCAAGACAAAGGTGTTGTTAACGTTCTGCCAACCTATTTGGATAAAGACAAGAATTTTTCCGCTGTCGCCAGTCGTGGCGCTGGTAAAATCTTCCAAAGCCTGCCCTATTATTTTGGTTGAATGCGTCGCTTTCATCGCGTAACCATAAAATTGCATGGAAGCGGTCAAATAATCGCCTATCTTAATCTGCCCGTTCTCGTTGGTTACTTTTACGGGAACTCTTCCGGCCAAAGCCACCGGCACAGAGGAAGCATTGCCAAAGTCCTGCGACTTATATCCGTTAAGCAAAATGCCCGGCTTGGTGGAAATAATTCCCAATATCGCATTAGGAGATGTGGCTCGGACCACGTGCACAGGCAAACCGCCGTCGGCCATAACTACATCCCCGGCTTCCAAAAAAGTATCCAAAGTCGGATAATTTTCCGCCACGTCCGCGCCCGTGGTGTAGGCGCCCACGGCATAGACCGTGCCGGCTGTTGTTGCTCCGGTGCAGGTGTCGTTGTTGTCCACGCAGAGCCAGCCGTTGGCGATTTTTACGTTTCCACCGCTCGCGACAGAACCAATAGATAATTTTTGAGTTGGACTCGTCGTCCCGATGCCAACGTTGCCGGTGTCTTTCAACACCATTCCCGAAACTTCAGTAGATGTGGAATCTGCATGAAACTCAAGTGTGGCGCTAGAAAGTCCTAAACCGTAGAAAGCAGTCCCAGCCGCATTTTGATAAACTGCCAGCTTTTTAGCGGCGGCATCTCCAGGATTAGTTCCATATGATGAACCTAAATCGAGTAAATGTTGCGGACTCGTCGTCCCGATGCCGACGTTGCCGCCATTAAACACCGCGGCGTAGTTGTTAGTAGCGCCCGTTGGGGCGTTTACGTATAGACCAAAGGCATTAGTAACTGCTCCGCCTCCGTTAACCGCGCCGCCTTGAATTGTAAAAGCGGAAGAAGAAGAAATGGTCATATTAGGTCCGGCCAAAGGAGCTCCGGTTAACGTTAAAGTCTGAGCGTTGACTAAAGTTAGAGCGGAAGTGGAGGCAAAAGTTGGAGCGTTAAACAAGGAGCCATAAGCTAAAGTGGCTTGGGAAGTAGTGGCAATATAACCGGCAACTTCTAAAGCTCTAAAATCTGCCGCTTTAGTTAAAGTTGGATTAATATATACCCCGCGAGAAATGCCGGTTGCCGGAACAGACTGGTTTATAGTGTCTCTAATTTCTAAAATATTATACACGCCCGTACCTGAAGTTGGAGTAAACCCTTGGCTGCTTACCAAAAGTGATTGCCCAATTCCGGATGTAAACTGGCGAGCATTGACGCTATTTATTTGTACACCAAAAGTGGCAATACTGGCACTTACTCCACTATTGATTGTCAAAGCATTACCACTAAGTGTATTAATTACACCGCTATTACTTAATTGTACAGCTGCCGTTTGGATAATAGCGGCGTTAAAAGTCGCATTAGTCGTAAGTGTTCCCGCCGCGCTTCTAAACAAATTTGCTGTGGCATCGCCAAAGTTAATACCGTTAGCGGCCGTTGTTCCCAAAGGCAAACTCAACAAGGCTTGCGGAGTGGTGGTGCCGATGCCCACGTTGCCGCCACTCTTTACAGTCACAGCCGTTGTTTGGCTTGGAGAAAGAAGAATGTCTCCGGCGCCGGTGGTCTGCAGGGCAAGACTGCCGCCGTTCACCTGGTTTCTAATGTACCAGGCGGAAGTGGTATCATTTAACAAAGGGCCTCTAAACACTGTGCCACCGGTATCAGAAAAATATACACCTGAGCCGTTTGAGATATTTGTTCCGTCAAAAGTCATAGTTACAGCGGTGCTGCCTTTAACTTTTAAGTCGCCCCCCTGGATATCCAATTTTGCCGTGGGACTGCTTGTCCCAATTCCCACATTTCCATTTGCCAAAACGGTAAGCAAAGAAGTTCCGGTGGACGAAGAAATATTCAACGGATTTACAGCAGAAGATCCTTGTACATTAAATGTATAAGAAGAGGACGTGGCGTTGACCCCGGCTACTGTGCCGTTGTCTAAGAGTAGGCCTGAAGTTAAAGTAGAATGCGAAGACCAGACTGCAAGCTTGCCGGTTGTCCCGCCGGATAAAGAACCACCGGAAATTCCCAAAGTGGAAGTGGCAACCCACTGTGTTGTTGTTCCGGTGGTTTGCAAGACCATTCCCAACGTACCACTGGCATTATTGGTGTCAAACAAAGCGCCGGTGAGTCTCATATTACCGGCAACGGATAATAATTGTGCCGGAGTGGTGGTGCCAATTCCCACGTTGCCGGTGTTCCCCACATTAAACAACACAGTCGATGCGCTATTCTGAACTTGAAAAATATCTACTGATTGAGAAGGGGCTCCACGGGCAATTAAAATCGGTTTTCCTGAGGCATAGGACGTTAATGAATCCACTAATAAAGCGGCTGCCCCTACGTAAGCGCCAAGATCAGGATCGGCTCTTATAACAGAACCGTGATAGCCCAACTGGATAAGCGACCCTCCATAAGTTGTCCCAAGTTGATTATACTGGTCAGCAAATCTAAATATTCCTGTTTTTCCGGTGGTAAAACTTCCATCTAAACCAACGCCCACTATTCTAGTAGTATCAGAACCAAAACCTCCATTTATATCTCCAACCACACTTAACTTCTGACCCGGCGTCGTCGTCCCAATCCCCACATTCCCACTTTGAGTGACGGTTAACAGTTGCGTGCCGGTAGAAGAAGCAATGGCAAAAGGATTAGTTCCGCCTTTGCCCTGCACAAATAATGTTGTTGTTGGAGTTATAGTCCCTATGCCGACTAAGTCTGTGGAAGTGGCGTTGTAAATAAGACCGTTGCCAATAGTAAAAGCCGAATTGCCCGAACCGCCCGCCGAACCTGTAATGGTTATGAATCCCGGGGTGGAAGTAGTTAAGGTGATGTTCGCCCCAGCTACTAAACTACCTACCCCACACGATGATCCGTTAGCCATTAAGAGCTGTCCGGTAACTGTTGGAGCGGAAGTTGTCGCTGTCCCTCCTCTGGCCACGCTTAGAACTCCGGTCCAACCTAAGGTAGCATTCTGAGCCGAAATAGACCCGGTAACATTAGTATCGTTAGTAAAGGCCTGCAC
>ERZ1292633.5890-Hain-H41-02um-R1-5890-length-10907-cov-7_pt1 | contig 10907 bp, 4 predicted proteins | sample MGYA00564406_ERZ1292633 | MGnify/ENA primary metagenome ERZ1292633 (study PRJEB36523, sample SAMEA6512639) | groundwater metagenome | collected 2019-01-08 | study: AquaDiva: Metagenomics assemblies of 32 groundwater samples
CACTGTGCTCGGGGAGACGCCAAGAAGCGCTGCTGTGTCCCGCACAGAGCGTCCGGTGCGTGCGGCTTTCACCATGCCTACCCCTTCTGCCGTCAAAAACCCTTTCGTTTCCGTCCCCGGAACTGGCTGCGGTCGCGTTTTCATTTTTTTCGGTCGGCCTTTCGTCGCATACTTCTTCCGACGGTCCTTTTGGGGCATGTTTTGGGTGGCAAGTGGGTTGCTTTGGGAAGGGTGTGCAGCGTACTGCCGTGTGCGTGACAGGGCTGGGGACATTTTTTTTTGAATCTCGAAGTTGCGGGCTATCAAAATCACCCCCTATTCAGGGTTGGTGGATCGACCAATGTGGGACAAGAGGCTGTACCTACCGAGGGTGAACTCGCCTTTACCGAGACAGCGACTGTCGAATCGATCAATGTCACATGTTAAAAGGCCTTCACTTCTTCTTTTTGTGACTTTCATTTTGCCGAGTTGGAAATGGGGACTACCATCATTCTGATCCGGACTGGCCTTTTTTCAGTGATAGGTGGGGGGGTTTTCATTCCTTCAGAGCTGTTCCTCCTCTCGTCGTTTCTACTCTGCTGCCCTCGTTGATATCGGTCCCTTGAAAGATGAAAGGGGAGCAATTAGGGACCGTGAAAAGGGGTGAAAGCAAATAACGAAATTAGAAGGATCGTAGAATTTGTTTTTTTCCTCCCTTACTTGCTCCCTATTTTTTAACATCACATCTCTCTTCCCATCCCATCAACGTCATTTATTACGACATCGCACGCGGCGTGAACTATTCAATGTGCGTCGTAGAGCGTGATGACACACATACATAGCAAGGGGATCGTACGTTGGTACGACCACGGGTTGAAAAGAAAAATCATCTTACAACCCGGCGTTTTGTGGCAAAGAGAAGTGTGTCCGCGGCGCAATGGTATGTTAGGAAACTTAAAACAGTTTAATCATCCGCGTTCTGCTGCGATGTCGTCAGACCCAGCAGCCACCGCCGCGGAGGTCGCAGCTCTGCGCGAGCTGCTCGACGTCGCGAGCGACCTCAGTCGGGCGTCGCTGCTACAGCTTCTGCGGCAGTGCCACGGCGATGTGGCGGCGGCCACGGCACGCTTGCTGGACATTCTCACGATGGGCGACCACGTCACACCAGGCGGCAGCAGCGACTACGTGGTGGACGTGGTCGATGACGCGCTTTGTAGTGACCCTCCGGGCGACGACAATGCGGATGAAGAAGTGGGGGGCCCCTGCCGCGGGGACGCGGATCATCATGCGATCACGACGCCCACCGCCGACGACCGTGGCATGGCCCCCCTGACGAACGTCGCTGGCGCGGGAGACGACGGCGTCGGGGGCGGCGCTGTTTCGATGCCCGTCAGCCACCGGATCACTCTGATGCATGGCGGCGTGCGCAGGTGGTGGTCCGGTGCCATTCCCGCAGGCGCCGCGACCGATGCGTCCCACCCGGCACCGATGTTCAGCTTCATTAACGAGGGGATTCGTTTGCAGCCCGCGACCGACGACGACGCGTGGGAGGCTGCGGGCCGGCGGGGGGTGCGGCCTGCCCCCGTCACCATCACGCTGGAGCTGGGCCAGCTCGACGACGCCGCCTTCGCGGACGTGCTGGCATCGTGGAAGGACGAGACGTTCACGTCAACGTCGGAGGAGGACGACGACGACAACGACGAAGATGAAGGGACGTCCGCTGCGCGTCGCTTCCTTCCGGGTAGGGCTGAAACAAGCGGCGGCGGCGCGGCTGCTGGGGGGGCGGCCGACCTTGCGGCGTATCTGAGGCAGGTGATGCGAGAATCGTTCGACGAGCGGCAGCGGCGCCTGGATCAGGAACGCCTGGATGAGGCCATCGCGCTGCAGCTGCTGCTGGACGACGCCGATGCCGACGCCGAGCACCGCACCGAGGCGATGACGCGATTGGAGATGCTGGCGGCGCGGGATCGCGAAGTGAAGGCCATCCGTGAGGAGGCGCCCGCGGAGGTCCGCGCGAGCGTGTCTCGGCCCAAGCGACGCGAAAAGGGGACGGCCGACGACCTATCGCTCGTTGGATCCGTGGCCCGTCGGGGACGTCGACGAGACGTCGATAAGCATTGGAAGCGTGTGTCGGTATCCATGAGGCTGCCCTCCTGCGTCACCAACGTCCGCATTCAGAACATTGTGAATGCGGCCCTTCAGCAGCGATTCGAGGCCTTCCGCGTCGGGTTGGGGAGGAAGTCATCGGACGCCGCCGCCATCGAATTTGCCTATCATGGGACCACGGATGAGGCCACCAAGTTGATTGCGCAAAACGGTTTCATTGCCCCGCTGAAGGTGCCGGTCTCCAGGTTCACCCATAGCTCGGGCAACGATGGCTGGTACGGCAACGGCATCTACCTGAGCCCGAACCCCGACGTGGCGGCGTGCTACTCGCGCGGCGGCATGCTCCTCGTGTGCAACGTCCTTCGCGGAAAGTGCTATCAGTGCCCTGGGATGATGATGGGCGCGCGGTTGCAGTCCGGCTTCCACTCACACGAGAGCCCGGACCACCAGGAGTGGGTGTTCTTCGAGTCGGAGCAGGTTCTGCCGGTGGCGATCGTGCACTTTGGCATTCGCGGTTACGCGAGTGCCGATCTTCGCGGGGCGAAGGTCGAGCACGAGGTCACTCGCGTGCCCACCCTTGTGCTCAAGCCTGGCGTGGGCGGTCCGGGCCGACCTGCCGTGCCCGTTGACGACGACGACGACGCCGACCGAAACGGCGGCGGTCAGCCGACGAAGCGCTGGCAAAAACGCCAACAGAAGTTACTCGCCACGCGGCATGCGTCCTCCCGCCGCCGGTAGGCCACCCGCTTTGAATGCGTCCGCACGGGCCAAGTTGAATCCCTCTGAATTTAGTTTTTGGCGACCATTATTGGCAAACAAATACGAGGGCGCGGCAGCTTCCCTGCAGACTGCGGCCTTGACCCCCGATCCGGAGCGTCTCTAAGAATGCCTTGAGTCCTCTCATTTCACTTCGGGAATCAGCACATTGGCCGCCGATTACTGAACGTCTCTCTGACTCGTGAATGGCGACCCGCACTACGGCCGTCGGTACAGTCGTTGCACACGGCGCCGCGCGCATGCCGGCGCTCGGCTTCGGTACTTGGCAAGCTAAACCCGGCGAGGTGTCGGCGGCCGTTCGCATCGCGATCCAAAGTGGCTTTCGTCTTATCGACTGCGCTCGCATCTACCGGAACGAGGCGGAAATCGGCGCCGCCATCGCCGCCGCGATCGACGCCGGGGACATCAAAGACCGACAGGAACTATTCGTCGTGTCGAAGCTCTGGAACACGGATCACGAGCCCAACCGCGTGGAAGAGGCGGTTCGCCGCTCTCTCGCGGACCTGAAGCTGAGTCAGCTCGACTTATACCTGATCCACTGGCCGGTCGCGTGGCGTCATCCAACGCCGATAGGCGCCACTGCGTATGACAACGTGAGCGACTACTTCCCGCGGAATGCCGCGGGTGGATGCGACGAGGCGCCAGGTGTCACGCTGGAGCACACCTGGGCAGCCATGGAAGCGCTTGTGGACTTGGGCCTCGTGAAGCATATTGGACTGAGCAACTGCAATGCAGAGCAAACGCAACGAATTTGGGACTTCGCGCGCATCAAACCAGTTGCGAATCAGGTGGAGTGCCACGTCGCCTTGCCGCAAGTCGCACTGCGTGCGCTCCACGAAAAGCTCGGCATGGTCACGATGGCGTACTGCCCTCTCGGCATCGGTATGGACGGCCCTGAAGCGGCCGCAGTGGGTTTAATCAACGCGCCAGAAATTGTGCAGCTGGCGAAGTCGTGTTTAGGTGCCGACGTGACCGCCGCCGATTTTTTGCTGCGGTGGAACCTTCTCTGCGGCAATGTCGTGCTCACCAAGTCGGTCAAGCCAGACCGCATTCGGCAAGCGGCGGCGTTGCCCGGCCCGTGCCATGATCACCAGGCGTTCACGGATCATCTTCGCGAAGTCACTGCCGTCGGTCAGTTGTTGGCTCGCAGAGTCTGCAACCCAACCTTCTTCCATGTCACCGCGGGACCGCTCTTCCCATTGCTCGATTAAGGGCGCCACCCGTCACCTCCACGACGAATCCATCCTGGCTGTGATACTTTTGCGGCATCTGGTGACAAACGGAATAAGCGACGACAACAATTTCACCGTATTTTGTTCCGCAGAGGCCTCTTTTGGCCTCTCTTTGGTGCGTTCCTTTAGGTGGAACGCTGCAAAGGGTCATGAGACGACGACGCGCTTTGGCTCTCCTCCTGGGAGTTTGCCCGACGGACACGACGGACACGGGAAGCAACAGCGAGAGAGGGGTAACACCACTGAGAGAAGGTCGGGAAGGGAGACTTCGTGTTTGTTTTTTTGGCGCGCGTGCGAATGGCGCTGGTGCTGGGCGGCCTCACGGTCGTCGCGACGCTTCTGCTCGTCACCCTTCTCCTGCCGCGAGCACTGGTGCCTATTGCCGCGCCTTGGTGGGACGTCACCCTAGCTGAGGAGAGGCACAGCTACGACGGTCGTCGACGCCACATGATGATCGTGCTCCGTGGTGGTGCCCTCGGCACGCCAACGGGCGGTGGGGCTGTTTTTGCCCGCGCCGCGAACGACACCTCGCCGCTGCCGTCACCGCCTCCAGCCGCCACTCTCTCGATCGCCACGGTGGCTGGCGTGGCGTCGCCGCCACCTCCGGTCATGGACGCCACGATTTGGAGCCGATCGGTTTTCTACTTTCAACTCCGAGACCTCGGCGCGACGCCTGCGATAGGCATGGCCGTCTCCGTCTCCGCGGCCGTCTTGAGCGTCGGCACGGCCGCGGCCTTCCGCCCGATGGTCGCCCCGTCTCTCGGCAACGTGGTGGCGCTTGGTCACAGCGTAGGATGCAAGCGGACCGTGCCCGCGGCCCCCTTGCTTCCTTGGCTGCTCACGCTTCCCGTGGACTTGCCTTCCGCCACGTCCGTGACGCTGCTCGTGCCGGTCATCATTTCGACGTTGGGGCTGCTAGTGAGCGCAGCCCTCGCGCGGCCCGGTCCGACTCGCGTGTGGTTCGCCATCTCGCTCGTGACCGCGTCCAACGCTATCGCGGTCGTGTCGAACGGCCTCGGCGGAGCGGCGATGGGCAGTGGACCCTCGGCGGACGGCGTCATCGCCAATTTTCTACCCCCGGCCTCCGCTGGGCAGGTCGACGTCCTTGTTTCGCTCATCGCGTGCGGAATCGCTGTCGTGAACTGCATTGTGGTACTCGGCTTCTCCGTGGCGTCGACACTCCGCCGCCGCCGGGATGCAGGCGGGGGACGTGGCGTGGCCGGCCCATGGCTCCCGCGGGTGCAGGACAACCTTGCCCTCACCCTGTTCCAGCAGGCGGCTCCTGCTCCCCCTCGGCTGGTCGCGGCAGCATGCGTTGATCTCGTCCTGGCGGGCGTCATCCCAGCGCTGCTCGGCAAACCGTGTGCCGTCGCACGGGGGTTAGCCATTGTGGTCGGTCTCGCCGGACTAGGGTCGGGGTTGGCGCTCCGCTCGTACGGCAGCACCGCCTCTCGAGCGCTGGGCATCGTTGGCTGCGTCGCGCAGGCCGCGGTCGCGACGGGGGGCGCTGTGACGCACTTCGCCATGCCAACGTCGCGGAACTTGACCTTTGCCGTCGTGGCGCTTGGCGACACGGTGTCGCTGTTTCTGCTTGTCATCGAATGTGTCGCGAACGTGGTCGCCGCGCTGTCGGCGTCGTGTTACAAAGCCACAGCGCCGCCCGAGTCAGCGACGCCGGTACCGCGCGAACGCGATGAGGGAAAGGACCTGGCTCTCGGCAGCGACAACGGCAGACAGGAGGACGACTCATCGCCCCACGACGACGGTGATCAGGCGGACGATCACGACTACTCGCGGCCACTTCTCACCCCACCGCGACCCGCCGCCGGTTACTCCGAAGGAGGGCGGCGGTTCGCGGTCGGCGACGTGGACGACGATGATGGCAGCGGCGATTCTATTCGGCTGTCCGGAAGAGGGCTGCGGGTCCTCCGCCCAGACGACGTCGCACCCCTTCCTTCGACCGCTGGCGGCTCACCCACGGCCCCCGCTGTGGTGAACTACCTCCATAATCACACGGCGGCGGGGCACGTCCCTTGGACCGAGCGGCCGGAGTACATCATCCAGAATGACCGCACGTACCAGAGACGGACGTGGGCACAAGAGGGGGGCACCGCGTCCAGCTGGGCGCTGGCGATGGGCGAGCTGCCCCCCAGGACCGAGCGACACGACGCCGACGGGGGTGCCGCAACGCGTGGCGGTGATGCGGGTCCGCTGCGGCACCAGGCTGGCCACATCCTCCTCGCCGTCAAGGAGCAAGCCCATTCCGGGTATCTGCCCCCAGCCGTTCTGGCCGGGCTGCAGGCGCTAGAACGTGCCACCGAGCAAGCCCGTGACAGCCCACCGGGGGGCCGCCGACGGCCAGCCGTCCCCGCCATCGACGTGGCGGCGGCGTCTCCCGCCTTGCGCATCATCGCCTCCGAGGGGCGGCGCAAGGCGTCGCCGCAGCGCGCCGCGGAGCATTTGATCGCCAGGGGACTTCACGTTCCGGCGTCGGCGCTGATGGCGCATGGCGTGGCAGTCACCTCGGCGCCCAAGAAGGCCGCAGCGGCCGGCGGCGGGGGGTCCTCAGCTGCTGTGGCCGCGGGCGTCCCTGCCATGCGCAGCAGTGGCTCTCCGCGACTGCTTCTTGGAGACGGGGGAAACACCGCATCGGAGGAAGGCCCGGTCTCCCCGATGGCCGCCGCGGCAGCTGCCGGGGTTGGAGATGCAGCTGGGGTGGCTCGAGCCGTGCGGTTCAGCCAGGCGGATCCGTCGCCGGGCCAAAAGCCGACGGTGCGGCCGCGGCCGGCCGCCAAACGCGCGGTCCTTCCCGCGGCGGCGTCGCTGCCTTGGGCGCGGCCCGTAGCGTCAACCCCTTCGTGACGACACCCCGCACCCCTCTGTAGTGTCCGCTAGTCCGCGACAGGATCAAAAAATCAATGACGGAGAAATCACCCGCGTCGGAATGCGGTCATATCTTTGGGCCCGTCGCATCGGTTCACATTCGAGCATCATATGATGACTATGAGAGACTGCTGCGCTCTCAGCGAACTCCTTTCCTTTTCCTTTCCTTTCCTTCCTTCCCGGATTAACCCACACCACCGCATGGCAGCCGCCGCCGGTGTTGTCCTCGAGTCGGTGGAGTGCCCGCCTGCCTGCAAGCTGCCGCACGTTGGCATGACCTTCGCGAACGGGTCTAGACTAATCGTCATCACGGACGATGCCGCAGTCGAATCAGCGGCCGCCGTGTGCGTCGCCGTCGGCAGCCATTGGGATCCCGTGGAGGCACCCGGGCTGGCGCACCTCTGCGAGCACATGCTGTTTCTCGGGACCGAAGCGCTGCCGGAAGAAGGCGCCTTCGAGCGCATGGTCAGCCAAGAGGGGGGCGGAAGCACCAACGCTTGGACGACGGACTCCTCCACCACGTACTACTTCACGGCGCAGCGTGCAGCCTTCGCCAAATTGCTCTCGCATTTCATTCAGTTCTTTCACGCGCCGCTGTTGTCGGCGTCCGGCTACGAGCGCGAGGTGCAGGCCGTCCACAGCGAGGACGAGAAGAACCACAGCGTCGACTATTGGCGCTTGGCGGAGGTCATCAAGACGGAGCTGCGCAACCCGGCGCACCCCACCAGCCGCTATGGCAACGGAAATGCGACGACGTTGCTTCACCGGCCACGGGCCGCCGGCGTGGATGTGTGCAAGCTGCTGCGGCAATTCTACGAGACATACTATGTGGCCCCCGCGGTGACGTTGGTCGTGTGGTCTCCGCTTACCCCTGAGGCGATCCGGGACCTTGTGGCAGGCGACATGGCACAGTTGCGCCCCGGCGCAGTCGTCCACGACTCGTGGCCCTGCTCCCCACGCCGCAACGACGCGGCTGGCCTGTGGCTCAACGTCCGCAGCGTCAAAGCGCTGCGCCAGCTGACCGTCATGATCCCCACGCGCCACAAGCGCTTTTCGGACGCGTGCCGCTACGCCTCACATGTGATCGGCCATGAATGCGACGGCTCGCTGCTCTACGTGCTGAAGTGCGAAGGCCTAGCGACGGCGGTCACCTCCAGCGCCGGCCATGGCGTCGATGGCGACCACGACGACTTCACCGTCGCGATCAACCTCACCCTCGCGGGGTTGCGAAATGTGGAACGCGTTGTCGACTTTGTGGCGCAATCCTTCGCCTTGCTGAAGCAGAACAGCGTGTCGGAGGAGGCCTTCCAGGAACTCGTTCAGGAGGGGGAGGTGTCGTTCCAGTTCGACCACGTTGCGCAGCCCCATCGTCACTGCACCAGCATCGCCGACGGCGCGACACACTTTGGCATTCGGCGGGCGTGGTCTGGAAACATGCGCATCTCTAGCACCGTGGACTCTTCGCAGCGATTCTTCTCCGAGGAACTCGACTTCACGCGTGCCTGCTTCATCCTGTCGCTGCAAGACTTCGCGGAAGCCGAGGTCCTCGGCCGCCTCGCCGCCCCCGGCTCACTGGCGTCGGTGGCCTTCCACCCACTGGCGACTAAAATGGATGAAACGATGAGCGAGTTTCACGGGGCGCCCTACGCCCGGGCCCGCGTCGGGCCCACGCTGCTTGCTCGCTGGGCGTCACCGTCTCTGGTGGACCCGCGACTCCGAATGCCGAGTCGCAACCCTTTCATCGCGACAGACTTTGCACTCGTGCCGTTGTCCTCGGCGACGGTGCCGCAGCCCATCACGGCGGCACGGGGCGATCCTTCCTTCGGGCGGCGCTGGTTCCGTGCCGACGACCGCTTCGCGGTGCCAACGGCAGCTGTGGTCATCGCCTTCAGCAGCCCGGAGGCGTACGCGACGCCGCGCAACCGTTTTTTTACTCGCGTGCTAGCGCACATGATTAAACACTCGCTGACGGAGATGCTATACTTCGCCGAACTTGGCAGTCTCGCGAGCCACGTGGCCCCCGACACCAACGGCATCGTTATCTCCTGCGACGGACCGTCGCAAACGCTGCGACCGTTCTTGTCCCAGTTTCTGCACGCCATGTTCGCGCGCCAGTCCACGTATACCGCAGCTGACTTCGACATGTTCGCGGATCAGGTCAGGCGGGAGCTGATGAGCATTCGCGGGGAGCAGCCGTACCAACTCGCGGGTGAGGCGGCGATGCTCGCGATTCACGCTCACCGTTACGACTTTGAGGAGGTCATCGCGGCGGCAGGAGAGAGTGGGGCGGCGGGGGGTGGCAAACATGGATCGGACGGGGAAGAGGATTCGGATTCGGAAGAAGGTCTCGACCCTGCGGCTCCGTCCCAACCCCAGGAGGACGAGGAGGCGGCCGAAGTCCCGTCGCCGACAGCGGGCAACGGGCATGCCGTTGCGACCGATGTGTCCTTCGACGATTTCGCAACCTTCGTCGCCAGCTACAATCATAGACTCACCATCGACGCGATGGCCGGTGGCAATCTAACCACCGACGAAGCCGCCGCGCTGCTCCAGGCCCCTTCCGATCACGCCCAGAGGCTCGACGCCCAGCTGGCGTGCGTCGGTGAGTTCCTCCCGGCGTTCGACACGCTGCTGTTTCCGTCCCGGGAAGAGCTGCAACTCAGCCGCGGCTGCCATATCGAGGGGACCCCCCCTTCATTCTCATCCGGGGGTTCCCCGCCTCCCTTTGGCTGCGTCGTCACGCGCGCCGCGACAAATCTCGCCGATCCCAACACGGCGGTTATGGTGATGTTCCACCTGGGCTTCAACACGCCGGACCTCGTGGCGCGACAGGACTGCCTCGCCGCGGCCATCAGCACCGACTTCTTCAACCAACTGCGCACCGTCGAGACCTTAGGTTACGTGGTCCACTGCGGGCCGCGGCGGTTCGACCACGTGCTCAGCTTGGCGTTCCAGGTGCAGTCGGCGTCCCATGGGGCCGTCTACTTGCTCTCTCGCATCCACGCGTTTCTGTCTACCCTCGAAGCGCGGATGGAAGCAGTCACCGAGGAGCAACTTGCCCGCATCATTAAGTCGCAAATCGCAATACGGGAGGACAAGTGCAAAAATCTCCCCGAAGAGCTCGCGCGCTGCTGGATCCACCGAAACCACCCGCACGGATTTACACACTTGGAGAAGGAGATTGAGGTCCTGCGCACGCTGACGAGAGCCGACCTCGTCGCGACGGCCACCCGCTGCGTCAGCAATCACGCAGTCGCGGCCCGCTGCCTCATCGTGATCGTATCCCGGGACGCCGTCCTCCCTTGCCGTTCGGACCCCGAGGGTCCGCCGGCGCGAGCACCCAGCGACCCAATCTCCGACGACCCGTTCGCATCTCCGGTCGCTGCCTCACGTCGCCCGGGGAGTTCATCGGACGGCAAACAGCAGCCGCCGCGGCTGCCCGCCTTCGTGAAGCTGTCCGGCGGTGCCGCGACCGCCACGTGCGCGACGCTTGGCGCCACCGTCGTCCGGGTGCCGCTATCCCCTCGGGTCTCGCCCCCGACGGAAGAGGAGGCGGCCCGGGCTATCCAGCTGCCGAGCTATGCCGCCGTCGAAGGGCAACCGCCCGCCGTGCTGGATGTCGCGGCCTTCGTGGATATCAAGGGCCTCCGCCAGAGTGGGGTGTGCCACGTCCACCAGGTGCCGCATTGCTAGAGAGGGAAACGGCGTAGGCAGGTTGTTGTATCGAATCATCATTTTGTCCTACGACATGTTTTGAATCTCCGGGTGGGGGGTGGAAACCGGAGCCGCCGGTGGCCGCGAGAGGCAAAGCAGAGAGGAATAGAAGTGTTTTGGAAAACGCGCGTGGGGTTCTAAAGGTTGTGTGACGGTTGACGGTTATCAGAACAACTTTCGCTGTCATGCCGCGTAGGGGCACTCGCTCCCGGGGGG
>ERZ1292633.5891-Hain-H41-02um-R1-5891-length-10907-cov-5_pt1 | contig 10907 bp, 11 predicted proteins | sample MGYA00564406_ERZ1292633 | MGnify/ENA primary metagenome ERZ1292633 (study PRJEB36523, sample SAMEA6512639) | groundwater metagenome | collected 2019-01-08 | study: AquaDiva: Metagenomics assemblies of 32 groundwater samples
ATAGTAAGCGAACCGTCGCCATAAAGGCTTGATCCCCCTAAATTCCATATGGCCCCTCGTTTGCTTTATGGGACTGTTGCCGAATGGGCTTTTGAGTTGAAATTTAAGAATTTTGACTTGAGCTGGGCCCGGGCAGAGCCCGATACCCATCAAAAACCAGCAGATTGTTTCAAACAAATTTTGATGTTTATCCTATGGATAAGCGGATAAATTTTTTGAGACAAGATGCCAAAATTATAAAATTTCAGACAATCCGCCAAAGGCGGACGGCAACAGTCCCTTTATGCCCCTAAAAAAATACACAAAAATTGACCCCTGTTTGATAATTGTTTATAATAATTTCATGAATCAACTTATTGTGACAATTAAAAATGGTACTGTTAATTTGCCAAAAAAATTAGGCAAGGCTTGGCAAGGAGCCAAGGTTTTGGTATGGCCTACGAAGGGACAATTAATATTTAAAAAATTGGAAAAGCCCGGCAAAAAACTTTCAGAAAATATTTCAATTCTGCCGCCGCTTACCCCCGGAGAGATTCAAAAAGAAATTAATTCTTACCGCCGGAGCAAATGAAAATAGTGTCTCTTGTCAAAATTTTTGCCTCAACAAACCGCGTAAATATAATTAAAACCGACCCTTCCGATAATATATTTTTAAATTGTGCCCTCGCTTCCGGCGCGGATTTTATTGTTTCAGGGGACAACCACTTGTTGGAATTACGGCAATATAAAAATATAACTATCCTTGCCCCCGCTATATTCCTAAAGTTGATAACAAAAAAATAAGTAACCCTTAACTACTAATATTATGAACGGTGAATTTAAAGGCGGCCCTCCACAACCTCCCACTGGAGATAAAATTGAAAAAATAGGTGCCCCAGAGCAAGGCCCAATTAAAGGAAGCATTGATAGCTGGAGGAGAGAAAAAGGGTACGGCTATATTCTGTTAGCCGATGGGCAAAGGGTTTTTTGTCACGTTAACAATATGTGTGGACACATTAAACCATCTCGTGGCCAAGAACCTACTGCCACGCAGGTAAATGTCTCAAAAGTGATTCAAAGGAAACAAGGACCTGCGGCCGAACATGTGGAATGCGACGATTGCGCGGCTCCGGAAAAATGGGACCTGCGGCCAAAAGGAGAACCGGTTTTTGGAGTTCGTGAGCTTGAATCTTACGGTATTAATAAACCTTATGGAAAATTGCGCCCCGGCTATGAAGTAGCGTTTAAAGCCAATGAGCCATTTAGAAAAGCGCAAGAAAAAATGAGCTTATGGCTTTTTGGTCTTACACCACAAAGAAACTCTGTTGAAAAATTTTTTGATGAATTTGGAGAACCTCAAAGCGTTGCGGTTTCAGATGGTTATCTTATTTTAAATTACCCTCACGGCGAAAAAAAAGTTTGGTTGCCGGAGGCTATGGACACGGAGCACTGGAAAGTAATGCCCTCTGGTGAGTGGAAACAAAATAGAAACTATGTATTAGCGGAGTTTTCTTTTGAAGGCATACCAGGCGCTAAAGTATGGCGCGAAGCAGCGTCTCTTCAAACGAATCCACATTTAGAAAAAGTTTTTGAACTGCTTCCGGAAGAACAACAAGAAGCAATTCTTAAAGTTGTCCGCGAAAAAATATTGCCACCATCATCCATAGCGACAGAAAGCTTTCAGGATTTTCTTAGTAATGAATACCAACAAAGTAGAATTTCAGAGCTACGAGACGATATTGTTGCTTTACAAGCTCCAGGGGGCTTAGAGGTAGTTAAACAAGATGAAAAATACACAGAACATTATTTGGAAAGCTTAGATGAAAGAAGGGCCGCTAGTAGTAGAGAAACCACCAAAACTTTCTATTATTTGGTTACAGGCATAAGAAAAGAGGAAAAAAATACCTTTACTAAAGGAAGCCCAACTTCTAAAGGCATAAAATCATTTAATATAAATAGACCGGCACAAGGGGAAACTGCGGAAGAAATACGCGACACGCTACTTGCGAATAAAAAACAAGAGATAAAGACTCTTTTTGAAAATGCTAAAAAAATTAAGCCCCCGACTCCCGACGCAAGACTTTATAGCCTACCCCCAGAACAATGGACCGAACAATATAATCAACAATGGGACATAATACAGGCACAAACCGAAGCTTTATGGCAAGCAACGGCTGACCAAGCACTGGAAAAAATGAAAGAGGAATTTGAAAATTACGAACTCGCGGGAACAACATTGGAAGAAGCGCGTACTGAGCAAACAAGGCTCATAGAGGAAGCTAATAATTTGCACATACGTTTGGATGGCTTAAATAGACCACAACATCCACTTATTGGCATTGACCCAATAGAAAAACTGCAAGAAAGTATTGCACAACTAAAAAGTTATAACGAACAACTTTTAACACGCATAACCGTTGAATTATCGCTACGCGGGGAAATTAGAATAACAGATCCGGCACAACTTCAAACAGAAACAGAAATTGCTGCCAGCCCGGCTATTTGGTATCTTAATGGAATAAACCCTTCAAGGCTTGAAAAATATGGCCGTAAGCCAGGTGAGGGGTTTGGACTTAAAATTGCGGGACAAAATTTATATTTACCGGGGAACAGGAGTGTGGTTGGTATTGCTTTTCCAGGAATGTATAGGCGTTATAACCAACATATAAATAGTATAGGCATTTCTCCGCTGGAAGGACAACTGCCAACGGTAGCCAGTGGCAAAGAGGGGGGTGAATTTTTAGGAATAGTACAAGACCCCAACTGGAAAGTATTCTGGGTAAGCAATGAAGACGAAGGAAAAGGACAAGGTTCTCAACCAAAAAGTTATTCTCTTGCCAACGCCAAAGGCATTGGACATTATGCTCCATATATTGGCGGGGCACACCAGACGTCAAAAGGCTGGGATGGCATAGAAGGCAATGGCCCAGGCGCAGAAGAAATTATGGCCATATTTAAATTATCACCACCATCTCAAATAGCAAAACCATTTTATTCTACAGCAGAACCTACTAAAACTGCTGGAAATAGTCCTTTTGGGACAAAACTAAACGCTGCCTTCAAAGATGAAAGAAAATAATAACTTTTATGCAAAACGTTATTAAAATTACCGATTTAGTTAAGGTTTACCCTAAAAAGAGTACATTGCCTCAGATTTGACAAGAAATCATTAAACTACTAGAATTAAAATAGATTTAATTCTAGTAGTAACTGTTTAAATTTGTGTATATTAAGCGAAAAATTGAGGGTACTATTTTGAAGTACTTGCCGGAAAAGGAAATTATCGCCCTTGTCGGCCCGCGCCAATGCGGTAAAACCACCCTATTAAGGCATATTTACGAAACCGTTAAAGAGGAGGCGGTCTTTATTACCTTTGAAGATATAGAAACCCTGGCTTTATTTGAAAAGGATATTAATTCATTTATCGCGGTCTACGGCAAATACAAATATGTCTTTATTGATGAATTTCAATACGCCCATAACGGTGGCAAACTTTTAAAGTTTTGGTACGACACAAACCCGACAAAAATTATTGTGTCAGGCTCGTCAATTATTGATTTGACCGTCAAAGCCATAAAATTTCTAGTTGGTAGGGTTTTTGTATTTGAACTCTACCCTCTGGATTTTGAAGAATTCCTTCGTTTTAAAAATTCCGACCTAATAAATTTGTACCTAGAAAATAAAATAAATTTAAACTCTCCGGACTTAGGAGTAAAAACACTTTCTGTTTCTCCGTTAATCGCAAATTATCTAAAAAATCTGTACGAGGAATTTGTGATATTCGGTGGCTATCCGCAAGTTGTTTTGCAAAAGGGAGAAGCGGAAAAAAAGAATATTTTATTACAACTGTATAACACTTTCTTTTTACGGGAAGTTAAGGATATTTTAGGGATTATTGATGATTTTAAACTGGCCAAGTTAATTCAAGCGACAGCCTTACAAATTGGCAATCTGGTTCAATATCGGGAATTGTGTTCAATTTCCGAACTGAGCGATTATAAAGTCAAACAAAGTTTAAATTTTTTAGCCAAAACTTTTATCTGCCTGCCTGTCCGCCCATTCTTTACCAACCGCAGAAGCCAAATTGTCAAAAATCCCAAAATTTTCTTTTACGATACCGGACTGCGTAATCACGCGGTAGACGACTTCCGTCCTCTGGATAAAAGGACGGACTCAGGCGCCTTATTGGAAAACGCGGTCGCTAGCCAGTTAATAAAATTACAACGACCATACTCATTTTGGCGCACAAAGGAAAAACAGGAAGTGGATTTTGTTGTGGAATTGCCGGAACAAAAAAAAGTCGCACTGGAAGTTAAACAGACTTTAAAGCCGGGGGCAGGCCAAGAAAAATCCGCAAAAGAATTTCGCCGCCAGTACCCGCAAATCCCTTTATGGCATATTTATTTAAAAATGAACTCCGCCAACAACGAAATGCAAAATTCTTTTCCTGTATATTTATTATAGCCTTATGGAAAACGTTATAGAAATTACCAAATTGGTTAAGGTTTACCAAAAAAAGGGTAAAGTTAAAGGCGGACTGACCGCTGTAAATGGCATTTCTTTTGCTGTGCAAAAGGGAGAAATTTTTGGTCTTTTAGGCCCCAACGGCGCAGGGAAAACCACAACTTTGGAAATAGTAGAGGGATTAATGGTGCAGACTTCCGGTAAAGTGACAGTGTTAGGATTAGATAATTTGACTCAAACCGAGGCCATTAAAAAGCGCATTGGCATTCAACTTCAATCCAGCCAATATTTGCACCATTTAACTTTAGGCGAACTGTTGGATTTATTCGCTTCGCTATACACCCCCTCCTTGTCATTGCGAGCGCAGCCGAAGCAATCTCAAGACAGATCGCCACGGTCGGCCGCACTCCCTCGCGATGACAAAAAAAAGGGATTACTCCAACTGGTAAATTTAAGCGATAAGGAAAACGCGGAAGTTAAAGATTTATCCGGCGGCCAAAAACAGCGCTTCACTATTGCCGCTTCTCTGGTCAACAACCCGGAAATTTTATTCCTTGACGAACCGACTACCGGCCTTGACCCCAAAGCCCGCCGGGACTTGTGGCAATTAATTAAAACTTTAAACCGCCAAGGTATTACCATTGTCCTCACCACCCACTTTATGGAAGAGGCGGAATTTTTATGCCATCGCGTTGCCATTATGGACAGCGGCAAAATTTTGGAAATAGACGAGCCGAAAAAACTGATTGACCACTTATCCGATACCACCCAAGTATCTTTTTTTACGGAAAATAAAATTGATGCCAATTTATTTACTTCTTTGCCGGAAGTAAAAAAAGTCCATGCTAATTACCCAAAAGTTATTCTGGAAATTACCTCTCTGGATAAAGTTTCCGCCATTGTCGCGGTGTTAAAAAATCACAACATTCTATTTTACGGCTTCACGGTTAAAACCGCTTCCTTAGAAGACGTGTACTTAAAATTAACGGGCAAAGACTACGAGGAATAATAACCCGATCCGAATACAACGAATTATATACGAATGCTTCTAATTGGATTCATTCGGAGAATTCGGATGTCATTCGGAGATTAGGATCGCTACTATGAATTCGTTTATCGAATTATTTAAAGCCAACCTAAAAATGATTTTCCGGGAAAAGGAAGGTTTTTATTGGACCATTCTTATGCCGGCGTTTATTTATGTCGCTTTGTCGGTGTTGCCAATAGGCAAAAGTATGGGCACAGGAATGGAATATTCCAATTATGTCCTGCCGGGCATAATTGCCATGACCATAATGCAAGGCGGAATTTACGGCCTGGCTTACTGGATGGTAGATTTAAAATTGCGAGGGATTATCAAGCGCCTTATGGCCACGCCTATAAAGCCATGGCAACTTGCCACCAGCTTGATTAGCGCCAGACTGGTAACTGTACTGGCTCAAACTGTAATTTTAACTCTGCTGGGCGTGTTTGCTTTTGACGCCGGTTTTGCCCCGTATAGCTACCCTGGTGATTATACGGGGTTTGCGGGAAATATTTTTTCAACCATAATTTTAGTCCTACTAGGCGGGGCAATTTTCTTATGCTTAGGCTTGATTATTTCCAATTACGCCAAAAGCTACGACACTGCCGCGCCGATTACTTCGGCAATAGGCCTGCCTCTGACTTTGTTGGGCAACGTTTTTTATCCCATTGAGTCTTTGCCCCACAGCCTCCAAGTGTTTGCCAAACTCCTGCCCATTACTTACCTATCCGACGGTCTGCGGCAAGCCTACCTCTACCCGTTTGATTTTAATAAATTGAGTTTTGATATTTTAATTCTTACTGTCTGGCTAATTGTAATTCTGCTAATTACCGTAAAGGTGTTTAAACTGAAAGAATAAAGACCGCAGATACGCGGATAGGAAAAAGATTTCGCAGATAAAAAACATTCGCCCATAGGCGAATGTTTTTGGTTTTATCAGCGTTATCTGTTTTTAATCCGCGTATCTGCAGTCTTAAATTTGTCTTTGCTTAAGAATTTAACCGGCACATCCCAAGCCAAACTTAATGCCTGGCCAATAGTTATGCCAATCCGCGTGCCGGTATAGCTCCCCGGCCCTTTGTTCACATAAATCTTCCTTATAATACCCCTCTTCTCCTGGCGAGGAGAAGAGGCAGGGAGAGAAGACTGAACGCCAACCAGTTTAAAAAACTCGTCCAATTTTTGAAGAGTCAGGTGGCTTTTATGCCGATCAATCACAAAAGACTTTTGCCATGTCATTCCGGATTTGGTCCGGAATCTATTTTTCTGGATCCCGGCATGCGCCTTACTTGGCCGGGATGACATTTCCGAAACCGCAAAAGTTACTTTGCTAAAATCCGTAGTATCTATGTATAAAATCATACATTAGCCCACACTACTCTTTACTCTTTGACATAAAATGAGCGGCCGCTCATTTTATGTCAAAGACGCGAGTTTAAATTTCTTTTTTAAATCAACATCATTGTCCATCTCCTCAACTTTCAAAATTCTTATGTAAGCCATGAGGCCAGACTTTTGCAAATACGCAATTGCCTCCCGATTTAGCGAATATGGACTGGCATAAACACTAGCCTGCAGTTTAATAAAACCATTGCGCTTCAACAAAATCCTAAACTCTCGTCGTTTGTGCTTGACATCCTCCGGAATATCAAAAATTATTAACCGCCATTTGCCATCCCACTTTTTTTCCTTCTTAATCGAAGCCTTCTTAAGCAAAACCGCCAACTCCCCTTTACTGGTTAAAACAACAAAATTATTCTCACCTCTTTTTTCTACCTTAACCATTCCCCGTTTTTCCAAATGGTTTAAAGTTCTATAGGCTTTATCAGGGTCGATATATTTAAGCCTTCTAGCCCAAGCGTATTTTGTTTCAAAAGGCCTCGGCAAAAATTGTGCCGCCACCCACAGACTATCCAAGACGATACTAACCAAACTCTCTTCTGCCATATAATCCTTCTCTATACACGATTTGAGCGGCCGCTCAAATCGTGTTAATTATATTTTTTTGTTTGATAGCAATTCTTTTACTACGCTTCTGTCATCCCAAACAATTCTGCTATTCCCCGGCAAAACCAAAAACTGTTCACTGCCTTTGCCGGTTATTAAAACCAAATCCCCTTGCTTGGCAATGGCTAAGGCATACTGAATTGCCTCTCTTCGGTCTAATATTATTTTACAGCTATTTGCTATATGCTCTTTACTGTATGCTAATTTCACTCCTGCTTCTATATCCTTAGCAATTTTTTCCGGGTCGCTGTCATATACGTCGTCATTGGTAATAATAATTTGGTTTGCTAACCCCGCGCTGGCCTGGCCAAATAAAAACCGCTTTTGGCTGTCGCGATGCCCGCCGGTGGAGCCGAATACGTGAATTAATTTTTGGTGCGGCAAGGCGGCCGCGGCTTTTAAGGCGGCGGTAAAACTTACCGGTTCACAACCATAATCCACAAACACCCGAAAGCCTTTACTATTTTCAATCTCTTCCATGCGGCCGGGAATTACTTTTAATTCCACCAAAGCTTTCTGACAATCTTCTAAACTCACCCCTAAACTTTCCGCGGCTACCACGGACAAGGCCGCATTGTATTTATTAAATTCTCCCAAAAGGTGAACTAGAAAATCTGTCTGTCCAAGAATAAAACCTTTTTCTGTCTTACTTGCTTGATAAACTTTATTGCAAATGGCAGATGTCTTCCCGAAAAAACTTACGCCTAATTTTTGCGCGGCCGGAAAGGCTAAAAAATATTCAGCCGATTCGTCATCTAAATTTGCCGCAATAGTTTTTTTTGCTATGCCGGTTTGAGAAATACCAACGGCCGCAAACAATTTGCCTTTAGCCGTTTTATAATTTTCCCATCCATTATGCGCTTGCGTATGCGCCGGGCTTAAATTGGTAAACAGAGCATAGTCAAAATCTATACCCAAATGCCGATTCTGCGCCAAGCCTTCGGAAGTGCACTCCACCACCGCAAACTTGCAGCCGTTTTTCAGCATCTCTTTTAACTGTTTTTGCAGCAGCCAGCCGCCGGGCATAGAAAGCCCGTGTTTGTTAATTTCTTCTGAATTGCCGTCAGAAAAACTGACCGTGGTAATAAACCCGCACTTTTTGCCGGCTGTATTTAGCATCTTGGACAGCATCTGCGTAGTGGTAGATTTGCCGGCCGTGCCTGTAATCCCAATAACCGTCAGCTCTTTGCTCGGTTCATCAAAATAGTAATCCGCCATTAAAGCCACCGCCCCGTGGTAAATGGGACGAATAACCTTTAATATTACCGACGGGATTAAAGCTTTGAGAAATTTCATAAGTAGTCTTATTATACTGTAAATAGCCAAAAAATAAAAAATCTCTTATACTATTATATAGTGGACAGTAAATTCGATTCCGATACCAACAAACAAAAATGCCAGGCTTAAATCAAAGCTTAAAATACCAGTCTTCCAACTCTGATCCTTGGAGCATTAGCGCGCTTTATGAAGGTTATTTGCTGGAATTTTCCGGCGTGCCAAATAAAACGCGCGTTGGCAAAGAAAAATGGCATAACTTTTTACCGATGTTAAAAACTCCAAACGTGCCTACGAAACAAAAAATAATTCAATCAATAGACATCTATTCCCTATTTAGCCCCAGCGCCAAAACGGCATGGAATAACGCTTGCTTAATTGCCTTAAAACGCAAACGCGAAATGGCCATGGAAGATTTATTTTCAGCGCTCCTTTACGCTCCTTCGGTTATAAAACTTTTTGCTAAACTAAAAATAGATACTTCCGCGGCTCAAATCTTTTTAACCAATTATATAAAATTATCCAGTCAGACCGAATCAAAAAATATTACCCAGGTTCCATTTGAGGCGTTCCTGCTGGCTATGAAATTACATAACCATAAAATTGGCAGCCTGATGCTACTGGGCGGATTGCTCCGCCTGGCTCCCCAAGACAATGTTCTGCAGGCCATTTTTTCCAACATCGGGTTAACCGTAGAAAAATTGGAAATTTTAATTGTCTGGATTTTAAATTTAGACTACGAGTTTCCCCCTCGTACACCAGCCGCCCAAACCGCTTACTGCTGTATGCAAGCCCAGGGCTTAGAAAATCATTTTGGTTACTTTTTTGAATTTCCGGCCATAGACGCGGCTGTTAAATATGCCCAAGATTACTTCCAAGATATGCGCCACCAAAAAGCTTTGCAATTTTTAGTCCGAGCTGGCAATTTGGCTAAAACAGCAGGTAGTAAAATTATTACCGAAAAATTAGTTCGCCAAGCCGCCGGCAAATAATATTCTTGGTATTTACAAAAAATAACGTAATTTTAACGGCCGTTAAAATTACGTTATTTTTTTAATTTAGCTAATTTTCTACTTAAGCGATAAATTTTATACCACAACGGGTTTAAAACTAAATCATGCGCGCCGGCGTATTCCCGCTTCTGGCCGCCAAATCCTAATTTAAAGCGGACAAACCCCGCGGGCTTGCCGGCAGAAGTTTCTATGCCCCAAAAATCGTAATGTTTTAGGCCAGCTAATTTGGCAGACCGTATAGCTTGCCAGTGCATTAAGTAAGGCGGCATAACATTTTTATGCTCTTCCGCGGAACCGCCAAATAAAAATGTCCGTGTATTGCCAAAATCCACCATAATGGCCGAGGCCAGGAGCTGATTTTGATAAATGGCCTTATAAATATGGAGCTTTAAACCGCCGCGATTATGGACTGCAAAAAAATCCATCAATTGTTGGTAATAACTTTTTCCATGGCCCTTATACCCTTGGCGGGCGGCGGTTTCTACAATCAGATCCGTTGCCTCCTGCGCAAACAGCCCGTGGCCGATAGAAATATCAAATTCATCTTTAATTTCCACGCCGTGTTTTTCCGCCAAACGAATATTATAGCGGGTCTTGGGGTGCATTTGCTTAAGCAAATCCTCTGTGGACTGGGATAAGTCGATGATTAAAGTTTTCCCCGGCTGAATATTGGGGGACTTTATACATACATCCTTGTATACTTGTATACTTGCTGATTTTTTTGGCTCTACGCGAACAAACATCGCTTCTGAAATTTTTCTTTTAATTGTTTCTGTTAGCCATTCATAATTCTCAGCCCCTACAGGGCCGTACGGTGCGTACAAATAAAACTTACCTAATGGCAATGGCATTTTAATTAATTGGATTGCGCCAATCTGCTTCCGGTCATTATCCACTATCCAATACCTGTAAGCTATCCGCCCCAAACTCGCCTGCCACTGTCCCCAATCGTAGCTTTGCAAAAAACTGCCGCTATCTGATACGGCAACAAATTTGTTATATTCCTGCTTGTCTTTATCTATTATCTCTATTAGATGCATAAATACCAACTATCAAATTTCAAATTGAAAATTAATTTTTAGGCTCTACCTAAAAATTTCAACGCTTGCTTAATCTGCTCTCCTTGCCCCGTAGCCGAATCAACC
>ERZ1292633.5894-Hain-H41-02um-R1-5894-length-10905-cov-6_pt1 | contig 10905 bp, 12 predicted proteins | sample MGYA00564406_ERZ1292633 | MGnify/ENA primary metagenome ERZ1292633 (study PRJEB36523, sample SAMEA6512639) | groundwater metagenome | collected 2019-01-08 | study: AquaDiva: Metagenomics assemblies of 32 groundwater samples
GCGGCGGCTTTGAAAAAGCCATTCTGGAGCTGTTCGCCCATGTCACGGGCGAATTGCAGCTCGGCGCTGACAAGCAAGCATTTGAGGAAATGTTCGCCAAGCACCGGGCCCAGGACCGAGCCTTCCTCGTAGCTCGTTCCATCATCGCGGTGACGAACGTCTTGGGCGCGTCTCCCTCCGGTTGGGCGGAAGACTGGGTGCAGGACCCCGCGTTGCGGGAGTACGCGCTGTTGCGCGTCGCTCCTTGGCAGCCGACTCTCCTGGCGGTCGTCGAGGTCAAGTCCGTTTCCGATGAGAAGCCGACCTTTGCGGCGGGCGACCCGCCCGAGCACCTCTTTGGGGCTGATGCCGTCAGGCACCGAGACATGGGGGTCATGTCCCCCATCAACCTGCCTCTTTGGGACCGAGCTGGTTGGAAGGGTGTAGGCGTGGGTGGAACAAAAGGAAAGATTTCTCCCCCTCTTATGATCCTCGCGTTCGACAACATTGACGCAGGGCGAAAGATTTTCCGCGGATGGCGAAAGAAGGTAGGGCAAGCCGACCGCGAGGGATGGATTGGAGTCACCGTGATTGCCGGTATCCATCGCGAGCATCCGTTGGACTACCGCGTTGCCATTGGCGTTGGTGAGCAGTACATGCTCCGCCAGACTTCCGGAAAGATGCGATTTATGACCATGGTGTACAGGATGCACGACATGACACCAGCGTCTAGTCAAAATTTGGATCTCCTGCTCGGCTTATACTCGCGAACCGGTCGAATCATCCTTCAACCGATGCAGTTCAACGCTTTGCAGCCAAGCATTCTGATGGACGAAGAAGACCTCAGGCTGGGGATTGAACTGGCGTGTCTTACGGTGATGCCGGCATGGCAAGTTGACGCCAAATCGTCACTCATCGCCGCTATGCGTGGCATCGAGGACCCGTTCATCCCAGCCGATGTCACGGATCCGCCATTTGCAGAAGTCCTACGACGCCTCAATGAGATGAAGCAACGCCACTTATCTTAATCCAACCAGTGCCCGTCACTCGCAAAATGAATCAACTGACTCACGGTCAGTCGGCATCTGATCTACCGTCCTTCTGGATTCGGCGACTTTCAATAGAATTGCAATACAAGGCACATCAACCTATTCTTATAAAAAGCCAAAGTTACCCAAAATGGGAGATCAATCAATGAAAAAAAATCTTTTTATTCCAAAACATTGTTCCGTATCGCTGATGTTCATTCTGGCGCAGGGTGTTTCCTATGCTATGCCCGGTATGCACGGTTCCGGCAGCGGAGCGGCTACGGAGCATCCAAGGGTGTCGAACAGTCTCGGCGGGAAAATCAATTCGACCGCGGGCTGCAGGCTGGTTTTATTCAGTACTTGACCAAACCTGTTAATATGGATGCACTATATGAAGCGATTGATGGTATTTGAATACCATCAAGTTGTGAGAATCGATAAGATTGTTTACAAACCAAATAAAGTTTTTTAATTTTTAATAACGGAGTTTCAAATGGCTATTACTGATCCAGTAACTATTGGTTTTAAAATTATTATAGGCCTGTTTAATGCAGCGCCAGGGAAAAACTATCTGGCCGACATAGAAAATCTGGCTAAAGGGAAGACCTTGCCTCAACTTGCGGATGCTCTGGCTGCCACCACAATATTTACTAGCGGTATTATGGGGGGCAAGGACACAACTGCGCTTAAGGTTGCCGTGCTCATGCACAACTTTGGTGTGGTTGCTGATAGTGACCCAGGCAGCGTCGGCTCCCAAGCTCAGGCCTTCTTTACGGACAGAATTGATTCTGGTGTTGGTCTTGGCGCTATTGTCTATGAGGCGGTTAATTTCTTATCTCAGGATAGCGCCACTTTACCTGCAGCTTTTACTACAGTAGCAACCTTGCTGAGCAACAAAGCCGCCGTGGCAACGGCCTTTTCCGCAACCAATCTTTCTACCGACTTGGCTAAACTGCAAATTGTATTAAGCACTGTGACCGGAACAGAGTTATATACGGATGTTCAAGTGGCTACGATTCTTGCTGCTTCAGGATTTATCGTTTCCACCGGCAACGGCAACGACACCATCACCAGTGGCGCCGGCAACGATTCGATCAACGGTGGTACAGGCAATGACACCATCGCTGCACAAGCTGGCGCGGATATTATTACCGGTGGTTCAGGTAATGATTCGATTGCACTCGGTGTGGATAGTGATATGGATACCGTTATTTTCGGTGCAACTGCCGGTGACAACGGTAACGACATTATCACCAACTTTATCTCAGGTACTGACAAATTGAACGTCGGCGCTTTAACAACTAGCAGCACAGTGACTGCCGTAACAGGCGCCCTAACTATAACGAACGATAAATTGTATTTCTTGGATTCGGGTATCGCAGGCAATGCTGACTCAGCTGCTGCCGTTGCAGCCGCACTGACTGCTGGGGCAACTTGGACCAATACTCCTAACACAGTATCGTATTTTCTCATCAACGACGATAACAGCAGCTCAATCTGGTCATACGTCGGAACAAACACCGCTGCGGTAGCGGAAAGTGATCTTACCTTGATGGGCACAATCGACGCGAAGGTAACAACCGGCGATTTGCTGTTTTCATAATTCCATTAAACCCGGGTCGGAGAAGCGCAAACGGATCCGGCTTACAAATGTAATTAATGAACTTTAATTTTTTTAGTTAGAGAAAATCAAATCCCCGCACTCAAAAAACTGACTTCCAAAGATTTCTTATTGTGTCATCAAGCGATAATTGAGTATGCTGATATTCATTATCCCATTTAACAGCACAACTTACGCACCACATGTCTGTTTGATTTTTTGAGAATTGATGATGTACGCCAAAGCCAGTGCTACACTTTTCCTCAACGTAATATTCCTGCTTACATGCTCCGGCGCATTCGCCGAGATATCGTGCCGGTTGGATACGAAGCAGGGAATCGGTGCGCTGGGCCGCATTGAGCCGCGTTCCCGGGTGATCAAAGTGTCGCATAATGCGGGACCTGAAGGAGCGCGTGTGGCGCAACTGTTTTTTCAGGAAGCCGATTCTGTCCAAGCCGGTGAGAAGCTGGCGGTACTTTCGGATCATGTTAAAAGAAAAGCGGAGGTGCAAACAGCCAGCGCGCGCATTAAGGTGCTGGAAGCACAGCGCGCTGTTGAGCAGGTCGCGCTCACTTTTAACAAGAACGAACATCTGCGCCATCGATCACTTGAGCCCAGCGCCGCGGTCAGTATTTCGCTGGTGGATGCGAAACGGTTGGCGTATGAGCAATCCCTAGCCAATCTGAAACGCTTGTCGGCCGAAATTATCCGCGCGCAATCCGAACAGAAAGTTGCGGAAGCCGAGTTGGACAATACGCTGATCACTGCGCCGATCACCGGAACGGTCGTAAAAATCTTCGCTCGCCAGGGGGAACGGATCGGCGACAATGGGTTGTTGCAAATCGCCGATTTGTCGCAATTGGATGTCGTGGCAGAAGTTTACGAATCGGAGCTACCTCAAGTCAAAATAGGGCAAACCGGGTGTATCACGGCGACCGGTTTCAAACGGAGCTATCGGGCGAAGGTCAGAGAATTGGGTTTTCTGGTCCGAAAAAACGATTTGAACGACACCGATCCCTTGGCAGACCGGGATAATCGCATCATCGAAGTGCGCCTTACCCTTGAGCCGGAGGCCGTTGTGGATTTACAGCATCAGATTTTCCGGCAAGTTAAGGTGCGGATTACGCCGTGAATAAGTTGGCTTGGTTTTACTTTCCCGCACGTCTGGCTTGGCGCCAGCTCATCTTTGATCGAAGCAAACTGGTAGCCGCGATTTGCGGGGTTCTGTTTGCTTGCGTATTGGTATTCATGCAGTTGGGCTTCAAAGATTCATTGTATGCCAGCGCGGCTTCTGCGCCGGTAAAATTGAATGGCGATTTATTCCTGATGCACAAGCAAAGCGAAGCCATGTGGCGGCCGGTTCAATTTAAGCGTAGCGAACTGATGCGTGCTTTGGGCAATCCGGCGGTTGCCGAAGTTTATCCGCTGTATCTCGGATTAGCGCCTTTCAAAAATATCCAAACCCAGGTTAAACGAACTTTGATGGTTTATGGTTTTGATCCGGATTCGCAGATTTTCAATGTCGATGAAATTAAAAGCAAGCAGATCGATTTGCGGCTCAAGGATACGGTTCTGTTTGATGAATACTCCCGCCCGGAATTCGGTCCCATTCGCCAATTGCTCGATGCAGACCAAAATGTGACAGAAATTAATGATTACAAGGTTAACATCGTCGGATTATTCCGCATGGGGGTTTCGTTTGCCGCCGATGGCAATGTCATCACCAGCGATTTGAATTTCATGCGCATCTTTCCCAGAAGAAATCACAGTGATATCGATATGGGCGTCATTAAACTCCATCCTGGCGCATCGGCCAAACAGGTCGAAGTGGAGCTTAAGGGCCAGTTGAACGAGTTCATCAATATTTTTACCTATGAAGAGTTGCTGAAATACGAGAAGGATTATTGGGCGAATACGGCGCCGATTGGGTTTATTTTTGGATTTGGCACGGTCATGGGATGGGTAGTCGGTTTGGTGATTGTCTATCAGATTTTGTTTACCGACATCGCCAATCATCGGAATGAATTCGCTACGCTCAAAGCCATGGGCTATGAACACAGTTATTTTATTCGCCTGGTGTTTGCTTCGGCTTTCTTTTTGGCAGTCCTCGGGTTTATTCCGGGTTATCTGCTTGCTGTGGGACTCTACCATTTGGCTGAATCGCAAATGTATATGCCGATGCCGATGCTCTTAAGCAAAATCATCACGGTGTTTATGTTTATTCTTTCGATGTGCGTCATGGCCGGGCTACTGGCAATCCGCAAGTTGAAAGATGCTAATCCGGCTGATATGTTCTGATGGGCACCTGATGTCAACGGTCATTGATGTCGAACATCTGGATTTTAGCTTTGGGAGCGGTGCTTTAACGCAACCGGTACTGAAAGACATCACCCTTTCAATCCAAAAAGGTGAGATCGTACTCATCACCGGACCCTCCGGTTCAGGTAAAACGACTTTTTTGACCATTATCGGCGGTCTGCGCCAAGCTTTCCACGGCAGCGTGAAAGTGCTCGATCAGCAATTTATCAATAGCAGTGAGCCGGTTAAAGTGAAAGTCCGGCAACAGATTGGCTACATTTTTCAACAGCATAATTTGCTTAAATCACTCACTGCGCTGCAAAACGTCGGTATGACGTTAGAAATGGGCAATACGCTGACAGAACAACAAAGACGCGACCGCTCCGCGGAAATGCTGATTGCTGTCGGACTGGGTGATCGGCTTGATTACAAACCCGGGCAACTTTCAGGCGGACAACTGCAACGCGTTTCCATAGCCAGAGCCCTGGTCGGGCAACCTAAAATCGTCTTGGCTGATGAACCGACTGCTTCGCTGGATAAACAAAGCGGTTACGAAGCGGTCAGTCTCCTGAAACGATTAGCCAAAGAATCGCAAACCACGATTCTTCTGGTTACGCATGACTATCGCATTCTGGATATTGCGGATCGGGTTGTGGAGCTGGAAGATGGGGTGATCAAGAAAGTATGACTGGGCGATTTGTGCAGAACTGCAACAGGGTAGGCTTTGACACAATCATCTTGAAAAACTGACTACGTTGCGATCCGATTAGGCAGCAGGCGATCGTATTCCTTTTTGACCACACTGTAGCATTCGCAGACATTATCCTCTAATCCCTGCCGATCCAGCAGCGTAATATGGCCGCGGCGGTATTCAATCAAGCCGGCGCTTTGTAATTTACGGGCCGCATCGGTGATCCCCTCGCGGCGAACGCCGAGCATATTGCTGATCAACTCTTGCGTCATGATCAACTCGTTTGAGGGTAAGCGATCGAAACTTAACAGCAGCCAGCGGCAGAGTTGCTGTTCTATCGAATGATGTCGATTGCATACCGCTGTTTGCGCCATTTGCGTAAGGAGCGCTTGGGTATAACGTAGCAGTAGATGCCGCATGGGTAGGGAGTTATTGAATTCCTGCTGCAGCAGTTGCGCTTTCAGCCGGTAAGCATAGCCTGCGCTCTGCACCACAGCCATATTCGGCATGGTACCTCCGCCCATAAAGATGGCCACCCCGATTACTCCCTCATTGCCGACTATCGAGATCTCGGCCGATGCGCCATCCTCCGTGACGTAAAGCAGAGACACAATTGCGGTAGTGGGGAAATATAGATGACTCAATTTGCCGCCAGACTCGTAAATCACTTCGCCGAGCGGAAGCGGCACCAGTTCCAGATGGTGATGGAGCCGTTCTAATTCATCCGCAGGCAGGGTAGCGAGCAGATCGTTCTGGCTTAGGACGTGGAAGCTATGGGAAATAGGTGCGTGTGCTGTAGGCATTGTCTGTCTCCGTGCGTAGGAAAAACCAAATAAATCATTGATATATCTAGACTACCGCATCGCTTCCATAATACATGGAAATCAGTAAGTGTGATAGCGCACAGAAATGACAGCGGATTTGGCGTATTTTCAATTTGCGTAAAGCGGCATGACTCGGTGATAGCTGCTACGGCTGATTAATCCATCAGCGTTTTGCCTGGATTCATTTTAATGAAGGATCTAATTTTTATGCAACAATTTTTGCAACTTGGCTTGTTTGAACTGCCGTGGTGGGGTTATGTGTTGATTACGCTGATCATGACACACATGACCATTGCTTCCGTGACGATTTTTCTCCACCGGCATCAGTCGCATCATGCGCTGACACTGCATCCCATTGTGAGCTACTGTTTCCGCTTCTGGCTATGGCTTACCACCGGAATGGTCACCAAAGAATGGGTGGCTATTCATCGTAAGCACCATGCCAAGTGCGAAACCGCGGAAGATCCGCACAGCCCGCAGATTCATGGCATCAGCAAAGTGTTGTTCGAAGGTACTAAGCTTTATTGTATCGAAGCTAAAAATACTGCAACGCTCGATAAATACGGCCATGGCACCCCTGATGATTGGATCGAGCGCCATGTATACTCGCCGCATCCCGCACTGGGTATCGGCATCATGTTGGTGATTGATCTGGTTCTATTCGGTCCGGTCGGATTCATCGTATGGGGGATTCAGATGCTGTGGATTCCACTCTTCGCCGCCGGTGTCATCAACGGCGTGGGGCACTATTACGGTTATCGCAATTTCGCGCCGAATGACACTTCCACGAACATTCTGCCGTGGGGCATTCTGATCGGTGGGGAGGAACTGCACAACAATCACCATGCCTACGTAACTTCCGCCAAGCTGTCCAACAAATGGTGGGAATTCGATATCGGCTGGATGTACATACGCATTCTGGAAATGCTGGGCTTGGCCACGGTACATAAGGTGGCGCCCAAGGTTCGCTTTAATCTGGCCAAGACGCCCTGCGACGAAGGCACTTTGCAGGCCGTGATCACCCACCGCTTCGATGTGCTGGCCAAGTTTGCCAAATATCTGAAGCAGCCCACAATCACTGAGATTCGCAACCTGCGCGCTCAAGCTATTCCCGGTCTGCAAGATGCCCAGGCTCTCGAAGCCGTCAGGCATTGGTTGCAAAATGATATCGGTAAGATAGCAGAAAGAGAACGAGTGGCCTTGGACCAGGCGCTCCATTCCAGTCGGAAATTAAGCACGATCTACGCAATGCGACAAGATCTGGCCGCTTTGTGGAGCAGTTCCACGACCTCCAAGGAGCAGCTGGTAAAACAACTGGAAAACTGGTGCCGTCGTGCCGAGGAGAGTGACATCAGTGCATTACAGGAATTCTCTCGGAAATTACGCTGTTACGACTAATCGTTAGGAAGGAGAACTAAAATGTCTGTAGGAACAATACTTTTAATCATTTTCATTCTGATGTTGCTTGGCGCGATCCCAACGTGGCCACACAGCAGGGGATGGGGTTATGCGCCCAGTGGCATCCTTGGAACAGTGGTGCTGATCTTGCTCATTCTGTTGCTGATGGGCCGAATATAGCGCTCGCAGAAAAAAGCATAGTATTAAGGAGTCTCTGAATAACTCACCCTTGTCATTCCGAACAGAGTGAGGGATCTTTGGCAATCAATAGTATAGATTTCTCGCTTTGCTCGAAATGACAGTTATCCAGAGGTTTCTGAAAGAAAATATGAGTGGTATCGCACATAGGCGTTCTGTGCTTTAATGCACAGAACTAACCCGATTACCTATTTCATCACTGTATGCAAGCAAGTAAATGACAGCAACCTGTTGTGGCAACACATAAATCCTTCTAAATTGGAAAAATATCAGCCGGGAGATCTCGCCAATGCAAGTACCAAGATTTCGCTCTATTTTCACAGCCGCATCCAAACAAGAACGCACTAAAAATTTTGAAAATTATTGGCTCTTTACGCAACATCACAGTGGAGAGTTGCTTGAAGATGACAAAGATTTAGTAAAAAAACGTGCCAAGTTTCAGTTCTTCCAAGACAATCCCGTTCAGTTACGCACACCGCTCGTCGATCCCGAAGCTTTCTATCGCAATTATGTTGCGATGCAAGATGATCCCAAGACTTTGGATAACATGACGCTGATGTTGACGGGGATGTATAAATTCGCTCGCCATGAGTGGGTTGGCATTAAAGGCGCCTGGGATGTGGTGCCCAATATGGCCAATTCACACTCGGTTGAAGACAAAATCAGCCGCGTCCATTTGGCGGAAGAATTTTGCCATGTCCGTTTGTTCGATGAAATGCTGCGTACTTGCGGTTTGGATAAAGTCGAGTGGGTACCGTTAAGTCCGCTTAAAGAAAAAATCTACGAACAATTTCCTAAATTTCCCGGATTTCTAATGGATTCGCCCGCTTTTGTGACGGAATTGATGGGCGTCACTTATTATTGCCATCTCAATCGTCTGATCGACGAATTATTGGTCGATGAACCAGAAGTACAGAAGCGTTTAAAAGAACTGCTCGATGAAATTACCATTGATGAAGTCGCCCATGTCGGGCAACGAAGAAACTTTATTGGCCCTATCGGGATACGAATCTCCAAATGGCTAGTAAAGCCGTTTTACACGTTGTTCTTTAACGATATCCCGGAAGTGGCTAAACTATTTGACGTCAACCAGATGATTAAAGATGGCGAAGCGTTTGATTTTAATCACTTGCCTGATTACATCATCGAAAAAAGCTGGATTCCTTCCTACTGTAAAGTTTAAAAATTTGTAACTCTCGGGCAGCCTGATGAATCGGGCTTCTACCCCCTTTGAAACCTTTATCGATAGCTTCATCGGGTCTGATTACGCGGTTAGCATTCTCTGCCTTGCCTCCGCAATAACCATTTTTGCGGTAAAAAACCCCTCCGCGCGCCACCCACAATCACTCCTGCCTGGCAAGATAGCTAGCCGGACCGGCCTCTGTAAGCAATTTGGGCAGCATTTATGTCGATCGTTTAACGTTTATTACTTAGTAGCATACCGATCACAAAACCACTGCCGATGGCAACAAGCGCACTGGTAAGCGGGCGTTCTTTGATGGTTTTCTCGATACTTTCTCCGGCCGCCTTAGTTTGATTGCGAACAGCTTTTCCAGTGTCTTGAGCCAAGTCGGCAACCTTCTCACCTTGCTTGCCCGCCTGATCCTTCACTGACGTCATCAGCGATCCAAGTTCATTCCGAAGGGTGGTGAATTCCTTTTTTAGTTGATCCATCTCTTTGCTAAAATCATCAGCTGATGCCATGGTTTGTTCTCCTTGTGAACGAATAAATTCGATAATTGTTGTGGGACTAAAACTCGGCCCCGTAGTAAATGTAAATCACACTACCACGCAACCACACAATACCGCACCAATTGTCTGCGGTATGTACGGTGACACACAAAGGATGCGGATGAGTACGGATAATTGCTCAAGCGTGCATGCTTCGATCAAATGGTAAATTGGTCTCGGTGAGTAGCAATTCATTGGTACCCACTCTGCAGATCAGATTTACTGTTTATTTTGCAGAAGACTCTCTGTTTCCGCAGCCGTTACTACTGGCTAAAACTGCACGAGGGTATCACCGCCTTGATAAGGGGCAATGAAAATACCGATAGGAGAAGGAAAAATTACTGCCGCGATTGAACAGATAAGGTTTGAAAAAGTTGTCAATGCGGCTGCTACAAATATATTCAGGATCGCGATTCGGATAAGCTATCCCGCCGGATAAAAATCCGGGGGAAATAAAAAGCCCTCTTAAAAACTAAGAGGGCTAATCCACGCGAACTAAAACAGCTTGGAGAGGGAAGTAATCGGAACAGTTAAACGCGTGTTTAATGTGTGTTTGATTCTGTCCCATAATAAGAATGGATACTTTTTGCCCAAGTTTCGTCGGCCATATCGGGCCAGTTGTCCTTATCGAATCCTGGCGCCGCTTTGAGTCGGTCTTTCTCTTCATTTAATACGAAACACTTGTGCTCCGTATCGAGTGCCAACGCATCCCATGGCACTGCAAAAAGTTTTTCCCCTATCGTTAAGAAACCACCGAAGGACAGTACGGCGTAGCATACTTTCCCGCTTTTCGTGTCTAACATAATTTCTTTGATTTCACCCAAATCTTCCCCTTTATGATTTTGGACATCATTTCCAATGAGGGTGTCTGCGCCCATAAGAGCAGGTCCGGGGCCACTTTCGTTATTGTTTTTGTACATACCGTAGGTATCGCGATCTTCGTAGCTCATGTTTATCTCCTGTTATAAATTAAGTGAATGCGCTTTCTTGTGGTCATTTTTTAAGCCAAAGTTAGCTTGGGTTTTGCCGAAGGTTTTCTCGATCTTGATTTGATGTTTGCTCATTACGATCTCCTAGTAAATCACTTCGACAATTAACCGGACTGTTACACTAAACTTCTAGTGCATCGTTACGGTTTAGCAACGATATAGGCAAATT
>ERZ1292633.5895-Hain-H41-02um-R1-5895-length-10903-cov-7_pt1 | contig 10903 bp, 9 predicted proteins | sample MGYA00564406_ERZ1292633 | MGnify/ENA primary metagenome ERZ1292633 (study PRJEB36523, sample SAMEA6512639) | groundwater metagenome | collected 2019-01-08 | study: AquaDiva: Metagenomics assemblies of 32 groundwater samples
AACGAAAAAATCCCCGGTGAGGAGGATTTTTTCGGATCAGCTTGATCTGTGCCCTTATTCGCCTAGGCGAACAAAAACAACCAATCTGTTCTTTAACCGAGTAAGTTAATCGCTTGATTAGCGAGCATCAGTTTGCGGCGGAGATAAATCCCGGCCCCAAAGCTGGCCAAGGTCAAAGCCAAAGCAGCGGGAATGACTGGCTCACTGCCCGTTTTAGCGAGTTTGCCATCGGCTTTATTGGTATCAGCTTTCTTTTCTGCTTGCTGTTGGTTGTTACCAACCGAAGCCGTCGCGGTAGTCGAAGTATTACCAGCATTGGCAGACGCGCTGGCCAGGGCATTATTGCCCGCCGCAGCGGCCGCCGAAGCAGAAGTGCCCGATGGGCTCGCGGCAGTGCTCGAAGAGGCTGACGCATTTGGGCCCGCGGCGGCGGCACCACTTACGGAACCGTTTTGGGTAGCCGACACGCCACCTATCAAACCAGTCCCAATTGAGGCGCTCTGCGAACCACTGGCGCTGCCAGAAGCCGCGGCCGCACCAGTACCGCTCGTATTACCCGAACCACTGTTGATCGCCACGGGAATGGTTACCTGTTGGCTCTGTTGGTTGATAGACGAAACCGTGTTGGAATTAACGTTTGTATTAACGGCATTTGTAGTCGCACTTGGAACAGGCCCTACAATCGGAACAATAATCGGACTTACGCCGGGTCCGCTGATAGTCCCTGTTTGTGAACCGCTGGCGCTGCCCGAAGCAGCCGCTGAACCAGTCGAGCTACCCGAACCGCTGTTGATAGCGATCGGAATGCTAATCTGTTGGCTCTGTTGGTTAGTAGACGAAACCGTGTTGAAATTACTATTAAAGTTAAAGTTACCATCAGCCATGGCCGTCTGTGTGCCAAGCACAACCGCTATCAAACCAAGACTGATTACGAGAAATTTATTCATAGAATCTCCGTGTATTCGCCCTCTGTCTTATTCCATCGATTCGAAAAAAACCGAGGACATACCTGTCTTACTTTTCCGAGACGCTCGACCGCGAAGCCTTGTAATTACTTCGTCATCTCGGTTATTCCCCTCTTTTTAATCCCCCACCGCTCCCTCTGTTTCGTATCGTCATTGCGAGCGTCGTCCGAAGCAATCTTGAGATCGCCACGGCTACGGCCTCGCGATGACAGAATGTATAAACAGAAAGAATGGTGGGGGTCCCCGCCAAAGGCGGGGCCCACGGGAATAGGTCGTTCCACTCCAGGAGTGACGATCCCGCCTGTGGCGGGACTCTCCTGGAGTGAAGGAAAGTCCGGCAACTTCAGTTGCTGATGGCGACCGGCACCACCATCTGCTGAAGCTGCTGCATGATGGAGCTGATGTTATTGACGTTCTGGTTGTTATTCAGAACGTTACTCATCAACCCCTGGAAGTTATTGGCCGAGTTGGAGACCTCCAACTTCGGCACCGGAATTTGGCCCACGGTTGCCACCGTGTGGACCGACCGCGTCTCCTGAACGCGCTCCGGCCGGTTGTAGGCCCGACTCGAGACATCGGGCGGCGGTCCGAGGGCCACGACGGGTATCGTCGAGGTGGGCTGTTGGATCACCTTCCCCGTCACGGACGGAGTCGGCTTGCGCGGCCGATGCCAGAGGTACGCGTTGCCGCATGCCCCCTGAACAACCGGCACCCACTCGCTGTCGATTCCCGTCGGGTAGTAAGCCACTCCACCCGAGTAATTGACCCACTCCACCGAGAGCGGGCCCTTGAAGACAACCGGCTGCTGGGTTCCGAAGACAATGTTGCGGAACTCCGCCACCTGCCAGGTGGCCCCGTTGTCCTCCGACACCAGGTTCCCTGGCTTCACCCGGATAGTCCGGAGAGCCGCGGCCCCGTGCTGTTCCAAGAGGACGACCGTCTTGGTCGCGTCTTCGCTGGAGGTCACGAGGCTGAGGTCGGGCTTGCCCGGCCCGAGCAGGAAATTCTTGGCCTGCTCGGCGGTCTGGATTGGCGTGGCGCTACGAGGTGAACCACGCAGCACCTTCCAGGGGAAAACCGGATCGGTGGTGGATGCGGGGGCAGCGGACACGAGGTCGGCCAACCCCAGGAAAAACAGGAGCACCAGGGTTGCCAGAAGCGATTTTCTCATCACTTCACCTCCAGGAAATAGTACGTCGGGCCTCCCGACGTAACCTCGGCTTCGAGCGGCGGACCACTCGCCCCGCGAATCTTGACGCAGAGCTTGGTGCCCACCGGGAAGACAAAGTCGAGGATGCCGTTTTCGGGCACGACCGGCTGGTCGAGGAGCTGCCACTTCTGGTTCTCCCCATCCCAGTAGGTCACGACCAACCTGGTCTTCTTCCCAAGGAAGGTTGTTGCCGGGGTACCGTCGGGCTTTGACACCGTGACGATCGCCCGCCCTTCACTGGGCTTGATAGATCGGAGCTGGGTGGCCTGGATGCGCTGCCAGACCGAGGGATTGACCCCAATCGGAACAGACGACACCGGCGGCGCAAGCGCCACCGGAGCGGCAGTAATGATACCCGTGCCGGTGCCACCCTGGGCGACCTGGGCCTTACGACGGGCTTCGTCGGCAGCGATCTGAGCCTGGCGGGCCTCTTCAGCCAGACGAACAGCCTCGGCTTGCGCCTGCTGCTGCTCGGCCTGCGCTCGGAGAGCGGCCTTGTTGGCTCGGTAGCCCTTTAAGTACTCGGGGTTCTTGGACGTCGGCCAGGCCGGCGTCACCCCGTCGCAGTAATTATAGACCTCGAACTTGTCGTTCGGGTCGTATGCGGGATCTTCAGTGGTATCGTACACCATCACCTGAAGGAGCCCGAACTTCTTCTGGTCCTTGGGGGTCGTAATCGTGAAGAAGAAGAACTTCACTCGATTCTCACCATAGGGTCCTTCGACCCCGAGGATGATCGAGTGCCGCTTGCCGCGCTCGTACTTGGTGGTGTCGACCCGGAGCTGCCAGTTCCTACTGGCGTCCGTGAAGTCCCAGTGGCGCCCGAAGTCCAGGGTGGCTCCAATCTTCTTGACCTTGCCAGGATCGATCCCGAACGGAATCCCCTCGATGTCAAGCTGGGCCCCGACCGGGACACCGAACTTCTCACCAGAGGTATCCGTGTACGACCCAACCCTGTGCTCACCATCCATGGTCAGCACGTGGGCATTGGCGACGATCACCGGATTCTTCTCTACCTGTTCCATACTGAAAGGCATGTTCCAGGTCCACCCTGCCTGCATTTGAGCCTGCGCAGAGGTTGCAGTGACGGTCGCCGCGAGGGCGAGCATCGCCACGAGGAAAAACTGCGATGTAAAGCTACGCGTACGCGACGCCATCGCATTCACCAGTCCTTTCTTTTTTTGAGTTTGCGACGGTCACCGCCGCGGTGACGGCACCGCCGACACAGTTCTAGCCAGGAAAAGGGTTTTAGGGTAAAACGTCACCCAAAGAATTTATCAGGTGACAACTCCCACAATCCCCAGCCAGAACTCTATCGGCGATCAGATAACAGACTTGGTATTACAGACCAGGTCTATAAGTACCGGTCTATAAATACCGATTTGTAAACGTAAAATCGGATGAGACACAAAAAAGCCAGTGTCCCCTCCACTGACCTCCTCTTTTAACCTGATTAGTAAACAGGTGACACTACCACACCTGATACCTACCTGTCAAGGGTTAAGCCTGCTCTTATGGTGCACTTCTTAAACTAACCTGTCAATACCTCACATGAAATCCAAACTTCGTTTATTGCGCAAAGCGCTGTTGATTTCATGTGAGGGGTCAAAAGGGATGTAATTCCCACTCGTTAATTTCCACTCGACGAGTGGAATGGGGAGTATGGGAATTTATTTAAGAAGAACGCGGGATAAGTCGCGGTCCACCAGGTGTATCTTCTACTTCCCAACCCTGAGCAGCGATCTCCCCACGCAATTGATCGGATTTGACAAAATCTTTGGCCAGCCTCGCCAACTCACGCTCTTTAACCATTTCTAAAACAACTTGGTTTGCCTCGGCTCTTGCCGCCAAACCCAACCCCAAAACCGCCTCAAACTGCCGCCACAAGACCGGATTATCAGCCGTTTGGAGCAAAGCCAAAACCTTGGGCATATCCAAATCATCAGCTAAAGCTGTCTCAATTTTGGTCACTACCACTTGATCAATTCGCTTAGCTGGTCGATAAAACCCTTGCCGAATATGAGCCAACGCCTGGCTAGCCCCGGCCAAACTCTCCCAAGTGAAATTAAGTTTCGAACGATAATGAGCCGACAGCACTAAATAGCGAAAAGCCGCTGGCTCAAAACCCCGCTCTTCAATTTCCGCTAAGGTATAAAAGTTCTTGGCCGACTTTGCCATTTTTATTCCATCAACCAAAAGGTGCTCTGCTTCGAGAAAAAATCGGGCAAAGGGTTGGCCGGTTGCCCCGACACTCTGTGCCACTTCATCCTCGTGATGGGGAAATAGGAGGTCAATGCCGCCAGAGTGGATATCGAAAGTTTCACCAAGATATTTCATACTCATCGCCGAACATTCGATATGCCAACCCGGCCGGCCACGCAGGCCGTGCGGCCCATCCCAAACCGCTCCAACTGTTTCGTCTTCTGAATGTGCACCTTTCCAAAGGACAAAGTCCTGCGCCGCCTCTTTGGTGTACTCGTCCACATCAACGCGGGCCCCAGCCTTCAGCCCCGCCAAATCGATCTGCGACAACTTGCCGTAGTCAGCAAATTTATGCACCGCAAAATAAACCGAGCCATCTGCTTCGTAGGCCAAACCTTTAGCCATCAGCTGCTCGATCAGGGTAATCATCTCGGAAATATGCTCCGTCGCCCGCGGATAGACATTCGCCGGAGCGATGCCGAGCTTATCGCGATCGGTATAAAACCTGGCAATCCATTGCTGCGTAAAATCACCTAATTGCAAACCAGCGGCAGCGGCGCCGGCAATCGTCTTATCATCAACATCGGTCAGGTTCATCACCTGACGCACGGGATAACCGAAGTAAGCCAGCGTCCGAGCGAGTACATCCTCAAAGATAAATGTCCGTAAATTACCAATATGGACTGTGTTGTAGACGGTTGGTCCACAGCAATAAAGACCAACGGATTCACCAGTCGGCGCAAACGATTCAATCGATCGGGTCCAATAATTAAAAAATCGTAGTCGCGGCTCGGCTGCAACGCTCTTAGAATTCTTCGTCTTCGTCGTCGTCTTCTTCATCTCGGAGGTCTTCAAGACTTTCAACATCTCCCACACCCTTTACGAGGGTGTCACCACCGTCTAACCCAGCCAGGGCATCTTCATCATAGCGGCCCAAGTCCTTCATGGACATCATTCGCGAACCACATTCGGGACAAGTGTCAACCCCCTTGGCCGGCCCTTGATAGCCACAATTCGTACAAATATGATCATCAAAATAGTCGTTCATTAGCCTCCTAATTATTGATTTTTTCGGCATTTTTTTGCCGTGCCACCATCGTAGCCAGTAAATACATTGTGTCAACCCCTCACATGAAGTGGATAGCGCGATACGCTTTTTTACAGAGTAAATCCATTTCATGTGAGGGGTCAAGCCCAAAGTTATCCACCGTGCTTAACAAGTTTCAAGTTTACGTTTTTTCATCTTTCCCATACTCCTCATTCCACTCGACGAGTGGAAATTGACGGAGTGGAAATTGACGTATGGGATTGCTAGAATAGTTTCATGCGTGAGGATCTCTATGACCGCTCAATGGGAATCGGCTCTTTCTATCATATCTACAATCGAGGAGTAGCAAAAAACGCTATTTTTTCTGACAACAATGACTATCAACGTCTTCTTGAAACGATTAGTTTTTATCTCGACGATAAGCGGTCTTCAAAGCTCTCGACAGCACGCAAATTAAGAGATGCTTTACCGCTACTAACCAGTCAACCAATCGCTCCGATTGCCAATATTCATGCTTACTGTCTCATGTCAAATCACTTTCACCTGCTCCTTGAAGAAGTAACAGAGGGCGGTATCAGTCGATTTATGCGACGTGTTTTATTGAGTTATACTCGTTATTTCAACACCCGCCACAACCGAGTTGGACCACTTTTCCAAGGAACATTTCGTTTTGTTCGTGTAGAGGATGATGAGCAATTTCTTCATCTAACTCGTTACATTCATCTCAATCCTTACGTCGCAAGGATAGTCGATGATCCTGAAAGATATCCTTGGTCTTCATATTCATCTTATAGGCAAGAAAACATCACCCGTCTCTGTGATCCATCCTTAGCCCTCAAATTGGCTGGTTCTCCAGCTAACTATCGCGAATTTCTCATAGATTTTGCTAGTTACGCCCGCGATCTCGAGCTCATTAAGCATCATGCAATCGATGAAACAGATTAAAATTCCCATACTCCCCATTCCACTCGACGAGTGGGAATTGGGAATTAGTACTCTTTTCGGCCCTCAAGAGCTCGGGCTAAAGTTAGTTCGTCGGCGTATTCGAGGTCACTGCCCACGGGCAAACCCCGAGCCAAGCGAGTAATTTTGAGATCCTTAAGATGCGGCAGGTCATGACCTAGTCGCTCAATTTGCTGTTGTAGATAAAGGGCTGTCGCCTCACCCTCAAGGGATGGGTCAGTTCCTAATACCAATTCGTGAATCGGTGACTGCGTAACTTTGAGGCGATCGAACAATTCTCGCACCCGCAGCTGTTCGGGCCCAATTCCGTTAATCGGCGAAATAACCCCCCCGAGCACATGGTAGCGACCATCCCAACCCGCCCGCTCCAGGGCCAAAACATCCAGCGGCTCTTCGGCCACCAACAGACTCTCTTGCCGACGCTGACCGTCACTACAAATCAAACATGGGTTTTCTTCGGCCACATTAAAACACTGCCCACAGGTGACAAGATTTTTGCGAAGATCCAGCAGAGCCTGACCGATATCGACAGCAAACTGCTCTGGCCGGGTTAAAAGATAAAAAGCCAACCGGCTCGCCGACTTAGGGCCGATACCAGGTAATTTGGAAAACTGATCAATTACACCTTGAATAGATTTAGGGAGCTTACGTGAATTCATATTGGCCTACCATACAAAAAATAACTCTAAGAATCTAGTAAAAACGGTCATTGCGAGGTCGTCACGGCGACCGTGGCAATCCCAATCCAAAGATTGCTTCGGCCGACATTCGCAATAGAGAGGTCTGGATTCCCGCTGTCGAATTCACCTCGACGAATCGGCGCGGGAATGATAAAGGGGTTATTTCTTGGATTTAGCAGTTTTCTTCGGACTCTTTGTCGATTTCGATGTTTTTCTTGTTTTCCACTGAGCAACTTTATTCGGGTCAGGTAATGTAGCCGGTTTAGCCAAATCCCAAGTCGCGGCTTTACAGTCTGGGTAGCGATTGCAACTCCAAAAGGTCTTGCCCCGTCGGGTCTTGCGCTCAACCAACTCCCCTTCCGCGCAAATCGGACACTTCAGGCCCGTCGAAACCACAATCGGCTTGGCGTTGCGACAATCCGGGAAACCGATGCAAGCCAAGAACTTACCAAACCGGCCCATCTTCACCTGCATCGGCTTGGCGCACTTATCACAAATCTCATCGGTTGTTTCGGTAATAAGTTGTTGTTTCGAGACGGTCTCGATCTTCGTCTCCAACAGTTTCTCAAAAGGATCATAAAAATCATGCAAAACTTTAACCCAGTTAGCTTCACCCTCCGCGATTTTATCGAGATTCTCCTCGATTGCCGCCGTAAACCCAATATCAACAATATCTGGAAAGTGTTCTTTTAAGAGATCCGTCACAATCATGCCAATCTCTTGTGGAAAAAAGACTCGTTTTTCGAGTTGCACATAGCCGCGATCAACAATCGTGGCCATCGTCGGTGCATACGTACTTGGCCGACCAATGCCGTGCTCTTCGAGAGCCTTAATCAAACTCGCCTCGTTATACCGCGCCGGTGGCTCGGTAAAGTGTTGATCTTTATGAAGCTCTACGAGATCAAGCGAATCGCCTTTGCCAAGCGTCGGTAAGCTGCGCTCCTCCAGTTTCACTGGCCAAACCCGCATAAACCCGTCAAATTTCACCATGGAACCGGTTGCCGAAAGTTCAAATTTATCGCCTGCGTTCAATGCATCCACAATAATTTTTGAAACAGCCATGATTGCCGGCTGCATTTGACAGGCGATCGTTCGCTGCCAAATCAATTCGTACAGACGCTGATGGTCGTAATCCCCCGCTCCAAGTGCTTCGGCCGTCAGGCTCACATCGGTGGGACGAATCGCTTCGTGAGCCTCTTGAGCGCCCTTGGCCTTCGTCTTATAGAGTCGCGGCCCACTCGGCAGGTAAGACGGTCCAAATTTATTTTGGATAAGTGTGCGCACCGCGGCGATGGCCTCACTGGCCAGGTTCATCGAGTCCGTACGCATATAGGTTATTTTGCCATCTTCGTAGAGATCCTGGGCGACTTTCATCGTTTTTTTGGCCGAAAAACCGAGTTTGCGCGAGGCTTCTTGCTGCAGCGTCGAGGTGGTAAAAGGAGCGGAGGGGTATTTTTGTTGATCCGTCGTTTCCAGACTTCGCACTGAATAAGCGGCCTGTTGCAGTTGTTGATCAATCTTTTCCGCCTCGGCCGCTGTTTTAATCGTCAGCTTCTCAACTTTTTGACCATTATGGCCAACGAGTTGCGCCGTAAAAGCGTCTTCTATTCGCTGTTCGCCATTCGCCATTCGCTTCGTCAAATCGGCTTCAATCGACCAGTATTCCACTGGTACGAAAGCTAAAATCTCTCGCTCGCGGTCAACAATTATACGAACCGCCACCGATTGCACGCGACCAGCCGAGAGCCCTTTAAATAGTTTTTTCCATAAGAAGGGTGACAACTTATAGCCCACGAGCCGGTCGAGAATCCGTCGGGCTTGTTGGGCATCAACCAGGTGCGTATCGATGGCTCGCGGATGCGCTACCGCGTCCCGAATCGCATCCTTCGTGATCTCATGAAACGTAATGCGATGCACCTCAAGTGCAGGCGATTGGCGAGAAGCGATTGGCGATAAGTTTTTAGATAATCCGTTTTTTTCTATTCGCTTCTCGCTTCTCGCTTCTCGCTTACCGAGGCCGAGCGCCTCGGTAAGGTGCCAGGCAATAGCCTCCCCTTCGCGGTCATAGTCGGTTGCGAGATAGACAGTATCCGCTTTTTTCAGGACATCCTGGAGGGCGGCAATCGTTTTTTCAGCCTTGGGTAATATACGGTATTCAGGTTCAAAATTGTGAGCTGTGTCAACGCCAATCTTACCTTCGGGCAAATCGCGGACATGGCCAAAACTAGCCAGCACTTTATAGTCTGACCCCAAATATTTTTCAATTGTCCGGCCTTTAGCCGGCGACTCAACAATTACTAATTTCATAAATCATAAATCTAAAATCTAAATCACCAATCCCGAAACAGACTCTCTCATAACCAAAATTCAAATATTCAAAACCTCTCTTGTCTCGGATTTCGAACTTCGGATTTCGGATTTTCCGGTTTATAACCGGATATACCAGCCCGGTTGGATCATTCTGACATAACCTTGAATTTCGAGGATTGTCAAATGTCCTTGCAAGATGGGTAGGTCGATGGTAGCTCGTCCCGCGAGATTGTCAATATGGGTTGGTTCGCTGTGCGAAAGCAATGTGAGCAGAACAGTACCAGCTTCATCCGGCGGTTTGCGCGCTGGATTCGTGGTGAGCGCGCCGAGAAGTGGCAGGTTCAAAAGACTCAAGACATCATTGGCTTCGGTGACGGGGCGGGCACCAAGTTTGAGCAAATTATTAGTCCCGGCTGACGTGGGCGACGTAATTGGCCCAGGCACCGCCAGCACATCTCGATTCTCTGCCAAAGCCAAACCAGCTGTAATGAGCGACCCCGACTGTAAGGCGGCTTCAACGACAATCACCACTTGAGACAATCCGGCAATAATCCGATTGCGGCGGGGAAAAGCTCCCCGATGAATCTCGCCACCAGCCGGTACTTCAGAAATAATTGCCCCACCTGCGGCCAGCATGCGGCTTCCCAGTTGGCGGTGGCTCACCGGGTAGATTTGATCAATCGGCGTCCCCAAAACCCCGATCGTCACTCCCCCACCTTTAAGCGCCGCCTCATGAGCGGCCGCATCAATACCATAAGCCAACCCCGACACAATCACGATGCCCGCTTCGGCCAGCGGTGTCACGATTCGTTCCACCGCCTGACGGCCATAGGCCGTGGCTTTGCGTGAGCCGACAACCGCGACCACGACTCGGTCAGTCAGATCGAGTTCACCGCGCAGATAGAGGGGTTGTGGTGGATCGTGGATTTCTTTGAGGAAGGACGGATAAGTTGGATTCGCTAACGTCAGCTCCTGCCATTCTTTTTGCATCAGGTTCATAGTACACTGCGTCGTCAGGATTTACTACCAATTCCTGCGGATCGGCAACCAAATCTTCGTATATAGACATCACGACCCTGTTAGGTCAGTTACTATACAAATCACTTATATGATAATCTTGTCCAGAAACAAGGTGACCAAAAAACTATCTTATAAGCAGCATGAATAGTGACTAAAGTCTTGACAGGGTACTACCTTTATGCTATACTAATACCTGTAAGATTTGTACATAGAAATATTGTCTTACCCCTAAGAAAATTGTGTAGCGGGAAGGATCCTCACTGGGTTTGCTGGTGGTTTCCCCTCCTTCCATCAGTATTTCTGGTGAGGATTCTCTCCACTACACGCCGGGTCGACCACATACTAAATGAGGGTCGCTCCCATCGTGCGGAGTATTGGAGGGGATTTAAACGAAGGGCTGCCGAAAGGTGGCCATTCGTTTATCCTCACTACTTATCCCCAACTCAATCATGTCTGACATTATTTATACTGTTAGTCATGATTAACATAATCGTGACTACCTATA
>ERZ1292633.5899-Hain-H41-02um-R1-5899-length-10900-cov-5_pt1 | contig 10900 bp, 8 predicted proteins | sample MGYA00564406_ERZ1292633 | MGnify/ENA primary metagenome ERZ1292633 (study PRJEB36523, sample SAMEA6512639) | groundwater metagenome | collected 2019-01-08 | study: AquaDiva: Metagenomics assemblies of 32 groundwater samples
TGCCCAATGAGTTCTGCTTGTATGTCATCGGCAAGCGTCAGTAGCTGGTCGCTGGTCTTGCCGCCAACTGCTTCAATAGGAATACCGCGTTGCTCACTGATATATTCGTACGCGTGTGACAGTTCAGGTTTCTCTTGTCGCTGACTCGCAATTTGAAGTGCCTGTTTCCAGAGTCGAATCGCGCTGCCGGGCGTTGATTCGTGAGGGAAAAACCGATGAGCAGCGGTAACAACGTTTTCCAAATCGGGAATCGCATGTGCTGTCAGAATTGTTTGCAGCTCCTGGTGAGTAATATGTTCTAGTGAGACGATCGTGCACTGCGATCGGACCACAATTGAGCTATGTTTCAAACGAATACTCGTGTCTTGGTCGATGGGAAAGATCAGGCGCACATCATGTTTTTCTGCAAGTTCTCGGAGAAAGCGCGCGACTCGTCGCTCCTCGGTTGTATCACTCATCTCGAACAGGAAGATTGGATTATCGACCAAAATAATAGCTCGAGGATATTTTGCAGCAAATTGCTGCAGCTGAGCAAAGAAGTGGGAGGTATCATTCGCCTCAAACAGCTGTGTGACACACTCCTCGGTATTCAGGGTAAACCGGTGTCTTCGTTTAAAGGTTGGTGCAATGGCCAGTAGATGGTGAATAAGGGTGTGGCGGCCACTGCCTAGTTTGCCCTCGACAGCAAGGTGTTGGCCAGGATTACCCTCAAGTATTCGGATCAGCCGTTCGAGTGTTTTTGTTCGCGACGGCGCCAAAGGGGGGAGGGTTTGTGGTGGATTACAGGGCTGGAATATGGTCATTTCTATCCTTTCAGGTTAAAGCGGAGGGAGAGATTCGCATCGAGTAGTAGGTGGTGTGTTTGTTTTTGCATTGCAGTAAGAAAAGCTGCCCGATCAATCGGATCGGTGGTGCTTGGTATGAACAACACCGCCTCGGATGATGGCTCGGCGAGCACAGTGATCGAGGGAAAGCGCTGGACTGTCCGAGAAATATCTTCGATGGTGAGACTTAACGGATGAATGTATTTCTGCAGAATTTGTGCTTTGGTGCCCTGAAGGAGCTGGATCTGCATTGGCTTGCGATCAATCTCTGCACGTTTATGGACAAAGTCAAAGCTCCGTTGTAAGACCGACTGAACATCTTCATGGCTACCCTGCGGTGCAGCGATTGTTTGCTCTTTTTTTGTTTGCGATCGACGCTTAATTGATTTTCTGGAATTTGTTATTTGAAGGGTAGAGTTGTTGACCGTGGCTTGCACTCGACTCGTGGCTGTTACAGCTTTTTTCGATGCTTCCTTGCGATCGGCTACAAATTCAGTCGATCGTTTGTGCAGGGTACCAGCTTTTTTCTCCTTCTCCACAGCAACTTCTTTTTGTAGGATGTGTTTCGCGGTAGTGATTCCAGATGATTTTTCTTGTTTTTCTGCTTGCTCTAGCTTGGTGGAGACAGCTTGTTGGGTGGTAGTTCTTGTGGTTTCTTGCTGCTTTGCAACTTCGTGTTTGTTGGATTTGTTGTTCAGTCGGGCAGTCTGCTGCTCCCGGCTTATTGATTGTTTGGTGTGCCGTTGAGCAGCAGTAACATCGAGTTTTGATACTCGTTTTGGAATTTCAATACGTTGGGGTTCCGGTGGTTTAGGAGGCTGATTTGTCGGTCTTCTAGGAGGTTCAATGGGTACTTGTTCAAGAACCTTATCCGTTAGAGCTGTTGGCATCGATGGGATTGGTAGTACAGTATTATTTGCATTGCCAATGGTTAGATTGGGCTCTTCTGGTAGTAAGATACTCATTTCTTCCTGAATTTTGTGAGTAACCTCATTGGGTATTTGGTCGTTTTCAACTTTGGTAGTGGCAATTGTTCTTGCTTTCGCAGGAGAAGTCACTGAGGTTTGTGTCGAAACATCAATGTGTTGGGGAGCTGTTTGATCTGAGAAGACAGGCGTTATTTCTGTAATCTGCTCCTGTAACGTTCGATGAAGTAGCGATTCTGGAACCGGTGGAACAATAGGCAAGTCTCCTGGTGGCAAATCCTGCGATGGCATTACCGGTTCGACGTGTTCGATGTCAAATAACACCTCTCGCTGTTCGCCTTGGATTGGGGCAAGGTTGCTACGATTCTCGGTGGCTACAGGACTGGGGTATTCGGATAGAACTTCGTGCGTTTCTGTATATATGCGATTTGCAAAATCATTTTGTTCTTTCAATAGTTCTGTGGGCGCAGCAATAGTCGTAGATTGAATAATAGGGGCTATTTCTTCTGCATCCCACTGCACGGCCAACAGCCAATCTTCACCGTAGGATGAATCAGAGAGAGCGGGTGTTTCAGCTGGTGGCGGTTCGTCTTCATTAGGCGCAACTACTTGTTCAGCAGGACTATCGGAATCATCATTGGTTGACTCTTCTATTTGTTCTTCAAGTAGATTCGATTCAGAGAGAATATCAACATCAGTAAATCCGCCTATTTCTAATGCTGTAGGGTCATCTTCGCAGCTGTAGTGGGTAATGGTGAGGCAGCCATATTCTTCTTGCTGATCGGTCGAGCTACCTGAAGCCAGTAGTTCGTCTATTACCCGTTGGATCCGCGGATCGTCGTGGAGGATGCCGGGATGTGGCTTGCCATCCACACAGAACTGGAAGCCGCTGGCTGTTCGCATCAGCTGCATGGTGAATCTGTATGTTTTACCAATCGTCTCGGTAGTGTTTTCAACCGTCCTCGATGGTTCGTAGGTTTCTTTTTTTAGAACGTTTTGCTCTATCTGCTGAGTTGGTACTTCATCGGCAGATGGTAATGAGATTTGTGGGATTTCTGCTTCTACAACATTGATGCCATCTTCTGCCTTGACCAATACATGAAGCCGTTGGTCTTCGGTATCCAGTGGGGTAGACAGTGCTACGCCGTGCTCCTGTAATGTGTTGGCAACTACGTTTGCTGTATCGTGTGTCCATGTTTGGTGCTCAAAAGGCTGTAGATCGAGTTCATAAAATAGCATACGTCGCAGGTCTGGATCCTTGGTGTTCGAGAGGGTTTCAAGGCTTTTCTGTTGGCTTGATTCAGTGAGTGGTGCCTCGAATAGCTGAACGTTATTGTATTCGTTCTGGAGTAGGTAGTATGCAGTTGGCCAGGTTGGTTTGTCAGACTGATCTTGTTCTAACCTTTCACGTTCTTGATCATGTTGGTGGTGTAGATCAAGGGAAGTTTCAATTGGCTGTGGTATCTCGACACTTTTCGGTTCATCGAGCATTACCTCGGATCGGTCCCAGGTTTGTGTAATGACGCCCATTGATTCAGGTTCGGCAGACATGAAATCCCCTCCTTGCGCTTCAGAAGGGGATTTTGGATAAAATCTGTTCCTTCTGCTGCGGAAGGCTCCGGATTTTACCGGAGAAAAAACATACACAACGTCGGTAGCCTGACTCGTGTCCTTTTCGGACCATTACAGTTGCGGCACAGTGCCGGAATTTCACCGGACTTCCCCAAACGTTCTGTCGAATTATTACGTGCATTGACCGTACGAGATTGTTACAAGCCTGTCAAATTTAATAGGTGTAGATGTAGGTTGCGCCCAAGCCGGCTGATTTGGGAATGACGCGAGTTGGCTGCTTGGTTGGTAGCTTGAAGGCATGCGAAATGACCATTGATCCAGGCTGTAGTTCTTTGGCAAACTTTGCCTCAAATTTTTCAAGCATTGCCGGTAGGAGGTAGCAGTAGACAACGTCGACAGTTGATAAATCTGCGTCATAGGCACTGCCGGTACGAATTTGAACATTCTGAAACTTTCTCGTACGCAAGCGTGCTAGAACATTCAGTAGGGGAGATATCTCGACCCCGCGTACCTGCATACCAGTTTTGGCCGCCGGAACGAGAAGATTGCCAATGCCGCTCCCCAGTTCAAGGAAGGTTCTATTAGGATTTGGTTCTGCTAGTTCAAGTATTGTAGGGAATAGTGTTGTCGGGCTACTTACATAAGGCGCCCCACTGACGACCGAGTAAAGCGATGAAAAGCCATAGATCAGCGGCAGTATCGAAAGTAAGAGAACGGCAACCGCCGCAATGCTAAGCATCATATATCCAATATACACAGACTCAACAAAATTGTACTGCGTATGGTAAGTCCTAGTTGGCTTTGCCAAACACGGACAAGATTTCTCTCTATTAGAAAAATCGTATTGTTCGAAATCTGGTGGACCCGGGCGGAATTGAACCGCCGTCCGGAAGGAGAATAGGCGCAGTTGACGAGCGTAGGTTTCCCCGCGTTTTCTTAGGCGCGCTACTCGGGGAAGACTTGCGCGATGCAACCTGACAGGTGTCGCGATCGCAAAGGTGTCAGGTAGACCTTCGCGTCACGGCTATCGGTGTTTAGGCGAAAGCTGGTGCGAACGAGAACGCTTGCGCGAACGCGTTACGCACGTTAGTTGCTAAGTTGTTTGCACTTAGTAGCGTGTTCGAAAGATTTACGAGGAAAGAACACATCCTCGGCTCGAGTACGGACCACTCTTGATCCTCCCGTCGAAGCCAGTTCGGGCCCACGTGTTAAACGCATGTTATGCTACCAGAAAACGGCCCATGTTTCAATCCAGTGGCCTCTTGGGTATACTTGCGCGGAATCTATCCGGAGGCTCCATGGAACGCAAAGAAAAATACGACTACCTGATTCTGGGTACCGGAAACTCTGCACTGACGCTCGGTGCGTTGCTGGCTCATGCTGGCTACCGCGTCTGCATGCTCGAGGCCCATGACATTCCTGGCGGCTACGCTCAGTCGTTTAAGTGGGGTGATTTTTACTTCTGCGGTCAGGTCCACTACATCTGGGGCTGCGGCAAGGGTGGTCGGATTTATGAATTTTTGAAGCACATCGGCCTTGAGAAAGAGATTACCTTTGAGTTATTTGACCCCGACGGCTACGACCATATGGTCATGCCCGATGGCAAGCGAGTCAAGATTCCGTATGGCTTCGAGAATCTCGCCTTGAGCATCGACGCAGCCTATCCAGGGCAGGGCGAAAAGGTCCGGAAGTTCACAGCTGTCCTTGATCGGATTCGCCATGAGCTGAAGCGGGTACCAGATCGAGCCATTACCCCAATTGATATTCTTACCCAGGGCTGGCAGTATCCAACGTTGCTCCGGTATCGGACATCAACGCTCCAAGATGTATTTGACGAGTGTGAGTTGAGTAAGGAATCCCAGGCCGTTTTGATTGCCAACGCTGGCGACATGATGTCGCCACCGAATGAGCTGACCATCTTTGCCTACATGGGCCTGTTTTGCGGGTACAACACTGGTGCCTATTACCCAACCAAGCACTTTAAACACTATATCGACACTCTTGCGAACTTCATTACTAGTCATCGCGGTTGCCATATATTTTACGAAGCGCAAGTGAGTAAGATTCATACATCTGGCGATCGTGTCACGAAGGTAGAAACAGTTGATGGCCGAGTTTTTAGTGGTACGAACGTGGTCTCGAATATCGATCCCAAACGGACTGCCGAGATGATCGGGATGCACAAGTTCCCCCGTAACTGGCAGCACAAGCTGGAATACAAGTACTCGCCGTCGGGCATCATGATCTACCTAGGGCTCAAGAATGCTGACTTGAAGAAACACGGTTTTGGATCGTACAATATTTGGCACCTCGAGCAGTGGGATATGAATAAGATGTGGGAAGAGCAGGCCCATGGTGATTTCTCGAATCCGTGGATCTTCATCTCAACCCATACCCTTCACACAAAAGAGCGGGGGACGGTGGCACCAAAAGACTGCGACATTATGGAGATTGCCACCTATACCGAGTACCAGTGGCTCAAGGATCTACGAGACAAGGACTTTGAGGCCTACGAACGTGAAAAGAGTCGGCTTGCCGAACGGATGATTGATATTGTTGAACAACACTACTTCCCCGATATTCGAAAGCACATTATCACGAAGGTGATCGGGTCGGCCTCAACGAACGAGGACTACGCTTGGGCACCGCAGGGCAATGCCTACGGGATGGCCTTCACCCCAAACCAGGTTGGGCCGGGACGATTTGGCTTCAATACGCCGTGGAGTAATTTTTACCTGTGCAATGCGACAGCCGGCTACGCTGGCATGCACGGTACCACGGGGAATGGTTGCAATCTCTACCAGCAGCTGACGGGTGATGTGTTTTACAGTGGCAAAACGGCGCCGACCGACGAAGAACTGATTGCGGCGCTGCCGAGCGAGTACCCAGATAGATTTAAGGATTCAGCGACGGCCTTGCCAGCCCGAATACCAGAGCGCGAGGCCCCTTCTGTCCAGGGAGCATTTAAGTAGTCTCCGGCAAGATAGATTCCGTTCTCTCCTTGGTAATCTTGTAGATAATTCCGGACCGTCGAAATATATCGGTAGTTGAACTTTGGCATTGCCATTGGCCATCGATGTAGAGCCAATCCCCTAGTGCTTGCAGTGTGACCGCGAAGCTCGGGGCAGATTGTCTGAAGCTCGGTAATAACGTGCCTGTAGATTGCCTCATCCGCCTCATCCATAAGTTCTCGGGCAGCCGCCTCACGCAGATACACATTCATAACCGCCCGACCATCGCAAACAAAGCCGTTGTGTTTGTTTTCTTCGAAGGTATAGCTACCTATTACTGCATGTTCTTTGAATGGCACGTAGGTGCAATGTGACCCGTCAGCAATCCCGGCCGGCACTTCGACTGCAACCGTGATTGTGGCAGCATATTCAACTGAATTGAGAAGCGTTGATAAGCGTTGAGATGGGTTCTGCAGCAGGTTAAGCGTAACGTACGAAGGCGTGGCCAAGATAACCCGGTCAAATGATTGATTGTCCTGACCCGTGAAATGTATATCGATTCCGTCCGTATTATGTGTGATTGTCTGAACATTACTCCCATATTCAACGGGTACGCGTTCGGCCAGTGCATTGGCAATAGCCGCCATGCCGCCTTGGGTATATCTTGGCGTGAATTTGCGCGTTGGCGATAGGGTCATGTGCAAGAGCGCAATCATTGCCGCCGCACTCATCTCATCGGTTCGATGAAACTGCATCGCCCCGGTGAATGGATCGGTGATAAAGTCGTTAACTTCTGGGTGAACATGATGGTTGACGTAGTCGGCAGCCGTACTGGTGTCGAGTTCTGATGGTACGGTTGAGAGGTCGAAGAAGTCCAGTTCGGTCGGCATTGATCTAACCTGAATCAGCCAGCGTAATAAGGCTGCCCGCGCACCCCATGAGAGCAGTGGTTGGTTGAGTATGTCGTGAATGCCACGCAGGTGCAAAATGTGGGTTTTGCCATTACGCATAAAGCGTTGGGCACAGTGATGCTCGTAGGGAATCCAGGGAATTCCAAACTCTTCGGCGTACGATCGCATTTGGGTGTAGTTGTTGGAAAAGAAGGCTGCGCCTGCGTCGAACATGAGTCCATCAACATGCGTCGTGACCATCCGCCCGCCTGGCTTTTCGGCTTTCTCAAACACCGTTACATCAATGCCTTGCTTAGTAAGTTCGTACGCAGCAGCAAGACCGGCAATGCCGGCTCCAATGACTGCAACGCGTTGTGTAGGCTTGTACTCGGTGTGCATCTGGTATACTGCTGTCGTTAGTCTAGTCGGTTCTAATCTCACTCACAAGTTCATGCACTACGATCTCTGCATAATTGGTGCCGGTCCTGCTGGAATAGAGGCTGCCTTGCAAGCCAGGGCGGCTGGTTTGTCGTATGTGTTGCTTGAACGGTTTGATGCTGGATCATACATCGACCAAACCATGCGCAACAAGAAATTTTATGTCGTGTACGGCACCAATACCGCCCAACACACCGGACTCTTGGCGTTTCCCGATCGAGTCAAAGGGCATGAGCTGGTGACGCTTTGGAAAGAGCAGGTTGCGGATCTGAATTTTTTGCCTCACACCACTGTCACGAGAGCCGATCGGGTAGATGGTGGATTCCAGATCGAAACCTCAAAAGACACGATCAAAGCAACATCCGTGCTCTTGGCAAGTGGCACCTTTGAGAGTCGCAAGCGGCTGGGTGTTGAGGGCGAAGAGGGCAACGAACTCGTCCAGTACGAGTACGACTACTACACCGAGTATGAGCAAGAAGACATTGTGGTAGTTGGTGGCGGCAACAGCGCTGTCGAAACGGTCATTGGTATTGCCGAGGGCGGCGTCGACAACACGCTGACCCTGCTCGTTCGAAAGCCAACCTTGCACCAAAGTGTCACCGACCGAAACCAGGCAACGCTCAAAGAGCTTGTTGATGCTGGGCAGGTCACCGTCCACTACGAATCGACGGTCCAACGGATTGGCAGCGACCAGCTTACGGTAAAGGTGGGTAGTGCAACCCAGACTCTGCCCTACCACCGCATCTTCATTCAGATTGGTTTTGAGAGTCCAACGGTATTCTTAGAGCAGATGGGTATGAAGGTTGTTGACGGCCAAGCCCAGTACGTCAAACAGACCTTCGAAACGAATGTCAAAGGCCTATACATTGCCGGAACGCTTACTGGTGCTGATTCGGTTGTCGAGGCGTCAGAGCAAGCAATGAAGATCGTTGCGTCGTTAGTAAAAACACGTCAGGGGGAACATGTTGCTGCAGCAGTTGCGGGCTGATTTTCGGTTTGGTCCGTTCTCGATTGCCGACACGCTCGGTTCGCTGGTCATTGTCTACTTCATTGCCCCGTGGCTAAGCGCCTTAGTTCGTAAACTTGGTTTTGAGGTTCCCCGATCATCTTGGCTTTGGCTGACCGTACCTGTCGCCCTCATTACCCACATTTTTGTCCGCCCAGACACGCCACTGACCAGAATGTTCTTCGACCCAACCGGCAACTACCTCGCCAAACTGGCACTAATTGCTATGCTCTATCTTGGCTTCCGAGGTATTAAGAGAATCAAGTAGGCCTTTTCGCTCTTTTTTATTCCCCACGCATGTCGCGGTCGAGGGCGCGTTTTTTGTGTTTGCGTTTTAGGCGGTCGCGTTTTTCGTACTGCTTACGGCCACGGCCCAGGCCGAGTTCTAATTTTGCATAGCCCCGGGCTAAGTAGAGTTTAATTGGAATGAGTGTGAAGCGTTTTTCCTGCAGCTTACCCATCAGCTGGTTAATTTCTTTCCGGTGCAGAAGGAGCTTGCGGGTTCGGGTGGGATCTTCTCCCGCGCCGATGTGGAAGTTCGTCACCACCAGCTCGGCATCACCGCTGCCCTTGGGATATTGAATTCGGGCAAAGCTGCCGCGCAAGTTGACCTTGCCTGCCCGGATCGCCTTAATTTCGCCACCGTGAAGCACGAGTCCAGCTTGGTAGTGCTTGTCAAACTCGTAGTCGTGGAGGGCTTTCTTGTTGAGGCTGATGACGTATTCACCCATACCGTAAGTATACGGGAGAATGAGTAGTCATGAACAGGGAAGGACTTGCCCGATCGTAGAATGCTCGATAATACTGTATCTATGCGAGGGAAACTGATTGTTCTAGATGGTGCCGACGGCGCGGGGAAGGATACCCAAGCCGATCGATTGCTGGCGCATGCTAAGGGTCGAGGCATTTCGGCTGCCATTATTCGGTTTCCTGCCTACGAACAGACCTTTTCGGGCAAAGAAGTCCGCGCCTACCAAAGTGGCCGCTTTGGGGAGTTGATTAATTGCCACCCGAAACTTATCTCGTACCTGTACGCCGTTGACCGGTTTGAGATGCAATCACAGCTACATGAACTACTTAATACGCACGAGCTAGTCATTGCGGCTCGCTACGTTATCTCTAACATTGCCTACCAGGCAGCTCGACTACCAAAAGAAGAACGGCCAGCATTTCGGACGTGGGCTGAAACACTCGATTACGAGGTGCTACATAATCCGCGGGAAGACGCCGTAATCTTCCTGTCGCTGCCAACCGCACTCTCGGATCAGCTTATCGCGAAGCGGCAGCAGGAGACCGAGGGAGCACGAGATATTCACGATGAGAATGCACGGTACCGCGAAGAGGTGCTGGGTGAGTACGAAACGCTCTGCGCGTCACATGATCACTGGTTTAGTATCCAATGTAACGATGGCGATCAGATCCGCTCCATCGAGGATATCGCAACAGAACTCGACCGCCTTGTTTTTGAGCGAGTCTTGGCAACGGTGGAAACGGCATGACCACCAGCGGAGCACTGCCCAGCCAGTTTATTCAGCAAATTTCCCGATTGGGACAGATCACACTTGGTCGCAAACCCGTGCCTGAGGAACAAATTAAGCCGGCTAGTTACGATCTGACGCTTGGTGAACGAGCCTGGTGTGTGAAGGCGACCTTTCTGCCGATTGTTGGCGAAACAATTGCCGGGGTAATCGACCGCTACCAACTGTACTCATTCACCATGGATAAGCCGACTGTGTTGACCGTTGGCTCAACCTACATTATCGAGCTTCAAGAGCACTTTGCACTCGACGCCGAAATTTCGGCTCTGGTCAGCCCAAAAAGCAGTTCGGGACGGATTAATTTATGGGTGCGAACGCTCGTTGATTCGTATCCCCGATTTGACCGTATTCCTCGGGGTTACAAAGGAAAGGTCTACGCACTCATCAGTCCGAAAAGTTGGCCAGTACGGATTCGGCCAGGGGACTCAGTAACGCAAGTTCGATTTTTCCGTGGCACAAATGGCCAGCTATCGAGCTTTGAGTTGGCCTTGCTCAATAAAGAGGTGGGCCTCACCTACGATCAAGAAGGAAACTTGCTGAATGACTCAGAGAGTATCGTAGATGACGGCATCATGTTGACGGCTGACTTAGACAGAGACATTAGTGCGTATCAGGCCAAGCACACAATGGAAGTGTTGGATCTGCAAAAGGTTGGCGGCCACAGCTCAGAAGATTTCTTCTATCCAATTAATGGCAACAAGCATCGGGAACTTATTTTGAAAGAAGGTGAATTTTATATTCTGCCCTCATTCGAG